>ENA-UOUL01001281-UOUL01001281.1-bioreactor-metagenome-genome-assembly--contig:-NODE-1281-length-36767-cov-5.241673_pt1 | contig 36767 bp, 33 predicted proteins | sample MGYA00249838_ERZ747220 | MGnify/ENA primary metagenome ERZ747220 (study PRJEB28778, sample SAMN05720191) | bioreactor metagenome | isolation source: Anaerobic biogas reactor | place: USA:Washington... | reverse complement strand
AAGTCTGAAAGAAATTCTTTCATCATGTTTTGTGCCTGAGCGTTAGCGAAAGGAATGGTTATAAATATGAAAAATAGAATCGTTGCGGCTATTTTTATGCTCTGTACAACATTATTTCTGTTTGGATCAGTCTTACCGGCAGATGCCTCCGGCGAAATTGTGGTCCTATATACAAATGATGTTCACTGCAGCGTGGATGACAATATTGGATATGCCGGTCTTGCTGCCTATAAAATAGAAATGGAAAAACTCTATGGGAAAGATAAAGTAACTCTTGTCGATGCAGGTGATGCTGTTCAGGGCAGTGCAATCGGCTATCTTTCCAAAGGTGAATACATAATCGATATCATGAATAAAGTCGGATATGATGTTGTAACTTTGGGCAATCATGAATTCGACTATGGAATGGATCGTTTGCACGAGCTTATGAAAAAGCTGGATGCTAACCCTATATCGTGTAACTTTAAAAGCCTTCAAACAGGAGACACCGTATTTAAGCCCTACAAGATTATCGACTTTGGGGATACCCAAATAGGGTTTGTGGGTATAACAACCCCAAAATCCATTACCTCATCCACTCCTAAATATTTTCAAGATAGTCAGGGTAACTACATATATGGTTTTTGTGAAAACAGCACAGGCAAAGAATTATACTCAGCTGTTCAAAATGCAGTCAATGCATCGCTGGCTGAGGGCGCAGACTGCGTTGTAGCTGTGGGCCACTGCGGTGTTGGTGATACATATGATCCCTGGGAGTCAACCGATATTATTGCCAACACGACAGGTATCGATGTTTTTATCGATGGCCATTCCCACAGCACCATTAAGGGCAAGATCTATCCAAATAAGGATGGCAAAGATGTTGTTCTGACTTCCACCGGCCCCAGGCTGGCCTCAATCGGCAAGCTTACCCGTTCTTCCAACGGTACGATTACTACTGATCTGATCACTGGATACATAGACAAGGACGAAAATATAAAAGGTCATATTAATAATATTAAGGTAAAAAACGAGAAACTATTAAATACTGTTGTTGCCAAGACCGATGTTACTCTGGTTATCAACAATCCGATGACCGGTAAACGCCTTATCCGCAAATGTGAGACCAATCTTGGCGATCTGGTTGCGGATGCGTACCGCGATCTCCTGGGTGCAGACATCGCAGTTGTAAACGGCGGCGGAATTCGCGCCGATATAGCCGCCGGCGATATAACCTATAATGATATAATCTCCGTTCACCCGTTCGGTAACTTAGCATGCTTGATTACAGCTGCCGGACAAGAGATATTGGATCTGCTGGAGATGGGGGCGCGCAATACACCTGGAGAATCCGGTGGCTTTCAGCAAGTATCGGGCTTAACTTACGATATACATACTTATATAAAGCCTTCTGTCATATTGGATGATAAGGGTAACTTTGTAAAGGTAGGCGGTGAATATCGAGTACATAACGTTATGATCGGCGGAAAACCTCTTGATCTAAATGAAACCTATACCGTGGCATCACACAGCTATCTTATCAAAAATGGCGGTGACGGATTCGGGTTGTTCATGGACAATACACTCCTGAAAGACGAAGTCATGATAGACAATCAGGTTCTAATACGCTATATGACAGACAAATTAGGTGGTGTTGTCGGTCATGAATACAAGCATATGAATGGACAGGGCCGTATTCATATCTTCCATTTCAAGGACATTGATAACCACTGGGCCAAAGAAGCTATAAACGATTTAAGTTCCAGTATGATTATCAGTGGTTTGGGGGATGGAAACTTTGCTCCTGACCGTGACCTAACCCGTGCTGAGTTCGCGGCTATCATAGTTAAAGCATTGGAATTGAAGCCGGAAAATGGTGTAAATCCTTTCAATGATGTAAAAGTCACCGACTGGTACTATCAATATATCGCTACTGCCAGCAAACACAATATCATAAGCGGCTACGGCAACGGTAAATTTGGCCCCCAAGACCAGATCACCAGTGAGCAGGCTATGTCCATAATTGCCAGGGCTATGCAGGTCAGCGGGCTCAAAGCCGAAATTAGCCAGTCGGAAATACCTTCCCTGCTGAATTTTTTTAGTATCAATGGCACACCATCCGCCTGGGCACAGAACAGTATCGCCCTTTGCGTCAAGACTGGAATTGCTGCCAAGAATAACGGAAATATTACTGCTGTAAAAGGAATCATCACCAGAGCAGAGGCGGCGGTGATGATCAGAAATTATTTAGAGGTAAAATGGGGATGGCAGACTCTGACAGCCACCTGATTGGCATTTGACCCTGTGTTCAATAACTTAACAACTTAAGTGCCTGGCACCTACAGCGCGGTTTTTATTTTAACCCAGCGGCCATTGCTCTGGAAAACTATGGCTCCGTCCTCATCCGTGCGTAAAACCTCTATCCCCTGCTCTTGCAGTTCTTTTAACACGCTGGCATGAGGGTGGCCAAAGCTGTTGTTGGCTCCAGCGGAAATAATAGCCCAGCGGGGATTAAGCTCTCGGTAAAATTCTGGCAAAAGGGAGCCTTTGCTGCCGTGGTGTGGTACCTTTAGTACCGTACTTGTCCCCAACTTTCCCTGCTGCAGCAATTCCTGCATTCCTTCTTTCTCCACATCACCAGTCAATAAAAAGGAAAAAGCTCCGTACTGACCGTGCAATACCAGCGATTTATTATTAAAGTTGTTTCCTTGATAACGCTCTTCTTCCGGATAAAGAACAGCCAGTTCGCATCCCTTCTCTAGGTTGAGCCGCTGGCCACTTTTCAGGAAAATTAAAGGAATGTTTTTCCTGGCCGCAATCCCCTTGAGTTCCTCATATTCTTTAGCATCCTTTAAACAATAGGGTAAGGCAATATGAGCTACGCGGAGCTCCTTACTGGCTTTCTCCAGCCCCTGGATATGGTCTATATCCGGGTGAGTATTGATAATCACATCAATTTTCCTTATACCACGATGATGCAAGTAGGGTAGCAATTTCTTACTGCCTGGATCAGAATAATGGCTTCCCCCACCGTCTACCAGGACAAATTTGCCTCCGGGACTCTTTAAAAGAATACTGTCCCCTTGCCCCACATCGATTAACACAAGCTCCATCACCCCCCGCTGGTACATGCTGGCGGGTAATGATATTAGCAAAATAAAGAGCAACATCAGGGAAAGCCCAAGATACTTGAATTCCTTTTTTCTATAGTCTTTACTCCAGGATAGAGCTAGAAGGAGCAGGCCAAGATAATAGACGATTATCAGGATAAAGTGCGGAGTTGCAACCCACCAGAAAGCCAGAGGCAGCTTCAAGACGGCGCTATTCAAGCCCATAATCAATTCAATAAAAAACCCGGCCGGGAAGAGGAATATACCGGCCAGCCAAGGCCAGATAGTGGCCAGCATTAAAGCCAGCAACCCCAGGATTACACAGGCTCCGGATAGATAAGAGGTAAGTACATTGCTCAATAAAGATACCGGGCTGAACAGGTTAAAATGATAGGCTGTGAGAGGGAGTACGGCCAGTTGCGCCGATAAAGGAATAAGGAGCAAATCCCAGAGGCGATTAGTATACTGAAGTCTTTTTTTCATGAGGGGAAAAAGGTAAAGCAGGCCCCAGGTGGCCACAAAAGATAGCTGAAAAGATATTTTGAATAGAGCAAAGGGGTCACTCACGATTATTATGGTCCCGGCCAGCCCTAGACCATTAAGAAGAGCATTTTCTCTCCCCGAATAATAGGCCAGCAGTCCTAGAATGGCCATTATCACCGCACGAATTACCGATACTGGCCATCCTATCACCGAGGCGTAAAGCAAAAGAAAAATGCTGATAACCACCAACTTCATCCCCGGAGACATTCGGCAGAGGGAAGTAAGCCAGGCCATCAGCAAAAGAAGAAAGCCCACATGGAGTCCGGAGACCGAAAAAATATGCACTATCCCGCTTTTCTGAAAGTCCCGGTATTGTTCGGGATCCATAGTATCGGTTTTGCCCAACAGCATTCCCATAAGTATGGCTGCTTCGTGCGGTGGAAGGCGATTCTCAATAATTCTTTCTCCCGAGTTTCGAATAGCGGCCAAAAAGCTTTCCGCCCGTCCCGGAGCGGATATTACCGTAATAGCATTTTCTTCTTTAACCGACATTAAATAATAAATCCCACTATAGGATAAATAGTGTGGATAATCGAATTCTCCGGGATTTCCGGGAGGACGGGGAAGCTTTAAATCTCCCCGCAGTGATATTTCTTCACCCTTCTGTACTGGGGCTGCGAAGTTGCAGAATACCTGAATTTTCTTCATGGCCCTTTGGGACTCTTTGCTCTTAAGTACAAAACTGCTCCTATTACCATCAAATTCGGGAATTGTCTCCACCCGGCCAGTTAAAACCACTCCGTCTTGTGCTTTTAAATTAAGCGGTACCGGCTTCTGCATCCAGTTAAAAAACAGCACCGCCACTAACAAGACGGCTAGAACGCTATAAGACCTCAGAGAGTGCTTCCCACCCCAAATTCCTCCTGCCAGGAGAAATAAAAAGATTAAGATAAATAAAGGCCAGCAAGCATAATAGCTGAAACAGGCGGAAGCCGCCAGTACTATAAAAATCTCAAACCATGACAAGGGCATTATTCATTAACCCCCCCCTGTCCAATTACCTAACTGTTATATGATCTTTTATGGCTTCAAACTTCTTCTCTCCTATACCACTAACGTTTTTAATGTCTTCAATTTTTTGAAAGGCTCCATTGGACTCCCGGTAGTCAACAATCCGCTGGGAGAGGGCGGGTCCTATTCCGTTTAATCTATCAGCCAGTTCACTGGCAGGCGCTTTATTAATATTAACTTTGCCGGAGCCGACCGGAGAAGCTGGAGAAGAAACCGGCAACTGCGAAGCTCCTTGCACCCCGGCCATTTCTGCTGTCAGTTCTCCTTCTCCTGGAACCACAATGGTTTCTCCATCCACCAGAGGGCGGGCCATGTCTATAAGTCGTAAATCAGCTTTATCTTCAGGTCCAGCCATTTCCACCGCCTGGTATACGCGGTCGTTCTCTTTCAACTGGTATACCCCAGGTTTTTTAACCTCTCCACAGACATATACCTGAATCAAGTTATCTTCCAAATGCTCCGGCTTTTCCGCCGGATTTACTTCAATAAGTTCAAGCTTTTCAGAAGAATCACGATACCTGAATTCAGCATATTTGAAACCGGCCATAAATACCATCACCAGCAAAATTAAAAAACCGCCCATCAGGTAGCGCTTGTCTATATTATCCATTAACCTCACCTCATTACTTAAATTCGCCAATAAATGTTAAAGTCCTCCATTTTGTGATATTATTAACATCGTTTATTGTCCCTAAATTTCGAATGTTTTCTGAAAGATGGGTTTAACAGGAGGATTATTTAAGCTACTAGCGAATCTTAAGAAACAAAATCATATTGGTTTTTCTTACAAGTCTCTTTGCATCAAAACAATAATTTTCTAAGCATTGGAATAAACTGGTGAGCAGTTTCAACACACCGCTGCAAGCGAGGCGGGGGATTAGAACCCGCCGCCTGTTTTGTGAATAGGAACCCGACCACTAAAGAAGCACCCTGCGGGCACTACTGATGTTCGCTTCGCTCACTATTAAGGTTGCGGGGGACATATTTCACCTCGTTATAACCCGTAGTTTTCAAAGGAGGGTCTTTAAATGCTGGATATAGCCGCCTTGGCTAAACTCGGAGGAGTTAAAAAATATAATGCTGATGAGATTTTTTTTAATGCTGGGGATCCCGGCCACGAAATGTATATTATACTCAAAGGCCGAGTAGGAGTTTATATAACCTCCATTGACGGTTTTCCTATTATGATAACGGAACTGGTCTCCGGAGACTTCTTTGGTGAAATGTCCCTGTTGGAAGACCAACCCCGCAGCGCTACTATCGGGGCTATAGAGGATACCATTGTATTGGTTATTAATGAAAGTAACTTTGAACAGGTAATTGCCCAGCAACCCAGCCTGGCTTACCGAATAATGAAAGGTATGAGCAGCCGGGTGCGCCAGCTAAACGAAGATCTGGCCCAGTTGAAACGAGGGAAAGTCGAGGAAAGAAAAGCATTTAAGCTTGCTCCCCCCACAGCGGAAAAACCGTCCGCAGAGGTTTTGGACAACTCCCTTTTTCCCCCGGGACATAAGCCTTACCCTCTGGAAGCTCCGCCTAGTGACGATAACCTGCTTTTTGACCGGGAAGTTCTTTGCCCAGTCTGTGAGGAAAAATTCAAAACCAAAAATGTCCGTTCCTCCAAGCTCCGACTGGATAAGGTGGATAATGACCTGCGCCAGCGTTTCGTGGACTTTGAGCCGCTCTGGTACCTGGTCTGGACCTGTCCCAACTGCTATTACTCCAATTTTAACTTCGAGTTCAAACAGGTGTCTGAAGTCTTTACGAAAAAACTACTGGAGCAAGGCAAGCAATTAAAAGCTAAAGTTCGTTTGCAGTTTAGTGAGCCCCGCAAACTGGATGAGGTTTTTGTGACCTACTACCTCATGCTGCAATCCTTGCAAGCAGCAGGCAAACCAAATCCTACCGAAGCAGCCAAGGTCTGGCTGCGCCTATCCTGGTTGTATAATGACGCTGGAGATGAAGAGATGTTTTTATATGCCTCCCAGCAGGCCCTGGATATGTTTAAGGACACCTTTTACAATACCAGACGGGAAACCTCGATAGAACAGGATCAGCGTCTTTCTTTGCTCTTAGGTGAGCTTAGCATGCGCATTGGCGAAAATACGGAAGCCTTGAAATTTTTCCGGGGAGCCATTGCGCGTAAAGGCGGTAATAATACTATCAACCGGCAAGCAGAGGATCGAATTAGGGACTTGAAGGACATTATATTAGTGCAAGAAAAGAAGGTAAAGGAAGAAGAAAAAGTATAATTATACAAAAGGGTGGACCTAAGCCACCCTTTTGTTTTTTACAATCCGAATATAATTAACCCTGTTCATAGCTGGCACATAAGGTCTCATCTTCCGGAGAACCGCTGCTTATGTCGCTACAAGGAGCTACCTGGATAGCGTCCAAGCTGCACATATTGCTTTCAAAAAACCGGCAACTACTTACATCACACATTATGGTCTGGCGTCCTCGCAATTTCATCCCTCCTTAACAAAAATGATGTCGCTGTTTTAGTTATAAATCACCGTGCTATTAATTTGCTTCAGGAAGAAGATTATTATTCTATCAGTTGACTTTGTTCAAGGATTATCATATAATTGCTAATGTCAAATTCATATACAAAAGCAAGGAGCCGGAGTAGTAGACTGGCATCAGGCAGAGAGTCGCGGGAAGCTGCGAAGCGACAAAGCTGGTTGAACTCGCCGGGGAGCTTTGCAGGTGACATTAGCCTGCAACGGGGATTCCGTTATGATTTGTCAAGTGGACAGTATGTGGGGCTATGGCGCAGTTGGGAGCGCGCTTGAATGGCATTCAAGAGGTCGTGGGTTCGAATCCCACTAGCTCCACCATTATTATCTGTCAATAAGGGTGGTACCGCGGGTAATTATCGCTCTCGTCCCTATTCGGATGAGAGCTTTTGCTTTTTCTGATAAAAATTCTATAGGAGGAAGTTGTTATGGATAGAAAGTATGATTTCAAATCCATTGAAGCCAAATGGCAGGCTTACTGGGAGAATAAGCAGCTCTTTAAGGTAGAAGAAGACCCCAATAAGCCCAAGTATTATAATCTGGAGATGTTTCCCTACCCTTCCGGCCACTTACACATGGGCCATGTACGCAACTATGCCATCGGTGATGTGGTGGCACGTTTCAAAAGCATGAACGGCTTTAATGTCCTTCATCCCATGGGCTGGGATGCTTTTGGCCTTCCCGCTGAAAATGCGGCCATTAAGAATGCTATTCACCCTGCTACCTGGACCTACTCCAATATTGAAAACATGAAAAGGCAGCTCAAAACCATGGGTATCAGCTATGATTGGGATCGGGAGTTGGCTACCTGCAAGCCGGATTATTACAAATTCACCCAGTGGATGTTTTTAAAGCTCTACGAGAACAAGCTGGCCTATAAAAAGAAATCCGCCGTAAACTGGTGCCCTTCCTGTCAAACGGTTCTGGCCAATGAACAGGTGGTAGATGGGGCATGCGAACGCTGTGAAGCGGTTATTGAAAAGAAACAACTGGAACAGTGGTTTTTCAAAATAACTGACTATGCCCAACGGCTTTTGGATGATTTAGCCCTGCTGCCGGGGTGGCCGGAAAAAGTTAAGACCATGCAAAGAAACTGGATCGGCCGCAGCGAAGGCTGTGAATTTTCCCTGCATATTGAAGACAGTGATGAAGTCCTCACTGTTTTTACCACGCGCCCGGATACGGTTTTTGGTGTCACCTACATGGTTTTGGCCCCGGAACATCCCCTGGTGGAAAAAACCTGCCACCCGGAGCAGGAAAAAGAAGTCAAGGCTTTTATCAATAAAATGAAATATCTTAATGAAATGGCCCGCACCTCTACTGAAGCGGAAAAGGAAGGTGTTTTCACCGGAGCCTATGCCATCAACCCGATGGATGGGTCACGAATTCCCATCTGGATAGCCAATTATGTTTTGATGGAATACGGTACCGGAGCTATTATGGCCGTTCCCGCTCATGACCAGAGGGATTTTGAGTTTGCCCGCAAATATGATATTCCGGTTAAAGTGGTAATAAAAGGTGAGGATACTCCCCTGGATGGAAATCTCCTGCAGGAATCCTACCCTGGTGACGGCCATATGGTAAATTCCGGAGACTTTGATGGTTTAACTGTAGAGGAAGGCCAAAAAGCAGTAATCAAATGCATGGATGAGAAGGGAATCGGCAGGGGCACGGTCAATTACCGCTTGCGCGACTGGCTGATTTCACGGCAACGCTACTGGGGAGCCCCCATTCCTATTGTTTATTGCCCTGAATGTGGCCCAATAGCAGTTCCCGAAGAAGAACTGCCCGTATACCTGCCCGAGGATATAGATTTTAAACCTTACGCAGAATCGCCTTTAAAGCATCTTGAGAGGTTTTACAAGACTACATGCCCTTCCTGCGGAAAAGAAGCCCGGCGGGAAACTGATACCATGGATACCTTTGTCTGTTCCTCCTGGTACTTTGACCGTTTTTGCAGTCCTCATGAGAGCAAGCAGCCTTTTAGCCGGGAAGCCGTGGATTACTGGATGCCGGTTGACCAGTATATAGGCGGTGTGGAACACGCTATTTTACATCTTATGTATGCCCGTTTTTTCACTAAATTTCTTTTTGATATTAATGTTTTATCATGTCAGGAACCCTTTACCCGCCTTCTCACCCAGGGTATGGTTTTAAAGGATAATGCCAAGATGTCCAAGTCCAAAGGAAATGTGGTTAGCCCGGAAGAGATAATCGACACTTATGGAGCTGACACTGCACGGCTCTTCATTCTTTTCGCTTCTCCTCCCGAGAGAGACCTGGAATGGAGTGAGCAGGGTGTAGAAGGTGCTTTTCGCTTCTTGAACCGAGTCTGGCGCCTGGTATCGGAATTAGCTGAGGGAATAAAAGATTTGCCCGCAGCCGAGCATTTTCCAGATCTGGACAGTGATGCCAAGAACTTACGCTTCAAAACTCACGCAACCATAAAGAAGGTTACTGAGGATATTGGAGAACGCTTTAACTTCAATACTGCTATTAGTGCTATTATGGAGTTGTCGAATACCCTGGGAGCCTACAAGGGAATCAAAAAACCTGACTGGCCGGTAGTAAAAGAAGCGGTGGATAATCTGCTGATTCTCTTAAGCCCGTTTTCACCTCATATCTGTGAAGAGCTGTGGCAGTTAACCGGGCACGAAGAAAGTGTTTACCTGCAGAAATGGCCGAAATATGATCCTGAAGCACTGCTTCAGGAAGAAATTGAAATCGTCCTGCAGATTAGCGGTAAAGTACGAGACCGGATAATGGTGCCGGTGGATGCCGGTCGGGAGGAATTGGAGCAAATAGCCCTGGATAATCCTAAGATTAGAGAATTGACCAGGGGTAAAGAGATAGTAAAGCTTATCGTAGTTCCTGGAAAGCTAGTCAATGTTGTGGCAAAATAATAGCAGGCATAAGGTAAGAAGCGGGGTGGGTATAATGAAATGGCTGGTTTTTGATACCTCCTGGGGATGGGCTGCTATTTTGAGTGACAATAGGTTGATAAAGCAAACAATCCTGCCGTCTGCTGTTGGTTTAAACGAATTCAGGGCCAGTTTGGAAAGCAGCGGAATTGAAAGCCACCTGATTGGAGAAAACGGTGTTACCCTGCCGCTTATTAATAATATCCGCCGCTATTTTCAGGGGCAGTTGATAGAGAACTGGGAGGCGCAGTGGGACATCAACTCCTTACCCGCTTTTACCCAAAAGGTACTGCAACATATTTCGCAAATTCCTTACGGGATGACCAAAACTTATGGAGAAGTGGCACGAGAATTGGGAAAGCCCCGTGCCGCTCGGGCAGTAGGTAGGGCTTTGAGCCTGAATCCCCTTCCACTGCTTATACCCTGCCACCGGGTGCTAGCCCAAAACGGCAGACTGGGTGGATTTACAGCTCCGGGTGGAGTGGAAACAAAAAAAGCCCTCCTGGCTCTGGAAAATGAAGTTATAACCCGAAGAAAACCTGACTAACCCCCATGGCCGCAAACTAAAGGGGACAGTATTTTGGAAGGCTCTACAGGCTTCCTCCAAAGTACTGTCCCCTTGGATTTTTTCGCGTACAAGCATTTAGGCATAACTCTCGTTTATATCGACCTCTTTGGCATCTCCCCAGAGATTCTCCAGATCATAATACTCCCTGTCCTCCGGTTGAAAAACATGCAGGATAGTGGAACTGTAGTCCATCACCGCCCAGCTGCCTTGCTCCACACCTTCCACGCGAGAGGGCAATATATCAAATTCCTTCAGTCTTTCTTGTACCATTTCTACAATACTTTGTACCTGCACCCGGCTCCGGGCCGTGGCAATTACAAAATAATCGGCAATTATGGTAAGTTCACTCACATCCAAAATAACCACATCAACAGCCTTCTCATCTAAACAGGCCGCAGCAACTGTTTGTGCCAATTCCTCTTCTTTTAACAAAAACAAACCTCCCTAATCAAGAAATCAGAGCTTAATTATTCTTAAAAAATAATTCCTGGCTTCAATGGTACGGGGATGTAAAATCCGCCCCCGATCCAGGCAATATTTTATTGTTGATTCTAGCCCAAACAACATAGCTTCGTCAAGGTCACGGAAGCTAAGGCATTTTAACCTCTCCAGACCAGGAAAGTCCCGCCCCGGCTCAATCATATCGGCCAAATAAATAATCTTGTCCAGCTCACTCATCTTTGTAGAACCTAGAGTATGCCGGCTGATGGCTGTTAGGACCTCCTCATCTTCAATACCCAAATCCCGTTTCACCAGAAAAGCCCCTACCGGTGCATGCAGAAGATCCGGAACTTCGCGGTCAACTTCATCCTCAATCAAATTATTCTCTTCCGCCAGCCGCAATAGTTCCTGACCCGATAAGCCCTTGGCATAGTCATGCAATAAGGCCGTCAAATATACCTGTTCCAATTCCAGTTCATACTGTCCAGCCATCTGTACCGCAGTTTCCGCTACCTGCAGCGAATGCTGAAAGCGATTGGGTGATAGCCTTAGCTTTATAATATCCATAAGCTGCTGTCTATCTCTCAACATATTAATCCCCCCGGTATAATCCCTGCTCAAAAATGTATTCCTCCACCTCAGGCGGCAACAGATATTTTATAGGTTTCCCGGCAGCTACCCGTTGCCGGATATCACTGGAGGAAATATCGAGCCCGGGAATCTCCATCTGCAGCATTCTATCCCAAATAATATCCGGCAGCCTGCCCAGAGCCGGTTCATTGCGCTCAATCTTATATCCGGGACGGGTGACCACTATGAAACGACAGAGCTCCGCCAGTCGCTCCGGTTCTTTCCAGCTATGCATAAAAAACAGCGAGTCGGCCCCTACAATAAAGAAGAATTCCACCTCGGTGTGCTTTCCCCGAAAATAAGCCAGGGTATCAACCGTATAGGAAAGCCCCTTTCTCTCCATCTCCACCGGGGATACTTCCAAACGAGGATTAGACTTTACCGCCAACTCCACCATCCGATAACGATGCATGCCATGTAGAACCTGTCCCAGTTCCTTGTGTGGGGGACTGGCCGCCGGTATTAGCAGAACTTTGTCCAATTTATAATTGTGACAGGCATATTCAGCAGCAATAAGATGCCCATAATGAATAGGATCAAAAGTACCTCCCAGTATTCCCCAGGATTTAATTTTTCCCAATTTTACCACCTGCCAAATCTTATCCCAATTCATAATAACCGCGCCCTTTAGAAAATGCAAATCCTTACAATAATATTACAATAATAACTTAAGTGCCTGACACAGTAATATATCTTTCCCTGGAGCGGTAAAAACTTTATAATAGAAATGATTGTGTTTGCCAACGGATAGATGGAGAGGGAAAGCATGCTTAAAAAATTGGAACTAACTTTTCACAACCAGGGCCTGCGTAGTTATATAGAACTGGATCTCTGCGCCGAGTGTCCGCGCCAGGATGACAAAGGCTGTTGCGGCTACTATTCCCCGGTCTTTTATCCCTGTGATTTCGCTTATCTTCTCCAGCATAAACCCGAGGTTTTGGATTATATATTCAGCCTGGATAATCTCACCATACTTGACGCTTCAGTAACCGTTAATAACCGCCCGGAAGGACAGAGCTATCGCTGCAGCTTTCACTCCAAAACAGGCGGTTGCCTACTCCCCCAGGCCTTGCGGGAATCGGTCTGCCGTCATTTTGTCTGCCCGGGCGTAGCCTGGGAAAAGGAGGAGAAGCTGGCTCATTGGAAAGACTTCTTTGCTGCACTTACCGATTATGAGATAGAATTGAACAACCGAATAGCCGCTATTCTGAAAGAAAAAGGGCTGAGCTTGAGAGAGGAAAAAAGGAGAGATGAGTTTCTGGCCGAGCTATTGATTCTTTTTGAACAGGAAACCGCAATTACAGCTCCTTTCCTGGCTAAATGTCCTCCATTGGAGAAGTTTTCCCTGTTTCGGGAACTCCAGTATGGAACTGACTGGCCCCTCTAAGCTATAATATAATCATAAGAAATAATATTAATTCTACAGGATAATTATCAGGAAAAATAAACAGGGGAGGAAGTTTAATGGAATGGGATGCAAACAATAAGATATTTGACAATGTACTGGAAGTTATCGGTAGAACACCCATGATAAGATTAAATAAAATAGGGAAGGGCTTAAAACCTGATATCTGTGCCAAGTTGGAATATGTTAATCCCAGCGGCAGCCTGAAGGACAGAGTGGTGCACAAGATTGTAGAAGAAGCAGAAAAGCGGGGAGATTTGAAGCCCGGTATGATTCTCCTGGAAGGCACCACCGGCAATACGGGAATTGCCGCTGCTATGGTAGGGGCCGCCAAAGGCTACCGGGTAATAATAGTAATGCCCGAAGGAATGAGCGAAGAAAGGAAGAAAACTATTGCTGCCTACGGTGCTGAGCTGGTACTGACCCCGGGGGCCGAAACCGATGTTGACCTGGTACTGGAAGAAGTAAAGCGCATAAAACAGGAATACGGCGAGCAGATTTTTGAAGTAGGACAATTCTACCGCGAGGATAATCTTTTGGCCCACATCGACAATACCGCACCGGAAATTTGGGAGCAGACAGCCGGAGAAATGGATGTTTTTATCATGTGCCAGGGAACCGGTGGTACTGTAACCGGAACCGCCAAATACCTGAAAGAGAAGAACCCCGCCATCAAAGTGTTTGTATCTGAGCCGGAAGATTCTCCTATTCTGGCCTGCGGGCGTATCGGGCAGCATAAGATTCAGGGCATAGCTGACGGCTTGATCCCTGAAATTCTTGACCTACAGTATATAGATGGTATCATACTGGTCAGCTCCGATGAGGCTCTGGAAACCGCCCGGCAGATGGCCCGAAAAGAAGGGATTTTCTGTGGTTCTTCTTCCGGTATTAATGTGGCTGCTGCCATAAAAGTAGCCAAAAAATATCCGGAAAAGAAATGTATAGTTACTATAATCAATGACAATGGCCTGCGGTACCTCTCTACCGAGCTATGCGGCACCATGCCTGAGCGACAGCTTTTAGACCGTGAATACCAGTTGAGCCAGGAGGACCTGGATAAGCTCGCCCGCTATAACTTTGAGATTATTTAAACCTGACTCTACTGCAAAACTCCTTTTGATGCAAAAGGATTGCATAAATATACAAGCGAACGTTGGCGAAGTATGGATGCAACACCCGACGATATTTATTGCTTTTTTCAGTGACATCAAACTCCACCTCTGTCCAGGGGTATTTGACTGTCCCTGGACAGATGCCCTATTTTTCCTCCAAGGAGTGGCGGTAGAGGAAGATTATCCATACTACCACCGACCATAATCCGGCTATGGCCAGGGTTACCACCACTTCGGAGGGTCTAAAGCCAGCCGATACCCGGCTGATCCCCAGCAATAGCAAAACGAGGATACCGCTCAAAAATTTCACCAGTTTTTCCTTCCGCCACAGGGTTTTTCTGCTGGCCGACAGCCAAATAATATAGCAAGCCCAGAGGGTGTTTATCAGGACCCGGGTCGGGTGGGTAAAAAGATGGGAACTGAAGGGATTAAGACTGTAGTTTTCCATTATTATGCGGTAAAATCCCCAGAGTACCGTACTGGAACCCATCAGAGACAAGAATAGAAAAGCCACACTTTCCCATTTTTCCCGCCGCAAAAAGAGATAGCTGCTGAGGAGTACCAGAAAAAATAATATCCAGCCATTGAAAAGCCAATCCACCGCTTTCCAGGCCGGTCCGACTACCGGCGCAAATAATTGATTAAGAACCTGGTCGGTATTGAATAAACGATTGTTTAGAATATCTTTAATGGAACCCGCCAGGAAAAAGCTTAGAAAGGCCCCGCTCCCCAATGCTACCAGCCATTCCCCCAGTAATTGCAACCTTGACCCCACTATTCTTACCTTACCTAAACGGGACAAGCAGGCTTTATCCCTTAAACCCAGCAGGAAGTTGCTTACGCTCTGTCGTTTAAAGAAAAGCATGAGCAGAATAATTATCCCAGATATAACTATAGTGCTAATCCAGCCCGAGTTCTGGGATATGAAAACTATCGCCTGCTCACCCACGCTCATTATCAGAATCGCTTCGGCAAAAAAGCGCAGCCCGCGGCCTAGCAGTGTTGCGGTTAAGAAGCCGGGCAAAGACAAGCGGAATATTCCTGATGATATGGTGAAAAGCTTGTAAGGAAGAGGAGCCAGTCCCGCAATACATACCGCCCAGGCCCCATACTTTTGGTAGGTACTTTCGATCAGGGCTATTTTCTCTCCCGAGGCCAGGCGGCGCAAGAGGGGTTGCCCCACAACATTACCCAGCACATAGCCAAAATAGGCACCCGTAGCTGAACCCACAGTAGCCAGAAGAGCATAGAAAACAGCCTGGTCCGGATTCGCCAGGCAAAGCGGTATTAAAATAAAATCAGGAAAAACCGGGAAAAAAGATGATTCGGCAAAAGCCAGAATCAGCAAGCCCCAGACACCATAGGCCTGTAAAACAGGCAATAAATGTGCTAGCATTTTGCTCTCGTACAATCCTTAGAAATTAACGAATCTGTCCGTCCCCATAAATAATAAACTTGGTGGTAGTCAATTCTTGCAAACCCATAGGTCCCCGGGCATGCAGCTTCTGGGTGCTTATCCCCATCTCGGCTCCAAAGCCGAAAACATTGCCATCAGTAAAGCGAGTGGAAGCATTGGCATAGACAGCTGCCGCATCAACTGCAGATATGAAGCGCCGGACACTGCTGTAGTCCTCGCTTATTATGGCTTCACTGTGACCGGTTCCATGACAGTTAATATGCTCTATTGCATCTTCCACGCTATCCAGCACCTTTACCGCCAGGATTAAATCCAGGTATTCCTCATCCCAGTCTTCTTCCCGAGCGGGGAGGATATCCGGTACTATCTCCCGGCTTCTTTCACAACCCCGAATTTCTACCCCGGCACCCTTTAGCTCTGCAATCATGGCCGGGAGGAAGTCTCCGGCAATTTTTGCATTGACCAGCAAGGTTTCAGCGGCATTGCATACCGAGGGTCTTTGCACTTTGGCATTGAAGACAATTTTTTGCGCCTTGCTCAAATCCGCCAGAGCATCCACATAAACATGGCAATTACCCATTCCGGTCATAATTACCGGAACACTGGCATGCTCCAGCACTGCTTGTTTCAAGCCCTTCCCTCCTCGGGGAATCAGAACATCCAGGTAATCATTCATTTTCATCATATAGACAGCCGCCTGCCGGTCCTCGCTGTCGACCAGCTGCACGGCACCCTCGGGAATTCCGCAATCTTTAGCGCTCTGTGCAATAATGCGGGCAATTATCCGGTTGGAATTTAAGGCTTCTTCACCTCCGCGCAGGAGTATAGCATTGCCTGCTTTAAGGCAGAGTCCTGCAGCATCAGCTGTTACATTAGGCCGGGATTCATAAATGATACCTATAACTCCAATAGGGGTTCTAATCCGCCCTACTTCAAGGCCATTGGGCCTTCTCCACATCCCCAGAACCTCCCCCACCGGGTCTGGAAGAGCGGCAATTTCACGCAGTCCTTGAGCCATATCCTTTATCCGACTCTCATTTAAGGCCAAGCGCTCCAGCAGAGCGGGAGTCAAACCTTGTTTTTCCCCCAACTCCAGGTCAATGGCATTGGCGGCTACTATTTCCGCTCCCTGTGCTTCCAGAGCGTCCGCCGTTTTCAGCAGGGCTTCGTTCTTGAGGGTGGTAGAGGCTGTAGCCAGGAAGCGTGAAGCCGCTTTAGCTTTCTTACCCTGCTCCATTAGTTTTTCTTCCAAGCTTTTATCCATTTCTCATTTCTCCTTTACCTCAGAAATAACTCATCCCCTTACCCATAGATTATTGCGATGAATTACCTCATCATAATCCTTCTCTCCTAATATAGCTTCTATCTCACTGCTTCTTTTACCTGCTATCAAGGCGATTTCCCGGGCGGCGTAGTTAACCAGGCCCCGGGCAATTTCCCGGCCATCGGGCTCTATCACAGCCACCACCGTTCCCCGGTCAAATTCCCCCTCAACCCCGGTTACCCCGGAAGGCAGCAGGCTTTTTCCCCGGTTGAGCAGGGCCTGACGAGCTCCGGCATCAACCAAAAGCTTGCCCTGGCAAACGGTACCGAAGGCTATCCACTTTTCCCGGGCATGCATTTTTTCTTCACGGGGAATAAAAAGGGTACCCAGTTCTTCTCCGCCCACCACGCGGCGGATTACATTGTCTTCATCGCTATTGGCAATTACCATGGGTACACCGGCAGCCATACAAACCTGGGCCGCCTTTAACTTGGTAAACATTCCCCCACTGGAAAAACTGCTCCCCCGACTGGTGGATTTATCTTCCATATCCCGGGTAATCTCACTTACCTGGTGTTGCAACACCGCCTCCTTATTCGTCCTGGGGTCACAGTCATAAAGACCATCAACATCAGAGAGAATAAGCAAGAGATCAGCATTCACAATCCCGGCTACCAGGGCCGAAAGGGTGTCATTATCGCCGAACTTGATCTCATCGACTACCACGGTATCGTTCTCATTTATGATGGGAATAACATCCATAGCCAGGATGGCCAACAAAGCATTGGTGGCATTCAGGTAGCGCATGCGGTCATCCAGATCATCCCGGGTTAATAAGACCTGGGCTACCGTTTTGCCATATTCGCCAAAGAACTTTTCATAGAGATGCAGCAGAGCTCCTTGACCTACCGCTGCCAGGGCTTGTTTCTCCGGCATAGTCTTGGGAACTTTTTTATAGCCCATCCGGTTGGCGCCTACACCAATGGCTCCCGAAGTGACCAGCAATACTTCCATATCACGGTTATGTAAATCAGCCATTTCCCTTACCAGTTGTTCAATACGCTGCAGGTTAAGCTGCCCATTGCTATAAGTTAAGGTGCTGGTTCCCACCTTGATTACTACCCGGCGACATTTATTAAATTTATCACGCCAGCCCATGTCTTATCACCCTGTTTCAAATTATTCCGTTATTAGTAAGAAAATAAGATTTAGACGCAGAAGGACGCTGACCCTTCGGGCGCAGCAACCTTAATAACAACCGCAGGGAGCATCAGTACCCGTAGGGTGATTTACGCCGATACTATCTTATAAAATTTTAATAAATCAGCGTTAATCAGCGTCAAAAAAATTCGCACTTGTTGCTTCCCCTATTTTCATTGGTGGTTGTGGCCCCTGGCCATGGGGGGTTAGTAAGAAAAGTGAGGCTTAAGGGTCACGGTGTCAAAAGGACCGCCCCCTTGAAACCTCTATTCTGTAAATTCGAACTCAAAATCCTTTATTCTAACACTATCCCCTTCTTTGATTCCGTGCTCTTTTAAGGCCTCTTCCAGACCCATCTTGATTACAGTTCTTTGAAAGCGCTGCAGGCCTTCGTCACTATTGAAGTTAGTCATGACTACCAGTTTCTCAATGCGCGGGCCACTAACTTCAAAAACTCCATCCACTTTATCAATTTTAAAGGGCAGCTCTTCTTCAAAACGTCTTACAACCGGCTCTTCACCACTCGGAATTTCCTGGGGAGCAGCTTGTAAAAGCGCATAGGTTTTTTCCATTAATTCCTCTACTCCCTGCCCAGTCACAGCGGATATACAGTGTACCGTCTTCCCCAGCTCACTCTCCAATCTCCGGGCATTATCCCGGGCATCCGGAATATCCATTTTATTAGCGACAATGAGCTGTGGTCGTTTTAGTAAATCCGGATTATGCAGCTCGAGTTCCCGGTAGAGAATCCGGTAATCCTCCACTACATCTCTTCCCTCCGTCTGGGCTGCATCCAGAATAAACAGTATTACCCGCGTGCGCTCAATATGCCGGAGAAATTCATGTCCCAATCCCAAACCCTGATGAGCGCCCTCAATTAAACCAGGAATATCAGCCAGAACGAAAGTATCCCGTTCCTTGGTCATGACCACCCCCAGGTTGGGCACCAGAGTAGTAAAAGGATAATCGGCAATTTTAGGCCGGGCCGCTGAAACTCTTGATATTAACGTAGATTTTCCTGCATTGGGGAAACCAACCAATCCTACATCGGCCAGCAATTTCAATTCCAGGCGAATCCATTTCTCTTCTCCCGGTTCCCCATTTTCCGAGAAGGACGGCGCTTTATTAATGGCCGAGCTGAAACGAGCATTACCTCGTCCTCCTCTCCCCCCTTTGGCCACTACCGCCTCTTGTCCTTGAAGCAGCAGATCAGCCAAAACCTCGCCGCTTTCATCGTCTTTTATCACCGTTCCTACCGGGACTTTAACCCGTAAGTCCTGGCCCCAGGCACCATGCATATTCTTGCCCTGTCCATGGGCTCCGCGCTCCGCTTTAAAATGCCGGCGATATTTAAAATCCATCAGGGTTTTTAGTCCTTCATCAGCCACTAATATTACATTGGCTCCCCGCCCCCCGTCACCACCAGACGGGCCACCCATGGGAACATATTTTTCGCGGCGGAAAGCCACAATCCCGTTTCCTCCATCTCCGCCCTTAACAAATATCCGGGCCTGATCAACAAACATGGTTTCACTCCTTGATACTTATCTTCACCGGGCTTTGCGCTAGCATAGTACAGGAGAAAAGCATCGTTATTTCTTCTTCGCTATTATATACGGAAAGATAGACCACTGGTTCCTCTTCCCTTCCCTTTAGCTGACTGGACAATTCATGCAATGCCTCATCCAATTCATGGTTAAGCCGGGATAGGTCCAACGAATTGACTTCCAAATCCTCGTACCTTAATATTATTCCCAGCTCACGAGCTGTTAATGTTTTTTCAAAAAAATACAGCGCTTCTTTAGCAGAGAGGCCCGCCTCAAATATTTTTTTCTCTTCAGCCATATCCATAACTATTTCAGCAATATATTCTTTTACCTGCTGGCATCTGCCCAGTTCCAGGTATCCGCTTACAACCTGCAGGTGGTTGGCAAAATCATGCCTGACCCTTCTTAATATCTCCATACTATGTTTGGCTTCCAAAATAACTCTCCTTTTTTTGCACTTAATACAACATTGACTCCACTGCATAGACATTGTTGTATAAAGTTGTATGACTAGTAAGAAAAGTGAGGAGTGAGGGGTAAGGGGGTTAATTCATTTCCTACTATAACTTACTATTCAAGCGCCTACTAACTCACTTTTCATCGGTAGTTGTGACCCCGGTCATGAGGGGTTTTACTGCAAAACCTCTTTTGTTGCAGAAGGGTTGCACAATTTGTAAACAAAAGATTTTCTCCCAACTACCTAATAATAACAAAAACCCCTGAAAAACTCCAGGGGTCCTGTTATCAGTTCAGATGGGAAATTACATGGTCATGGTTTCCAGCGGATATACACTAACCTGTTTTTTGTCCCGACCTTTTCTCTCAAATTTTACTCTACCGTCAATTATCGCAAAAAGGGTATCATCTCCACCAATCATCACATTCTGACCAGGATGAATCTTGGTACCTCTCTGTCGAACCAGAATATTACCGGCAGTAACTATCTGACCATCATACCTTTTAACTCCCAGTCTCTTGGACTGGCTATCTCTACCGTTTTTGGAACTACCAACACCTTTTTTGTGGGCAAATAACTGCAAATCAAAAGTGAACATTCTTAACACCTCCTGATATTAACTCTAATTATGCCGGGATATGCTTCTTGCATGGAAAGCAATCCTGCTTCCATGGTAGATAGAATTATCTGGGCCTTTTCCATCTCTTCTTCATTCAAAGAGGGCGGAAGTTCACATTCCAGGAAGCCTTTTTCCATCTGATACTTGGGCTCAACCGTCAGCTGTTTGATTAGACCAAGCAAGGCGGTCTGGGCTACCGCTGATACGCCGGCACAGTATATATCCTCACCTTCAGGGGCAAATCCCGCATGTCCCTCTATTTTGAATGATATGATTTTATTATTCTTATAATTAATGGTTAGCGCAAGCATTAAGCTTCTATTTTTTCCACTTTAATTTTGGTATACGGTTGACGATGCCCCTGTTTCTTGCGATAGTTCTTTCTCCGTTTATACTTGAAAACCGTAATTTTCTTGTGTTTTCCCTGTTCCATTACTTCGGCAATCACCCGTACGCCAGCTACCAGCGGATTCCCAATCTTTACATTACCATTACCATCATTGAAAAAAAGGACTTGATCCAGAGTAAGTTTTTCACCGGCCGCAACATCCAGTTTTTCAACTTTTATTACGCTTCCTTCCGCTACTTTATACTGCTTCCCACCACTTTCAATAATTGCATACAATTCAATACACCTCCATATTCCTCAGACTCGCCAATTGCAGGTAGGCTATAGAGCCTTTTAAAAACCCGAACTGTGCGGTTACAAAAACATGAAACCCAGATAAAAACTTAACATAAATAGCGAAGCTAGTCAAGATATTGCTGCTATTCGCTGCCGGCGAATATTTTGTATTCTCCCGGGGCCAAATCCGGGTCGGATAATAGCAATACGCTCTTGCCACTCCGCCTTTCGATGTATCCTATATCTTTTTCGTCATCTTTTAATATCTTTAATAAACGCGGCTCTGCTTTACATATTATCTGGTTATTCTCCAGGTATCCCATATGGGCCATTTTCCTCTTGGCTTCACTGGCCAGAGCCTGCAGGTTAATAATATGTCCCCGACCACTACAATTGCTACACTCATCAGTGAAAAACTCCACTACCCCATAACGAGATTTCTTGCGGGTCATTTCCAGGAAACCCAAACCAGTTATGCCGATAATACGAGTATTAGCCTTATCCTTTTCCAATCCCGTCTTTAAAACCTTTATTAACTCATCCTGGTTAGACTTTTCTTTCATATCAATAAAGTCAATGAGAATTATGCCCCCCAGGCTGCGCAGCCTGAGCTGCCGTGGTATTTCTATGGCTGCTTCCATATTTATCTTGAAAACCGTTTCTTCAAAATTATCTTTGCCGGTAAATTTACCACTGTTTACATCTATTACGGTCATAGCTTCGGTACGATCAAAAATCAGGTAGCCTCCGTTTTTTAACCATATTTTCCGGCGCAGCGATCTTTTAATATCCTTCTCCAGGTTGTACTTTTCGAAAAGTGCTCCCTCTTCATAATCAACCCTCAAACTATTAAAAATCTTCTTACCGCTGATATAGTCCAGAATCTTGTCCTTAAGTCTCCGGTTATTTATCACTATCCGGCTCAAATTACCATCCAGATAATCCCGCATGGTTCTTTCCAAAACATCCATATCTTCATAAATCAGACTGGGAGCTTTCCGGTTTTGATAGCGTTGCTTTATTTCTTCCCAGGTCTTGAGCAACCTATTTAATTCCTGGATTATCTCCTGATCTTCAGCTTCCAGGCACGCAGTTCTCACAATGATGCCGCCATTTTCCGGCTTGCTTTCCTCAAGCAGGGAACGCAGGTGCTTCCTCCGCTCATCACCGGTGATTTTGCGTGAAATAGATACTTCACTCTGAAAAGGTAGAAGAACCAGCAAGCGCCCGGGAATACTGAGATCTCCCGTTACCCGAGCCCCTTTTTCGGAAAAAGCTTCCTTTTTAACTTGTACCATAATGTCCTGACCGCTCTTTAAGAGTTCATATACATTAAGCCCTTTCTTTTTTCCTACCCTGACAACATCGCCGGCGTATAAGAAAGCGTTCCTCGCCAATCCGATGTCAATAAAAACACAGGACAGGCCAGGTAATATATCTTTAATCTTACCTTTGTATATCTTGCCTACATTCTCACCCTGGTCAGCCCAAAATACCTCAGCCAGGCGACCATCCTCAACTATCGCCACCCGTGATTCCCAGGGGTATACTTCGGCAATTATTTCTTTTATCAATTCAACTCACCTTTTTTATTTATTGACCCTCATGCCCCCAACCTTAATAGTGACACCGCAAGGTGGAACACCAGAGTGCCCGCAGGGTGAAGTGTGCTTGTCTAACCGCACTTCCAGTGGGGAGAGATAGGAAGAACCCTCCCGAATATAATTCCCACTGCGGAAAACCTCGGCTATACTTTTTTGCGTAAAGCCAGTTTGCAGCAACAACTCACCGAGTTCGTCATAGCGCACATTTACTGGTTCACCTACAGCCACCCATATCTCTACCCGGCCAAAGTTCAAAGATTGCTCAACCTCTATTCTATAAATACCAGTACGTAGTTCTTTGTCAAGACCTTTTTTTTTGCCCCGGCTTCTGACCGTTAAAGATGGGCGGGCTAAGAGTTCCTCTTTCCATTTATCCAAAGAGGGAAATGGAGGTTCGAGCAAAAATACATAGGAAGCGGCATTTATGATTTTCATCAGGGAGGGAGCGCTGTCGTTTATCTCCTGGCATTCCCCTAATTGCAGGCAGGAGGGCAAAGCCACCGAGAGTTTTTGCCTGAAATCTATAATATCCATCCTCTGGCTTAGTTCCAGGTCAAAATATTCGTTTTCCCCCCACAAGCCCACCGGCAGTACCGTACCCATGGATAACTTGATGTGGGGATTAAAGCCCTCGCTAAGAGCGTAAGGAATAGCGGCCCGCCGCAGGCTCCTTTCCATCAAGTGCATCATATCCAGGTTACCCAGAAATTTCAATTCCGGCCCCACCCTATATCTGCTTCTCAAGCGCATCAACATTTCCACCCTTAATATTCAAACTTACTTCCATCGCCAGACAAATTCCACAATCACTACAGCCTTCCTGCCGGCAATCGGCTGTAGTCAAGCCTTCCTCAGCCTTTTGATCTTCTTCCTGCAAAAATTCTTTGCTTACTCCAATATCAATGAAATCCCAGGGAAAACTTTCTTCGTAGGGGCGCTGCCGCCCGGTATAGAATTCCGGTTCTACTTCACTTTCCCGGAAAGCATCCTGCCAGTTGTCAAAATTAAAATATTCGGACCAGCCATCAAACTTGCAGCCCTTTTGCCAGGCCAGATAAATCACTGGCGCTAATCTCCTATCCCCCCGGGCTATGACCCCTTCCAAATAACTGGTCCGTCTGTCATGAAAACTCAGCTTGATTCGCTTCCTTCTTCTCCGTGACAAAAACTGCTGTTTACTATCCAGCTCCGCCATAGTGTTCTGTGGTCTCCATTGAAAAGGAGTATGAGCCTTGGGCACAAAAGAAGCCAGGCTGGCCCGGATCTCCACCGGGCGGCGGGAATACTTGTCCCCAATGTATTTAACCTTTTGCAATATTTCTATAATTCCCTCCAGATCCTCTTCCCTTTCCCCGGGAAGTCCGATCATAAAATATAACTTAAGCGAAAGCCAACCAGACTTGAAGGCGGCCTCCACTGCATCCAGCAACTGTTCTTCGCTGACATTCTTATTAATTATATCCCTTAAGCGTTGGGTTCCAGCTTCCGGAGCCAGGGTCAAGGTGGTTTTCCTGACCTTCTGCACTTCATTAGCCAGGTCAATGGAAAAGGCGTCTACCCGCAATGATGGTAAAGATACCCCAATACCCTTTTCCCCATAGTTTCCCACCAAACCCTTTAACAAGGGGTCTATTCCCGAATAATCCAGGCTGCTCAAAGAAGCCAGGGATATCTCCTCATAGCCGGTGTTTTGCAATTGGTGCCGGGCCTGGCTCTCCAGCGTTTCCAGGCTCCTTTCCCGTACCGGCCGGTAGACTATTCCTGCGTGACAGAAGCGGCATCCCCGCTGGCAACCTCTCATTACCTCCAAAACGGCACGGTCATGGGTTATCTCCATATAGGGTACCAGGGGCTTATCAGGATAGTAGGCTTGATCCAGATCTTTAACCACCCTTTTGCGAACCCGGGCCGGCACTCCCGGAAACCTGGGTTCAAAGGACTTTAATATCCCATCTTCCCGGTATTCTATGTTATATAGGGCCGGAGCATAGACACCTTCAATAGCTGCCAGCCTTTTCAGTTTTTCCACTTTCTCCAATCCCCGGCTGGTTTCCACTTTGTCCAGGAACTCCAGTAAAACTTCTTCCCCATCACCGATAATAAATATATCGAAAAAATCGGCAAAGGGTTCCGGGTTAAAAACCACTGGTCCCCCGGCAATAACCAGCGGATGTGCTTCGTTTCTTTCTCTGGACCATAACGGTATTCCGGCCAAATCCAGCATGTTTAAAACATTGGTAATGGATAATTCATATTGTAAGGAAAAACCTAAGACCTCAAAATCCAGTACGGGACGGAAAGACTCCAGCGAAAACATCGGTATTTGTTCCGCTCGCATTATCGCTTCCATATCCGGCCAGGGGGCGAAAACCCTCTCCAGAAGATGCCGGCTTTTCTCATTAACCAGCCCATAAAGTATCTTTCCCCCGACATGGGACATCCCCACTTCATAGACATCGGGAAAAGCAAAAACCATCTTTACCCCCGCCTGCTCCCAGTCTTTCCTTATCATATTCAGTTCACTGCCCGTGTAACGCGCTGGTTTCGCTACTCGGGGTAGAATATCGCGAAAAAGGCGGTCTTTCAAAAATACTATTCCTCCATTAACATAACTTTGCGTATTATATATATTACCATAAAACAAAATCTTTACGCACCCAAAGGCCGCCGAGAACCTTGCTATAACGAGGTGAATATGTCCCCCGCATCCATAATAGTGAGCGAAGCGAACATCAGTGGTGCCCGCAGGGTGCTAAGTAATCGCCTATTAACAAAACAGGCGGCGGGTTTCTAATCCCCGCCTCATTGCAGCGCTGTGTTGAAACTGATCAGCAGTTTCTTCCGATGCTTAAAGGGAAAGTAGATGTAGGATTTAACAAAATGTGATTACGATGCCGGGAGTTTGCCAGGCTAGAGGGGAAGAAAATAGCTACTGACAATCCTCCAAAGAAACCCGCGGACCTTTCTCCAGGAAACATTCAATTAGCTCCACTTCGCTTATCATTCCTCGGGGATGGTGATCTTCATCCAGCACTACCACCACCAAATAATAACTGGGACCGGTAGCATTCAATATCTCTTTGACCGGGGTATAAGTGTAAGCCACCAACTGGTTGCAGGACAAAAAACCTTTCCGGGCCAGTTCAGCTTTCTTGTGTAGCAAATAGCGCATAAAACTATAAAGCAGCAATTTGCCTTCCCGCCGGGCAGCCCAGAAAAGCAAAATCCCAATCACTATATAATTGGCCCCGGTTAAACGGGTATAGCTCAGATAAAAACCATAGGCAAGCAGGAGGAGGGCTATGAACTGGCCCAAAAAAGCCGCGATTTTGGTCGACCTTTTAAAACCCAGCAGAGGTGATATTAGAGCGCGAAAAACCCTCCCTCCATCAAGGGGGAGAGCCGGCAAAAGATTAAATAAACCCAAGACCAGATTGATATTTACGAAAAATTGTAAATCCAAATTCAGATAAGGCTGTAAAAAATAGAATAAGCCTGCCAGGAGCAGACTCACCGCCGGTCCAGCCAAGGCCAGGTAGATTTCTTTGCTCGGATCCAGAGCAGTAAAATCCTCAATTTGAGCCTGACCCCCAAAGGGTAGGATTTCAATCTCCGCCACCTTTATTCCCAGCATCAAGGCAACCAGGGTATGAGCTATTTCATGCAAAAACACTGCGGCTAAAATAATGATTATTTCCCGCCCCAGTCCTAAGCAGCTGTAAAGAATAGCCAGCAACAAAAACAGGGGATTGACCCGAATAGGAATACCCAAAAGGCGAGCAAATTTCACTTCTATTCAAAAAGCGGCGTAGGATCCTGCGGTCCATCCTGGTTTCTGATTTCAAAATAGAGGGTGTTGCCGGTTTTGCCGATAAGACTATCTTTAACCAGTTCCTTTCCTTCTTCCACGAAAACTTCATCCAATCCACCATAAAAGGAATAAAAATTCTCATTATGTTCCAGCAATACCTGGCGTCCTTCCTCATTGCTTGATATTTCTATTACCCGTCCATCCAATATAGGTTTTACTGCGGTATTGTGGTTTACTTCCAGGTAGATACCCGGCGAGAACTCCTGTTTATGCGTCTTGCTATTCCAATGCCAACCATAGTTCTTTTTAACCGTAATATACTCGCAGGGCAAAGCCAGGGTAGAACTGCTGCGGGCTGGAACTAGATCAAGACGACCCTGATCCCTCAGGTTGTCAATAAAGCTAGCAATTTTCTGTTCCACCCCGTAATCTTTGAGCATAAAACGAATGACCGGCTCCGCTATTCTACGGCTGCTTTCACCTGACTGCATGGCCAAACCAGCGGCAGCAACCAGAAATATCACCAGGAGCATTCGTAGTTTGAAGCTTCTGACCATCATACTTCACCCCAGCTTTACTAGGTTTAACGCTTGCTCGTCTCCCAGCAAGGCATTTAAGCATCGGAGGAAACTGCGGAGCAGTTTCAACACAGCGCTGCAACGAGGCGGAGGAGGCGACCGCTTAAGCGTGGGACATTGTTCACCTCGTTATATGAAATGTATATTTTAAATGGCCATGTTTTATTCCCGCTTTAAAAACCTGGAACAAGGGAACGCCCCGAGGAAGTCATAGCTCTATCTTACGATCATAAATTACCACGGCTAAGGTGAATACTACTGCCGCTGCCAGCAACAATATTAATAGGTCCCCGGTCAGGGACGAATTGTTAAGGATTGCCGATGAACCGGCAGCTGTTATCATTTTTAGTTTAACGATAGAAAAACTGATGATTTTACTCATGCTATAAAAGGTGAGAAGGAAAACTACAAAAGTAATCAAACTGGAGAAACGCGAGCTTAATTTTCCTGTAATCTGACTCAAAAAGCCCATACTAATCAAGAATAGTAAAGCGGCAATACTCAGTAAATAAAACATAATGGCCAGGTTCAAAATATCCGGGTAATTGGATATTAATTTCATAATATCCGGAATTGCTTCCCGGGCCAAAAACAATCCCATCAAGACAGCTATCAAGGTACCCGCAATATACTGGGTAATTAAAGCAGCCAGCTTGGCCCCCATAATCATGACCCCTGAAACAGGCAATGACATGATGAGATAAACCGTATTATTGCTCCACTCACGGCTTACCAGTTTGAAAGAAGAAATAAACGGCAAAAAAGCCGCCACGGCCAGCACCATAAAAGTAGGTATTATAAAAACTGCCGGGTGAAATGATGTATAGCGGTTCATATTAAAATAGAACAATCCGTTAAGAATCACTGCCGCAGCTGCTACTATAACGATTTCAGGCACTAATTCCCGCATATCTTTGGTATATAATTGGGAAAACATTTTTAACTTACTGGTCGACATGGCGAAACGCCTCCTTCATTATTTCTACCAGAGATTGACCCCTTTCCACTCGGAATTCTTCCGCCGATCCGGATAGCATAATCTTTCCTTGATCGATAAAAAACACTTCGTCAACCAGGCTCTCCACCTCGGCAATCTCATGAGTGGATATTATTATGGTCTGTTCCCCTTCCCGATAATCTCTTACCAGGGTGTTTATTATTTCTTCTCGGGTCAAAATATCTATACCTGATAATGGTTCATCCATTAACAGATAAGGGGCACGCCGGGCAACGGTAAGCAATAGCTTGGTTTTAGCCCTCTGACCTTTGGATATTTTACCTATTTTCATCTCCGCATTCAGGTTTAAGTATTTTAAAAGCTCATGGTATTTGTCGTTATCCCAATCCACATAAAAGCTTCGGGTAAATCCGGCCGCTTGGCCAATAGTCATCCAAGGATATAAATGATCTATTTCCGGCAAGTAGGCTATTTGGGCTTTGCTCATGCGCGGCAATTCACCGTCTATCAGTACTTGCCCCTGATCCGGACGATTGAGCCCTGCTATCATTTTAATACTGGTTGATTTACCTGCTCCATTGGGACCAAAAAGACCAATTATTTTACCAGTGGGGAAATTTGCATCCAACTTATCCAGGGCCAGTGTACTGCCAAACCTTTTCGACACCTCTTTAAACTCAATCATTAAAACCCTCCTCCCTGTTTCTTTTCTTCTTCCTTCAACATGCTTATTATCTGGGCGTAGGTATATCCTAGAGACTTCATCTCCCCAATAAAATACTCCAGCACATCCCGGGCCATCTCCAACTTAATTTCTGTCAGCATCGGTTCGGTAGCAATAATAAATGTCCCCTGCCCCCGCTGCGTTTCCACCATTTGCAGGGCCTCCATTTCCCGATAAGCTCTCTGCACGGTATTCGGGTTTATGCGTGCTTGCTCAGCATATTCCCGCTGGGATAGTATTTTATCACCCATCTTGAGCTCACCCCGAATAAGCTGCTTTTTATAGCTGTCAATTATCTGCCGATAAATGGGACGGGAACTGTCAAATTTCATGGATTCCACCTCCTAGACCTTTAGTGCACTAGTCTATTAGACTACTGTTATGGTAAGAGTATTATTAACCATTGTCAAGCGGTTTATTGAAAAGCTCAGAGAAGGCGTGAATAGGGGCAGGGGCTGGAATTTCCAAGTTGTCTTTATTCGCTTCTTGGTCTATGCTAATATATGGGTATAATTTGACGAAATATAGCTTATGGGGTCGAAGTTTGAAATCGCACCCGGGAGTTTGCATGCATAATAAAAAGGGCATAAGTATTATATTAATAATGTTGATTATATCGACTTTATTGGCAGGTTGTTCCCAGGAACTTTCGCCTAAACATCCCAGAGCCGTTGAAGGAATGCTCGACTTAAGCGAATGGCGGTTTGACCAGGATCTTATAGGATTAGATGGGCAATGGGAATTTTACTGGAATCAACTATTGGAACCATCAGATTTAAAAGTAACAGAAATAAGTAGGACTGGGTATATTGAAATCCCCGGTTCGTGGAACCATTATCAACTTAACGACATGGAATTACCCGGAGCGGGTTATGCTACCTATAGATTAATCATTAAAACCGGGGAAAAAGAGCGATTAGCTTTAAAAATACCTAGGATTTTTACTGCTTACAAACTTTGGGTTAATGATGAACTAATTGCCTACTCCGGTATAGTAGGTCAAAACAGAGAAAGCATGACCCCTCAATACCTTCCCCAGTTAGCTTTTTTTGCGGCACAAAAGGGTGAAAATGAAATTATCCTGCAAGTATCTAATTTCTATCATCGAAGTGGCGGGATACTGGAGCGTTTAATACTAGGTAGTGAAGAATTGGTTCTTAACTTGCGGTATAAGAATATGGCTTACGAGCTAATTCTATTTGGCTGTATAATGATTATTGGAGCTTATCATATAGCTCTATTTTTCTTTAGAAGACAGAATCGTTCTACTTTATACTTTGGTTTGTTCTGTATATTTATTGGAATTAGAACCTTACTGGTAGGGGAAAGACTCTTTATTTACTTGTTTCCAGGTTTTAATTGGGAAGTAGCCCACAAAATGCAAACACTGACCTTCTATCTAGGGGTGCCATTGATAGTAATGTTCTTTAAATTCGTTTTTCCAAAAGACATTTCCGAGAAATTTGTCCGGTTCATCATCATTATTGGACTCGTTTTTGGAGGACTTGTTCTCCTTACTCCAGCAAGAATATTTACTACTTTTAATCCTATCTACCAAATTGTTGCTTTAATCGTAATCATCTATTTAACTTATATCTTCTTCAAAAAACTATTTAAAAAAGATAAAAATATCGGGTTGATTGTGGCCGGTGGTCTGGCATTATTCATTACCAGCTTGAATGATATTATTTTCTTAAGCATATGGCTAAATGATAATGGGTCTACACTTTTGCGATCTATTTTTAGAACCGGTAATCTATCATCTATTGGCCAAATGATATTTGTCTTTACTATTTCTATTGTATTAGCCAAGCAGTTTTCTGAAGCGATGGAAAAAGAAGAGGTAATGACCATGCAATTAAAGGAAATGAACCTTAATCTAGATCAAGTGGTCAAGCAACGAACTAAAGCTCTGGAGGAGTCGAAGGAAAAAATAGAACACCAGAAACTTGAATTAGAAAAAACAAATCAAGCCCTCCAACTACTCTCATTAAAAGACCCTTTAACCAACTTATGGAACAGGCGTAAATTCGATGAGATTATAGAGAACGAATGGAATCGTTGTTTTAGAAACAGAAAATCTATTTCAGTAATGATTTTAGATATTGATTTATTTAAAGGTTATAATGACCGTTATGGTCATTTGGCTGGGGACGAATGCCTAATACAGGTTGCAAAGGCAATTGCCAATTCCTTTAAGCGTGCCAGTGACCTGGTAGCTCGCTATGGGGGTGAAGAGTTTGTAGTAATCATGCCTGAGTGTAAAAAAGATGAAGCTATAAAAATGGCTTTATTATTATGCGAAAAAATTGAGGGGCTTAAAATACCTTATGGCGACTCTTCCTTAAGCAAGTATGTGACGGTTAGCATTGGGGTTACTTCCAAGATTCCGGATAGTAACTCTTCCCCTACAGATTTAATCTTACTAGCTGATAAAGCCCTGTACCAAGCAAAAAATGCCGGCAGAAACCAAATCAAATTTTTAGCCGAGTAAATGAGCCCGTACCGAGTTTGACAGGTATAAGCAAATTATATCCCTCGATAAAAGCACCTACAAACAAGCTAATAGGACTATAGAGTTATTTTTGCAAGACCACACTTACCTTTCTCTCAGTTATAAAAAGTAAAAGGCACTGATCGTTATTATAAGATATCAGCTAATGTATCGGTAAGAATCATTGTTGAAATTGAAGAATCTTTGGGTTCGGAACAGATAAATACATTTTACATCATTGGAAAACGCGAAGAAGTTTGTCCTCCCAATAATGGTAGTGAAATTAAGAGAACGGTTCCTTCCAACTGTCAAGGAACCGCCCCTTTTACCTGGTAAATCTTATTAAATGCTCAATAATTTTAGCGGTATTTTGAACTCGGGAATACCGGCGGCATAGGGGGCTATTTCATACTGGCCAAAATATATCACCAGGTTTTCATCCTCCAGATAGTAGCCCTGCTCCTTATTGATACCTTTAAAGCCCATGTCCCCTTTGAAATAGGCATCAGGATCCAGAGCAATCTGCCGCTTGATTTCCTGCTCTATTACTGCCTTGTAATCATAACCAGGCTTGAACATCGCCGCCAGGGGCAGCAATTCACCGCTCTTCAAGTCAATATTATAGGCCCGGCGCTCGGTTATGCCGTGGGCACCGCCGGTATACTGGTAATAATCCACATAAAGGCTTAACACCTTATCATTAAGGCTGCACTGCTGATAGCGGATAAACAACTGGTAAGGCCGGATGGGGTAACCCTCTGCTTTACACTCGGCAACATAAGCCTTAAGCCCTGTCTCCAAGGATTGTTTTAATTCCATAGCGTCCCCTTCAAAACGCTGGTTGATGGCGGATTGCAGCGCCGCTTCCAGTCCGCTTACCATCGGTATCTTCAGGTCAACATCCATATTATCGGATTTGTCCTTCAGCACCCGGCTGCTCACCTTTACTTTTCCCGCTTCGGCCTGGCCCGGAGCAATTACAACTTTCAGAGTAAAGGTCTTTATGGGTTCAACGCTCTCCCAGGAACGGGAATAAGTCATCTTAATCTCGGTAGTTCCAGCTTGCAGGGCTTTAAATATCCAGATATCCTTGCCCCCCTGCCCCATAATATTGCCTTCTCCCGCCTGCTGGTAGTGCCTGGCAGCCAGGGCTAAAATCTTTTCATCGTAGGAAGCCGTCCAGGAATAGCCGGTAGTGGGATTGCTGTCCAGCATCAGTATAAAGCTGTAGCCTGGAGTCACGCTGTATTCCTGGCCGTCATAGCTCTCATATACTGCCAGCAGTCGCAGCAAGCTATTTAGCACTGTGGCCAGCTCCGCCCGGGTAATCTGCTCCTGAGGTCGCCAGTTCTGGCCATCTCCTTTCATCAATGAGGTGTTGCTGGCGAAAACCAGGGCATTGCTGTCCTCTTGTGAAAGCCCCTCCATATCCTGGTAATAAGGCATCAGCATAATCATGGGAATATTCAAGCCTTTGGCTTTGACACAGCGATGTATCGCCCGGGCCACTTCTATCCGGGTTACCGCCTGTTCAGGATAGAATTTTTCCGTAGGATCAAATACCTGGTTTATGGCGCAGAATTTCACTGCCTCTGCATACCAGGCCCCATTATCCACATCCAAGTAATAATCGCTGGCCTGCGGCTGTTTTATAAAACTCTTTTCTCCATAGTCCAGTTCAAATGTGCGCTGTAACACAACCGCCAACTGCGCCCGGTTAACCAGGCCATCAGGAGAGAAAACCTGGCTTCCCTGCTCATTTTCTCCCATTCCACTCATCAACCCCAGATTACAAACTGCACTAACATTCTTCTGCGCCCAGTGCCCCAGCAAATCGGCAAAATCTCCCGGTGCCGGTTTGGCCAGAGCCGGCGCGGCACTCAAGGCCACTAAGCTCAAAACCATAGCATAACAAATAATCCTTTTCAGCAAAAATATCACGCCTCCCTCTCCCTAAAATCTTAATTTTTATTACGATAAAACACAAACTTTACTTTCACCTGGTAATTTATAACGAGATGGAATATGTCCCCCGCTAAGCGGTCGATTTTCCGCTTTCTCTTACAATGCTTCTCCAGCAAAAGTAGTTATTGTGATTTTTCACATTTTCCTGGGATAAGTATTCAGCTGAAAAGGATTATAGCTTACCGCATGGTCGAAGATAGTTATATTTCAGCAAAAATTTCTCCTAACAGTATCTTAAGCCCGGCAAAAGCGCTTGATTCTATGGTATCTTCCTCCCCCAGGCTTTTTAAGCTATCTATATCTCTCTCGGGGGAAAAGGAGTACTGTAAAATACTCTTGCTTTCCATATCTACTACCCAGTACTCCAAAACACCGCTTTTCATGTACAGATTTAGCTTCATAACCATATCCTTGCCTTTAGTTGATGGAGACAATACTTCAACAATAAGTGAGGGGATGCCCTCATATTTGTTAGCCTTGTTGATCTTATCCAGGTCGCAGATGACAACAACATCCGGCTGGACAACATTAGGATCTTCTTCAAATTTGGTGGCAAAGCCGAAAAGCCTCACATCAAAAGGCGAGGTTAATGAGCGGCAGGACTTTCCTCTAAAATAGTTATAAAAATGACCCGATATTTCGTTAACCACAACCTGATGTTTAAAACTTGGTGTAGCATAAATAATTGCATCTATGTCAATCAGCAGTCTGGGCAATAAGCGGGATCATTATTTAAAAGGGAGGCAAAGCGAGCATTAGGCGGCAAGCTCAGAGCTGCTGGAATAATAACAGGCGGTGGAGTCGGTGGGCCACGACGATAGCTCCGTATAAAAGCTTGGGTTGATTGATTCTCTTGCTTTATTCATGGCATTTACCTGTCATAAGCCAGGTTGGGCCTTTTTCGCAAACAAACAACATGAAAATATCTCTCTTCAAACACAATATAGGGCTTGTTTTCGATATGGTTTTTACATATTTTGCATGGTGTCTTAGCTATACGGTTTTTCTTTTCGGCCTGAAGCTGTTTCTCGAAAGCAGTCATGGTTTTCATGCACATCTCCCCTTTCTATGGCACCCGGAAGGTGACGCTTTCTTAGACCATAACATTTCTTTACATTAAAAAACCCGGTCGATTTATACATCTATCGTGACCCTGATTCCAACCCACGCAAATTCACAGTTGTTCCGGTTGTTTAAGCATTGGAAGAAACTACAGAGCAGTTTCAACACACCGCTGCAACGAGGGCGGGGGATTAGAACCCGCCGCCTGTTTTGTTAATAGGAACCCAGCCGCTTAGCGGGGGACATAATTCACCTCGTTATAACTAGCTTGATAAAAACAAACTGGAGGTTCCCCATAATTTCGGGGTCCTCCAGTTAGAAACTTAGATTATGCAGCACCGTATTCCGGCGGTGGCTATGCACCCGGGAGCTTGGAGGCCCCTGTCTGTTATCTTTATTATAACAGATAAGAAAAGAATACTCTAGATACCGGTATGCATGGTAATATTAAGGTATAAAAGCACTTATTTACTGTAGTCAGATAAACGCTGTTTTTGAGGAAATATTATTTATCAGGAATAGACAGACGACCATGTTTTTTTAAATCTCCTCTGCTTTTCCCGACCCTGGATTTGCGCTAAGATAATAATAATCCGGTGGCGGCACCGCTAAAGTAATATCTATGCAGAAAGGAATGATTATTCAGCATGTTAAACTTTGATATTCAATTTCCCACCCGTATCCATTTTGGGCGGGGTAAGATTGAGGAATTGGCCCGGGAGGTTTTGACTTATGGCAAAAAGGTGCTGTTGGTCTACGGTGGAGGCAGCATTAAGCGCAGCGGGCTTTATGAACAGCTGCTAAATATTTTTAAAGAGTCCGGAATCACTCCCATAGAACTGCCTGGGGTCCAGCCCAACCCACGAATAAGCAGTGTACGCCAGGGGGTGAAGCTCTGCCGGGAATATGAGGTAGAGCTGGTGTTGGCAGTTGGCGGGGGAAGCACGATTGACTGCGCTAAAATTATTGCTGCCGGTACCGGCTATGAGGGAGATGCCTGGGACTTCTTTACCCGCCGGGCCAGGATAACCCAGGCTTTACCGCTGGGATGCATACTGACTCTGGCTGCTACCGGCTCGGAAATGAACGGTAACGCGGTAATCAGCAATGAGGAAACGGAAGAGAAACTGGGCACCGGCAGTCCCTTATTGATTCCCCGTTTTTCCATCCTCGATCCGGAATACAGCTTCAGCGTTCCGCCTGAACAAACAGCGGCGGGAACAGTAGATATTATGAGCCATGTATTTGAACAATATTTCAGCCCTACTCCGGGAACCTTTATTCAGGACCGCCTGGCGGAAGCTATGCTCAAGACCTGTATCCACTATGGGCCGATAGCCCTGGCTAAACCGGACAACTATGAGGCCCGGGCCAATCTGATGTGGACCGGAAGCCTGGCCCTGAATGGATTGCTGGGAGCGGGCAAGCGCACTGATTGGGCTACCCACGATATAGAACACGAAATCAGTGCCATCTATGATGTAACCCATGGTCTGGGCCTGGCCATCCTCACTCCCTATTGGATGTACTATGTGCTGGATGAGAAGACTGCACCCCGGCTGGCAGATTATGCCCGCTATGTCTGGGGAATAGAAGGAAGTGAAGACCTGGCCGTGGCCCGGGTGGGCATAGAAAAGACGACGGAGTTTTTCCGCTCGCTGCATCTGGCCGGCAGTTTGAAAGAAATCGGGGTGGAAGCGGAGCGACTGGAGGAAATGGCCGCGAAAGCAACCGCCTGGGGAGCCCTGGGATCATTTAAGAAACTGGAATATTTGGATGTCCTGACGATTTTACAAAACGCCTACAAGGGAAATACTGCTTTTAGTGCATAAGCCAGGTTCTTTAATAAAAATATTACTTGCTCCAAAAATGCTTATGACTCTGCGGGCTGTGACTACAAGCACTATATTGATACAAGCCAAGGAATACTATTACTTCTTACTGTGGAATCTCGCTTTTAAAAAAATTTAGGGGGTTTATCCCCCTAAATTTCTGGAAAATACGAAGAATTTCTCTCCGTCCGAACATTCAGTCTTCGAGCTTTATGTAAAAGGCCATACTGCCAAAGAGATCGCCGACATTCTGTGCCTGAGCATAAATACCATAAAGACGCATAATAAACGCATCTATATGAAGTTGAATGTTTCTTCCCGGGAGGAACTGCTCCTCTATGTAAATATGCTAAAGGAAATAGGAATTGATA
>ENA-UOUL01001280-UOUL01001280.1-bioreactor-metagenome-genome-assembly--contig:-NODE-1280-length-36778-cov-24.003188_pt1 | contig 36778 bp, 21 predicted proteins | sample MGYA00249838_ERZ747220 | MGnify/ENA primary metagenome ERZ747220 (study PRJEB28778, sample SAMN05720191) | bioreactor metagenome | isolation source: Anaerobic biogas reactor | place: USA:Washington... | reverse complement strand
GCTACACTCACCGCGAGAACCACCGCCAGATCGTACCGCTTCCCTCGAGCTTTCCGGTGATCCGGAACTGACCTAAGGGCCTCCAGCAGACTCTCTCCAACGCGCTGTGTCTCTACCATGCACTCAGCTTCGAAAGAACACCCCGCACTTCCTTTTTGCTATATGCAAAACAATGAAAAGACCCTGCTCCAACGGCAGGGTGACCTCGAACTTGAATCTCGGCAGCCGTAGAATCAGGTACCTTGCCTCGAGCGCATCCAGCATCTCGGCAAGCTGCGCCGCCGTCAGCTCGGATTCCACGTCCGCCAGGTCCCCATCGGGAAGGATCACGACCATCTCCAGGTTGCCACCCTCATAGGCCATGGAGAAAGCCATCCAGCCATCGCCCTGAGCGTGCCGTCCGTGCACGAGGCTACCGGCCATAGTGGGCGCCTCAACGGTTTCGCCGCTAGCGAGGTGGAACGGCGCTGGAGCGGTGCTCGCCTCGTGGAACGGCTCATGCCACGCCCCCTTGAAGTAGATCGCGTTGACCAGGACCATGTACAGGTCGGGGAGGGCCATAGGGGCAATGATGTGGTCGATCTTCTCGCGGGTCTTCTCGCTCACCCAGGTGTTGATATCGTGGACAACCGCTTCAAGGTTGCCAAAGTCCGCGATACGGAGTTCGGAATCGTAGGCTGGGCCCACGGTCTCTACGTACTCCGGGCGATACTGGAACCCATGATCTGCCCAGATCCCGTTGGCCACAAGGAGTTCCGGCTCGCCTGCAGCCCACTCGTCCGGCTGGTAGCCCACCTCGCGAAGTGGCAGCGCGCTCGTCAGCGAGCCGTAGGCCGCGGCGAGGTCCAGATCGGGGGCGATGCAGAGCGTGTCCGCCATTGCCTCCTGGGTCGTCCCCTTCGCCCCCGCATAGACCATGCCTAGAGCCATGTGGACGCTGAACGGCGAGAAGATCAAGTTGCCTTCGCATCCGAGGCAACCTCGCGGTACAGGTTACACGCGAACTCGTTGATGCCGCCGCCGAGGGGCGCGGTCAGCTCGGGATTCGTCAACCCTCCTTCCACCTGGACCGTACCGTCGCGAGAGCAGCCGACGATGAACGCTAGGAGACCCAAGAGAAGCCAAACCCAGCGACCTCTTCCATAGAGCGTCATGCCGATCACTCCAATCCTCTACCCTCCCCGGCCCGGTCGTTCCGCGCCGTTCGTATGAGGTTAGATGAGTGGAACACTTTGGGTGTTCCATCAGGAGGGAATCAGGGCAATGTGTCGAGCAGCAGAGACAACGCCATGCCGCAAAAAGCCACACTTCCGTACGCCCTATCCGCCTGGGTCCACACTACAATGCAGCAATAGAAGGATGGGGAGTAACCGCGCATCAAAAGGATGAACGCGGTCCCACACGAGAGGAGTCTACGAGGCATGGAACCAACACCCGCACCTCAGGCCAGCGTTCCGCCCCCGAGCGCACCTCGCTTCCCTTGGCCCATTGTCGTGTTCTTGCTCCTCGCGATCGCCGGCGGGGCAGGAGCCGTAGCGATCCAGTGGAGCGTCCATCAGAAACAGATCGCCGCTTCTCAGTTCGGCGCAGATGCCTCTGGGAACACCGGCCGATCGGGCGTTCTACCTAGCCTGGCCAACGGCGCCGTGGAACCCGGTCAACTCGACCTCAGCGCGTCCGGAGTGCTCGTCGCCGGCGAGGGCGATCAGGTCGTGATCTATGGCGTGCTCGGCCCGTGCGAGGGCCATATGCAGCTGCGGGAGCTCCTCACCGAGTTCGCCGAGGAGCACTCACAACAGACCAAGGTGGTTCTCTTCAGTGGGCTCGGCTCGCCGGATGGACAGCGGGCTATCGGCTCGAGTTGCGCCGGGTATGTCGTGACTCTCCGTGACGAAGAGGGTGTCCTCCGGCCCACCGCCAGCTTCGAGAAGGCCCCCGGGATGGGATGGACTATCGAGCAGATCATGGCGGCAGCGGACAAGGCGGTAGCGGAGGCCTCTGGCGCTGGGGCCGCCACTCCTGAGTCGGCGCCGACTGACGAATCTGAGCCGCCGGAGACCGAGTCAGCCACCGAGGAGACTCCCGAGCCCCAGGCTTCCTCCACCTAGCTCCAGGTGGAGAGCGCGAGACTAGCGATGCGGAGCGGGCGCCTGCCGGCCCCGCTCCTATTGTACGAGTTGTACGGGACTCAATCCCAGAATCGGTAGATCGGCTGGTCGGCCCACATACCGTAGATGTTCCAGAAGCTACCCGACACGAAATCGCCCACCACGAGGCCCACAGCCAAGGGGACCAGCCGACGGTAGGCCTGCCCGCCGCCGTAGCGGGCGACGAGCACCTTCACGGCCCAGGCCACCATCAGCGGCGCCCAGAGCCGTTCCATGGCCCAACTCGACGAGACGGCGTACCCGACGGGATGGATCGGCCAGCCCGTGAACCGTGTCGATAGGGCCATGCCGCCGTACGTCACCAGCATGCCGGCAATCATGGCGAACACCGCCCGGCCGTCCGGACCTGTGGGCTGGTTCAGCCACGCCGTGAACCGGTTCCAGGGTTCCGCGCCGATGGCTTGCGGGATGGCCGACACGCACTTCGCGGCCCCGCCCGCGTCGAAAACCATGCGGAGCTGGAAGTAGAAGGAGAGGCCGACTCCGAGGGCCCATGACCCCACGAAGAGCCCCAGGGAGCGGCTCAGGCCGGTAGAGCCCGACAGGAAGCGGAATCCCTCCGCTTGGTGGGGCATGTAGTGGGACCGGTACGCGCGGTTGAACCAGTAGAAGAGCTGCCCAACGGCGTAGTTGCGCTTGCCCGTAAGTTCGCTTCCCAGGGCGGTCGGGATCATCTGCGTAGGGCCCGAGAAGTGGAGATCGTGTACAGGGAGCCCCATCTCGGCGCGGATGCGCGTGACGGCGAGGCCGATAGTGAAGAAGATGGCGAAGAAGGCGACCGCGTAGAAGACGCCCATTCCAGCCCGAACGCTGAACCAGATCAGGCCTATCCAGCCTATCGCCAGGGCAACCAGGGCTACCCTGCCGTCCAGCGTCCGTGGTCCGCTCTCGCTCCCCAGGGCCGCACGCACCTCCCGCAACCAGCCTCTGCGCCCTACCCACAGCGTGAACAGGGCAAGCCCGATGAAGCCGCCGAAGGACTGCTCACGGATGAAGGGCGCGTTGGGTATCCCGCTCCACCCTACCCATGCCGACAGCACCTTCTGCGCTTGCCACTGCAGATAGAAGAACCAGCAGGAGAACGAGAGCTCAGTGGGGAGCAGCAGCCCTTGCCCGATCGCGAAGGGATAGAAAGAGAGCGGCATGTACCCGATGGCGCTATAGGGCCAGTCGTGCACCTGGGCAGCAAGGTTGAAGGGAGGGTGCCATGCTCGCACGGGGACCTGGGGCCAGACCGGGTTGATGGCGGAGAGGCTGTTCAGGGTCTCGATGCCGGCGGCCACCAGGAACCCTAAGAGGAAGCCTCGTTCGCCGAAGAGGGGCTTCCCCATGTCGGACAGAGCCGCCGGAACCTCGAGAATCGGGTACGTGAGGTGCTCCGCCTCAGTCCAGCGACGGTGGAACAGCATCACCGTTCCTCCGCCAGCCAGGGCCAGGAGGATGCAGAAGGTGAACCACCACGACAGCGGCTGGATCCACCCTCGGGCGGTCTCCAGCGTCAAGGACGTATCACCCACCCAGAAGGCCTCGGATGACGGCCCCTTCGCCACGATGAGATGGCTGGGCAGCCATGGCAGCAAGTCCTCCGCGAAGCCGTTCTCGGGGGTGGCGTAGTGGGCGGGGTACGCGATGATCCCCATGAGGTTCTGCGTGAAGTCCAGACTGGCGCCAGCGGACACCAGGGCGAGAACGACGTAGACGACGCGGATATCGCCGTCATCCAGCACTCCGCGGATCCCTATCAACCGCAGCCCTTCGACGACAACGCGGACGAGGAAGAGGGCGGCCACTACGTTGTAGAAGAGGGATGTTGTGGTGGGGTAGCCGGCGTACTTGATGACCTCGACGTAGATGATCCAGTAGACGGTGGGAACTGCCAGGGCAAGCGAAAGCCACAACGCACGACCGCGGACGCGTATGCCCGTGTCGCTATCGAGGCTGGCATCTCCCGCTGTCGGTGCTGCCAAGGTTCGTTGGAGGCTAGGCCCCAGGCCCTCCCTTCGGGCAACGCGTACGTGTATTCGGGGGGCGTTACGCGAGGCCTCCGGTGTGCCGAAGGTCTTCAGAACGAGCCGCCCGAACCCGGGGGCGATCCCCTTCCAAGAGGTGACAGCTATGCTGATGCTCGCCACCGGTTGCCTAATGTCCGCCTGGGTGGGGCAGATCGAGGTCCCGGCGCGCGCCCACGTGCTTATCAACCCGGAGCAGACCATTGCCGAGATCGACCCCCGGTTCTACGGCTTCTTCACGGAGCACATCTTCGATGCGCTGGACTGGAAGCTGGCGGCGCAGAAGATCAAGGGGCGTGGCTTCGAGAGCGGCGACGCTGACGGGGATGGCGTGGGAGATGGCTGGAGAACCGTCGGCGATGTCGAAGCGGCGCTCGACACGTCCACTTCATATCCACGCTTCGAGGATGGTAGCTCCTCCACATCACAGAGGCTGACGGTTCACGGCTCCGGCGGCATCGCCCAGGGGTCTCTGGCTCTCAGCGCTCACGATGCGGTCGATCTGACCCTCTACATCAGGGCCGAGGCGGGAGTTCGGTCTCTGCGAGTGAGCCTAGGCCCTCCGGACGGACCGTCGTTGGCCCAAGCGGTCGTGGACGATCTCCCTCCTGAGTGGGCAAAGCGAGGGGTGCGGCTGGAGGTCGACGACGACGTGTTCCCGACGGAGCTGCAGCTCGTGTTCGAGGGCGAAGGGACCGTCTGGGTCGACCAGATCTCTATGCTGCCCGTGTCCGCCGTGCACGGGTGGCGGCGGGATGTCGTTGACCTCTACGAGCGGATCAGGCCCAGTACGCTAAGGTACCCGGGTGGGAACTTCTGTCAGACCTACCACTTCCCCGTGGGCCTTGGCGATCCCGATCTGAGGCCTGTCGTGCCAAACCCGGCGTGGAGCAACTACCCGGAGCCCAACAACATCGGGACAGATGAGTTCCTCCGGCTCTGTGAGCATGTTGGCATGGAGCCCATCCTCTGCCTCAACATAGGCGACACGGGGGGTGCGCAGACCCTCCCCGGCAACTCATCAGAGCGCGCGCTTCGAGAGAGCCTGGACTGGCTGGAGTACGCCAACGGTCCGGAGAGCAGCGAATGGGGGGCTCGGAGAGCGGCGAACGGCCACCCAGCGCCCTACGGAGTCAAGCTCTGGGAAGTGGGCAATGAGATCGGGTATGGACACATCCACGGACGTCTGACGGCCGAGCAGTATGCCCCTCGGTTCAGGGAGTTCGCCGAGGCGCTGCTTGAGAAGGACCCGTCCATCGAACTCATTGCGTGCGGCCATGACCCAGCCTGGAACCAGCATCTCGTCGAGCAGGCCGGGGACCTGACTGACTTCATCGCGATCCACATCTACGACAACGTGCCCGCGCCCGAGGACGCCGCTGCTCACCCCTACCGTTCGGTGGGCGAGTGGCTCGACTCCCACATCGCCGCCCTCGAGGCCGGTGGGGCGACGCCTGAGACGGTTCGCCTCGCGCTGAACGAGTGGTCCTACTCCTGGAGCTACTGGACCGGGCCGGAGCGTGCCGTGGCGGCCGCCGGACTGCTTCACGAGTGTCTGAAGCGGGCGGAGTGGATCGCGATGACCAACACCTCGGACACTGTGGCCCGGTTCCGCAACAACGAAGCAGTGGCGTTCCCCGATCCCGAGTGTCTCGCTATCGCCTTGCTCGCGGACATGACCGGAACGGAGGTCGTCGGCTGCGATGTGTCATCCACAGCCACCGAGACGGCTCAGCGTGGGGTGGTGCCCGCGGTCGATGCCGTGGCGACGCGCGAGGGCGACCGGCTGCACGTCTCCCTGCTGAATCGCGCCTTCGCCCCCGCTGAAGTCACCGTGCGTCTGCCCCTCACTGAGGCCTCGGTATCGCGAGCACAGGGGATCCTATGCGCCGAGCCCCATGCCCACGTGTCCTTCGAGCAGCCGGAGGCGATAGCCATTCGGGACCTCCAGGATGTCAGCCTCGTGTCCGGAGCCAATGGTACCGCCATATCCCTGACCCTGGACCCCATGTCGGTGGCCGCCATTGAGATCGACATGGGCAACGCGGCGGAGGCATGGGGCATGGGCGATCTGCCTGCGCCAGAGCCGCTCGTGAGTCTCCGCTCTCTGGCCGATGCTGACGCGATGGGGTGGGGGGCGTGGGAGCCGATGACGATCGAGGGGCCCGCGGGCGCCGCTGAGATCCAACAAGGCCGAGCGTGGGTCTCCAGCCCGGCCGACTGCCGGTTCGGCTTCATGTCGCCTGCCCTCGACCTGGGCGCAGACGAGGCGCTCGTCGTCGAGACCACCGCCTCGGAGTTCACCGGGATGAACGCCCTCCTGCACCTGTGCGCCGAGGGCGCGGAGGAGAGCATGTCGGAGATGCTCGAGGTGGGCATCGAGCGCGGCCGGGCCCAGGTGTGGGCGGGCAGCTACTCCTGGCGCGGTGAGCCGGTGTTGGCACCGGCGGCGATCCGGGTAGTCATCGGGCCCGAGGGCCCGGGTGGGCGCGTCGTGGAGGTGTTCGTGGACGGCTACCCCTGCCAGAGGATCCCGGGTGTGCGCTGGTTCGATGACTCTCGGCCTCGGGTGTTCCTCTACGGCTGGGGTGAGGGCCTGCGGGTATGGGACACGGTGCGCGTGAGCCGGGTTCCTGTGGCACGCGAGCTCGTCTGGGAGGAGCCCTTCGACAGCGCGCTCGATTCGACCCGCTGGACGCCTGCCGCAGTGGTCGGCGAGGAGGGGAGCCTGTCCGTTGACAACGGCGCGCTCGCGATCCAGGGAGCTGAGGAGAGCCGCTTCGGCTTGCTGAGCGCCCCAATCGAGCAGGGGCCCGACGAGACGATCATCGTGACAGGGGAGCTCCTCGAGTATGAGGGCACCAACGGCCTGATGACCCTGCTCGCCGGCGGGGTGGGCGAGTTCGAGGACTACGCCGAGGTGGGGGTCGAACATGGGCGCGCCCAGGCTTGGATGCGCGACTGGTCCACCGCAGGAGAGCGGCTGTCGGCGCCGGCACAACTCGCCCTCGTAGCCGGCCCGCCGAACGCGACGGGCCAGCGGCGGATGAGCGCGTACGTGAACGGTCGCCTAGTCGCCTATGCCCCACACCTCTACAACATAGAGCGGCCGCTCCGGCTGTTCCTCTACGGATGGGGCGAGTCGCGCACCCGGTGGGGCTCCATCCGGGTTGAGCGCCTAGACCTCTCGAACCTTGAGGGCCATATGTTCGCGCCGACGGCGGGCGCGGGGTAGGATGCGGCCTCCGTCAAGCGTACCGATCAGACCATGAGGCGCGCGGCGCGGCAGTGCTGGAGACGACAAACGAAGCCACGAGGGTCACTACGCCCTCCACCGATCCAAGGGGGCGGCCTACCTCGTGAACTGGGCTAGTGGGGCCGCCCGCCCGGCTTGGGTGCTCGGGCGTCGATCTCCACAGTCTGTACCGCCGTCGCGGAGTTGCCTGCCGCGTCCGTGGCGGTCCAGGTTACTTGAGTTATGCCACTCTTGAACTTCAACGGCGCGTCATTGGTAACCGTCGGGTTCGCGTCGGCGTTGTCGCTGACCTCAGGCACGCCCAGATCCAGTGTGCCGCGAACGGGCCCAGTCCTGATATCCGGAGGGGCGACGATCGTGGGCGCCACGGTATCGCCGGCCTGTCCGACCGCCAGAGCCGCGATCGCCCCGCCATCGGAAGCCATCGCCGTGGTCTCTGCGGCAGGCTCCAACGGTCCACCAGGGGTCGTCACGTCGCTCGATGCAAGGGCCGAGGAGCCCTCAGCCAACAGGGCGGAGCTGTCGGCTCCATCGGAGGAACTCCCTCCGCAGCCAACGACGCCCACCATCAGGAAGGCCGCGAGGCACGATAGCACTAGGAACAGGCGAAACATGCTCGCCCACATCCCTTCGAGGATGAGTCCATATACCGCACTGAATCTACCCCGCACACCGAGCCATGAAACCTCGAACCATCGGTGGGAGAGTCCTAGAGCGCGTCGCCTTACCTATAACCTGTTTCGGCGCGCGCACCCCTGACCCTTCACCATGTATGTGCGGGCAAGCGTCAGCCCATGGCGCCAATCCTGCGGAGGAGCTTGGCTTGGGCATGGGAATCAGGTTTAGGATCGGCGCGCGGAGGAAAAACTCAGGGTGACGCGGAGGCAAGCGCCCCTGGGCGCACAATGTACCCGCCAGCGTCCCGTTCCGACCACGAATCACCGCCCCGAAGCGGCGCCTAGAGCGCTCGCGACGGTAGTTGCAGGGGGAGATCCTGTTGGCTCCGAGGTTGAGAATGTCTCCGTACCCCAGGCACCTGGCCGTGCTCTTGGCGTTCGCCATTGCCGCCGCAGTGCAGGCGCAGTACCCCGACGAGCCTGAAGCCGCTGTGGTGAAGTACTCCGTCTGGGACCCCGAAGACCCCGCGGACCTGACGGACGGCAAGTGGCAATGGGATCCGGGGATCGACTCCACGGACTCGACATGGTACTTCGACCATGATCGGGATGCGGCGGACGATGGCGTAGTCCATATGTACCGCTGGGGCGACCACGTCCAGATAACCATCGAGGCCTCCCTACCCATCAACTACGATGCCCCTGATGAGAGTGGAAGCATCGAGATCCCCATCCACAACCTCGCCACCCATATCGACATGTTCGCCGCAGGCGACGAGATTCCACCAGGGGTGACCGTCCAGGGCGTTACGGTCATCGGCGCCGTGCGCTACATCCACACGACGTGGACACAGCCCTCCGAGTGGTTCCCGTGCGTCTTCCCCAACCCTGTGCCTGCCCCCTATGGCGGCGACGATCCCTCATGGGAGTTCGTCTACGACGCGGGCCCTGGCAGCCCAATCACTGGCATCAACTGGAACACGAATAATGACGGCGTCGGGAACGATGGCTGGACGCACTTCTTGGTCCCGACCCTTGGCGGGCACTTCTGGGTCCAGGCTGATGGAGAGCCTGGTGGACCGTCCGTCACCGATACCTACTGGACAGATCCAACCAACGGCGGAGAGTGGCGTTGGGAGTTCTCCTCGTCCTATGTCGTCTACTGGACCCTCGGCGGCGGCGGGGATGTCCTGTATCCCAACCCCACCCAGGTGTCGCCTCTGCCGGTCACCAGCCGCCTGGATCCCGACAACTTGGTCGTCGATTGGATCGATCCTGCCGACACCAACCCAGCGCCGAACACGGCGCTCAACGATGCCCTCACGAACGACCCGCTCCGCGGCTACATCAACCCGCTGTTCCTCCAGGAGGATCCGAACAGCGAGCTTCAGATCACCTCCGCGTCCATAGAGCTGGTTGGCCCAGACCTGGACCCGTACACCGAGGGCCACCAGGGGCCACGTTGGACCATCACCAACGGGCGGCTCGCATCCGCGGTGGACTCATCCTCGATCACGGGTGACGCCAATCTACCCAGCTCCTGGAAGGATATGGATGGAACCACGGTAGCGCGTTGGGACTCGCGCATCGGTAACCCTGCGTCGATCGACGCTGACTTCGTGCCTCTCGATGCTTCGTGGAAGCGCGTCGTCCGCCTCGTCTTCGGTGGGACCGGGTACCCGGGCACGCGAGGCTTCGATCCCGCGACCTCCGACACCCACGAGGGGCTGTACGGCTGGATGGACGATCCCGATGCCCTTCGCATCGGCCCATCGCCAGGCCTGAAGCTCCTCTCGACCCGCGCGGAGGAGTACCTCTACACGGCGACTGACGTGTTCGGGCTGCTCCCGGCGGACCGGCGCTTCACCGAGGACCCAGGAGCGGGCGATCCCGCGTCGACCGATCCCGCGGATCCTTACTACGACGCGTCCCACGGGCGCATGGACAACCCCTGGACCCCCGGCGCCTGGACTGTGGCGAACCTGACCATGACCATCAGCCCCGACCCGGAGCACACCGACGACCCGAACAGCTACCGCACCGTGGTCATCCCTGTCCACCCTAAGGCTCCGTGGGACGTGCCGAGCCCCAACGGCGGCGGGCCACTTGATGACGATGAGAAGGCCAGGAACTGGTTTGTGGTGGAGAACCCGATCGATGTGCAGATCGCCCGAGGCGATAAGGGCTCAGCCACCGAACCCGACTACGATGATGACGAGATAGGCTCGGGGCGGTTCGGCACCCTGGGCAACCCCGGCACTCACGACGACAAGGCCCCGGCTGACACCGCAGTGGGCGACGCCCAACATCGTTACTTCCTGGCGAATGGCAACCGCGACTTCCCATCCATCGTCGAGAGCCTCGGTTCCGAGATCGCGAGCAACTCCTGGGATGAGCGCTACTTCTTCGACCCAGACGGCGCATCAGGGTCGGACTACGAGACCGCCGGATGGCGTTGGCTGACCTTCGACCATGATGGCGACCCCGCAACCAACGGTGCGCCGCTCCCCGGATGGTGCCTACCGCTCATCGATCTCGACGCGGGGACCGCGGGCAGCGCGGTCGGTTACGTGCGGAGCGGCGAGAACCGCGCTGATGACGGCCTCTGGATATCCAACCTGGCCCACATGGACCTTGAGCGCGAGATCACCACGGTCACGGTCCAGACGGATGCTCAGCCAGTGAGCTGGGAGACCCCCGATACGGCGCTCAGACAGGACATTGGGCCGGGCGTCGTTCGGGTCGAGATCCCGCCACTGCGCCCTGTCATCGTACAGAGCGACAACTACACGGCTGACCCGCCTCTGGTGGAGTTCGTGACGCGCACGGCTGTCGACTATATGGGACGGTCACTCCCGAATGGTTCGTACCCGTCGATCCCCGGGTCGGCGCTCCGGCTCCAGGCCGCGGGCGCCGACCTCGCGCGTCAGGGGCTGCCGACCGTGCCGTGGGATCGGTCGAACGACGACCGCACCGAGCCCACGAGTCTGTCCACTCCCTGGGCGGCCTACGACGAGCGGGACTCGAGCGGCAACAACCACGAGTTCAGAGCGACGGCGGATACCCTCGATCCTCAGCGAGTGTCGATCACCCTACAGATCCCCGAGCACCAGCCTCCGCTAGCGTCGGCTACCGATGACGGCGACTGGCGCCTCCCTTCGGATTACCTGGAGATCCTCGGCACCGATGAGCCGCCCGTGGGTTTCTACGGCACATTGGATCCCGACGACGCGACGGTGCCCGACTACTGGGGCCCCGGCTCTGGCGTCACCGACTACCAGTCCGGTAGCGCGACGCTCTCTTATGCGCTCAACGGCCAGTCGCGGTCTGAAGAAGACTACATGGTGAAGGTGTATGTAGACGTCAACAACAACGGCCGCCTCGACTTGGCCCAGGTCGCGAGAGCTGACGCCGCGTACGGCACCGGTCCAAGCGACCCGGACCACGATCCCTTCTGGTACCGGTTCCTGTATGAGGAGCCGTACCGCGTCGTTCCGATTCGTGTGAAGGTCCTGCCGGACTACGAGGTGGCCCCTGGCCGACGTGTCGCCGATGGCGGGATCTACGGTCACGCCGATCCTCGATCGTGGCACACGCTCCCGGAACGCGACCTACGCATAGAGAGCCGCGGCAACATGCCGGCGGGGGTCCTACCTGTGGGCCGCCCGGCCGGAACCCCCGGGCTTCTGTCCATCGGAGCGACCTCACTCAACCCCTTCCAGTCCGACGACACGGAGCAGGGTGTGCTCCTTCCGGTCGAGCGGATGCTCCCCAACTACATCTTCGATGGTGACCCGAACACCACGGGATGGTCAGTGCTGCCGGCCCCTGCTGGCTCCAGCGAGCACGCAACGGGCATCTTCGTGGACGGCGCCAACGGGTTCCCCATCAACGGCGCCCCTGACGAGGATCCGGCTACCGGCGAGTCGGAGTTCGTGGGCAGCAAGGTGCTTGTCAACGCCTTCGCGGCGGGCACTCCCATGGGCACCTACTGGCTCGACCTCCTGACCTACGTCGACTTCGATGGCGAGGTCGGGTTCAATCCCGCTATCGACCAGGTCTCGACCCAAGGCACCAAGGTCAAGGCGACGATCAAGGAGTCGCCGATACCGCCTATTGTGCCGACCGCGTCGCGCGAGATCGATAAGGATGCCCCCTGGACTGGGCCGGGCGATCCGCCGCCCGCAAATGCTAACTCCACCTTCGCCGAACTCGGGCCGGCGTTCTTCGTGAACACGTGGGACGTGGAGCCGGGCACGGTCATTCCGCGAGTGCTCCATGGCGCGCAGGATGGCCGGTACGGCGATACGGCGATCTACTTCACGTCCAACCGGCCTTCCGATGAGCCGGCCGTGGCGATCCAGCCGCAGGTGGCGTGGAATCTGTGGGGCCAGGTGATAGATCACGTCTGGGGTGACCCGGCTGAGCCCTATCGTCCCGTGAACCCCACATTCCAACCGGACCGGGACTCCTTCCTCATCGCCGGTCACCCCCTCGGCGCCGATGGCTCAGTGGGTGGCGGGGGCGCCGATAGCGACTTCGTCAGCCCTCCGGAGCCTCGCTTCTCCGGGGTAGCCGCTTACCGCCACATGACGCCGAGCCTCGTCCGGCAGACGGTGCTTGGGCCCGATACCCCGCCCGTGGTCGTGATGTCCTGGGCGCTGGAGGTCGACTGGCTCGAGGACTCGTCCGCTCCCAACCCCGAGACGATCCGCACCTACCACCTTGGCGTCGCGGTGCTGCAGAGCCAGGACGGGTTCCTGGGGCTCCCGCAGGCCATGGGTGAGCCGCTCTTCGGTCCCATGTTCATCGACCTCGAGGGCACCGCCGCCTTCGGACCGCGTCCGCTCGTCATCCCCGATCCGGATGAGGCCGGAGCCTTCGACGTCTACATGTACTACTACACCGGCTCAGGTAGCCAGCGCCGGCTCGCTTACGCCCTCTGGCGCGTTGCGGTGTCGGGCGCCGAGGCGGGCTTGAGGTACGAGGGTTCCCACGAGTTGCCCGTCATGACGCGCTACGCACCTGACGGGGTTCGTCTGGACGGTCTGCAGTATGCGAAGGACCCGTTCCTCTTCGCCGACGTGTGGTTCGGCATCGATGCGGTTTCCGGCGATGAGGGATGGGCCGGCGGGCCCAACTCGGACTTCCCCAACGATATCGGTGTCGTGTTCAGCGGCCGGAGTACCTCGTTTGGTACCGAGGACATCTTCTACACGCGATATGATCCCGAGATCGCGACCAATCCGAACTACGACCCCGGCACCCCGGGGTCTGAGCCGTGGACGCTGTCGCAGCCGGCCCTCTATAACCCGACCAACAACAACACCGGCCAGATAGCCTTCCCTGAGCAGACGGCAGCGCCGCTCGTGCCGCTCCGCCAGGAGGCCATCGCGGCAGGCCAGACCCCGGGCAACCGCCACTTCCGGTCCTACGCTAGTGAGCGGTGGGTGGACTGGATCTACGACCGGCCTGCGGGGCTTGAGTTCGCTATCTACGTGAACGGCGGCGTTGTCGCAGGTCCCGGCGACTGGCTCGAGGACCCCATAACCGGCTACCTCTTCGCAGAAAACGCGGGCGGAGGGCGGACCGTAGAGGTCGACCCCACGGTCGGTATGGTGAGGTTCGTGGATGAGGCCCTCGTGCCAGGAGAGACAGACGCCGTGACGGCGGACTTCATCCCCCAGACGATGCGGCTCACCCGCGCCAGCCAGGACAGCGCACAGCCGCACGTGGCTCTGTTGCCGCCTGAGGTGATGTCCATCCCATACACCGAGGCGACGTCCACCGCGGCGGGGACGGGACGCATGGTTCGCACGGATGTGGAACTGCCGCTGCGCATGGTGCTGCTCTACAAGCGCCACGACGCTCAGGGGCGCATGAGGCTTCTCTACGAGACCTTCAGCATGCCCTTCACCGCCCCGTCCGCCACAGCGCCCGGCGGGGAGCAGTTGTTCTGGCAGAAGGTCTCCGATCCCGCCGAAGGCGCCAGCAGATGGGGACACCCCGTCATCCACTACCCGATCGATGGGGGTACTGAGGCGATCCCCTTCTATGTGGACCGTCAGGCCACCCATGTGCCTCTTGATGAGGCGACAGGGGAGCTCTACGTGAGCGCCCAGCCTGTCCGCTACGTGTGGTACACCGATGCGCGCAACACCAACCTCTCCGACCCCGCCACGATGGGGCGCGTGCCCGCCTTCGCTGAGCTCGGGTCGACGCTGAACATCACGGGCGGACCCCTCGGCAACCAGACGCTGCAGCAGGTGGTCGGCCCCACCGTTCTCTGGCTGATGTATAGCTCCACCGCGGAGAAGACCGCTGAGGGAGAGGTCTGGCAGGACGAGGAGTGGGCCGTTGCGGGCACTGGCGACGGAGGAGTCGGATTCCTCTACGAAGCCGACTGGGATCTGTACTTCGGAGTCCTCTCTCCGCAGGCGATTCCGCGCACGACGGTATACGATGCCGCAGGGCAGTCATAGCCCGGGCTAGAGAGAAGACTGAGGTCCCACGGGGCAGTCGCCTCGTGGGACCTCGTGGCTTCTGGTGAATCTGTGACTGGTGGCTCAAGAATCATCGATCTCGGAAGGACGAAGTAGGCAGGTGCCCCCGCGTGGGGACTCGAATAAGAGGATCGTTGAGTGCTAGTTACACCGGTACATGGACGTGGTCTGCCGCTCTCGGATGTCTCCATCTGGCGCTCCGGGGCGGCAGTTGACAGGGTCGTCTGGCTACCCTATCCTCGGGGCCGGGTGCCAGTGCCTACGGTGAGCTTGGCCGTTTCTGGAGTGTGCCGGGAACGAGCGCGGCTGAGGAATTCGGGCGTGAAGCTCTGACGCCGAGGGGAGGAGTCCCACGTGGCGGGCTCCCTTTTGGGGATCGACGTAGGATGTAGCACCATCAAGCTGGCGGAATTGTCGGGTGGACCTGGCTCCCTGAAGCTGGTGGGGCTGGCGGTTGGCCCAACCCCTCGAGACGCCTACGACGCCGGTACGATTCTGGATGCACAGGCACTCGGCAAAGCTATCGCCGCTCTCATGTCTCAGCATCGGATCGGCGCGAGACGCGCCGCCGTCGCGCTGAGCGGCACCGAGAACTGCGGCCTACGCGTCCAGGAGTACCCCTCGATGCCCGAGAAAGAGCTCAAGGGCACCATCAAGCAGGACGCGGAGCGGCTGTTCCCCTTCCAGTCTGACCTCCAATATGGCTACCAGGTCATCGGCCAGGGCGCGGGTGATACGGTCGAGGTCGTCGTCGCCGGTGCTCGCAAGCAGTACGTAGTCGAGTGGTGCAAGGTCCTCGCCGAGGCCAAGCTCCAGCCCGTGTACTTCGACTTGGCGATGCTCGCGAACGTCATCGCCATGGTTGAGGCCGCAGGCACGCATCGACGCGAGCGCTGTTTGATGGTCATCGATATCGGCCAGCGCACGTCGACGATCTCCATCGTACGCGATGGCGCGCTTCGGTTCGTGCGGACGACGGAAGAGGCGAGCGGGCAGAAACTGACCGATGCCGTGCGTCTCGAGGTCAAGCCAGACACCGAGGCTGAGGCCGAACAAATCAAGCTCGCCTACGGTTCCGTATCATTGGAAGCGGGGCAGCAGGACACGTACTACGAGGATGACTTCCTCTCAAGCGCTCCGTTGACCGCGTTCACCGAAGAGGTCAATGAGCAAGAGTTGGTCATCAGCGTAGATGACGCCGCTACGGGCGATGACACCTTGGTGTTGTCGGCGCAGGGAGGCGCCGACGATCTGTTCGGCGACCTGGGTGCCCCGACTACGGGCGCCTTGTTCGGAACGGAGGTAGGGGACGCGACGGAGGATATGGACTCAGCCGAAGCTGCGGCCCCAGGGCACGAACCACTCCTGCCTCCCCCGCCCGAGCCTGAGGCGTCGGCGCCGGTTGAAGCGCCCATCGATGACTTCGTGCTTGATGATGACATGAGCGGTGCAGCAGCGCAGTCCGACGAGTCTTACACGCGGCAAGTAGTGGGGCAAGCCCTTGTGGAGCCCCTGGCGCTGCTGGCAGGTGAGGTCAGGCGGACGATGGAGTACTACCGCAGCAGACACACCGATGCCGACATCGAGCGAATCGTGCTTCTCGGTGGCACGGCCCTACTACCGAACCTGTCCGAGTTCATGGAGCGGGAGTTGGGCGTGCCAGTCGAGGTTGGCGATCCGCTTGTTGCGGTGGCGGTCGACCACTCGGCGTATCCCCCCGATCAACTCAAGGCGGAGGCGCCGAAGGTCGCGGCTGCAGTTGGGATGGCAGCTAGGGAGATTCTCTAGCAATCCACCAGAAGATGGGAGAGCCTGTCGTGGCGACGGCGCCCCAAGTACAACGAATACGGATCAACCTACTGCCACCGGAGATCCCGGCGGCGCGGCGGGCCAAGAAGCTGATACCTGTCGCCATTATCCTCATCCTGCTCTCAGTGCTGGGGACGGGCGGCTGGGTCTTCATGTGGATGCGCGGCGTCACTATCCACGAGGACGCTCTGGCTGACGCCACCCAGAAGGCCGACGCGGTTCACGCCCTGGAGAGTCGGACGTCGGAGGAGCAGGCGAAGGTCGCGCCTCTGCAGGACATGATCGCCTTCCTCGACCAGTTCGAGACGCACAGCTCCAAGTACGCGGACGTGGTGGAGGCTGTGGCCCGGTATCTGCCCGCGTCCTGCACCATCGAAAGCATCAACGTAAACGACGACTCGGTCCAGTTCAGCACGGTCGTGGGGGACACGGAGGAACTCATCAAGCTCCTCATCAATATGAACCGCTGCGCGATGCCCGCCGAGGGTGGAGGCTCAGAGCCCCTATGGTCAGATGACGCGGTCTCGCGCGGTCCCCTGACTGCGCTGTTCTCGGGTCCGATAGAGATGAGCGCGAACTTCGGGGGACTCACGGTCAATGAGACCCTACTGCCCAGCACGGATCCTGCCCAGGCTATCTCGGGAGCTCTCTCGAGCACGGCCCCGATGCCTGGGGCGGGCGAAGTGGTCTACGAGAATGGATTGCTCTGGCAGGGCCCCATCCCGGTCACGATCACGGGCACGCTCGCGAACCCGATCAGCTTCGAGATCCCAGGGGCTGCTGCCGCTGCTGATGCCGCCGCAGCGGGCGGAATGGGAATGGGCATGATGGCCGGCGCCCCCATGCCGCCGGCCGATGGCGGGTCCGCGCCGGCCTCGGAGGGCTCGGATGGCGCGGCAGCCGAAGAGTAGTGAACACGCGTAGGTCCCAACCCCTCGCGTGCTTGGCGAGGTAGGCTCAGGGAGGCACGATGTCAAAGCTAAAGGCCTGGCACATACTGGTCCCAACGGTGATCCTGATGGTCGCCGCGCCGGTCCTTGGGTTCTTCCTGAAGGTCAAGCCCTCCAAAGAGCAGGTTGACCAGATGCAGGAGAGCATCCGGCAGGAGTACGAGGTCGCGGCGCGCGCGGAGATCGCGCAGGCCGAGCTCGACAGGGCGATAGCCGAGGCGGCCAACGTCGAGAACGAGCTGAACGCACTGAAGTCGCAGAAGATCCCCCTCGGCTCAGGGAACCCCTGGTGGCGCTCGGTGCGCGCAGGCACCGCCTTCACTCCTGGCGGCGGCACCTTCCGCATGGGCGAGACCGACCAGGTCGTCGAGTTGGCGGACGGTATGCCAGCCATGTTCGACGTCTTCTTCGAGCTGCGCGAGGACCTCGGGCCGGCGATGCGCCAGTTCTTCGACTCCACCGGTGTGGCAGTGTCCAACTTCTCGCTGCCCGCGCCGGAGTTCAACAGACCCCTCACCGCCGTTGATCTCATGATGCCGGTGCCCCTCACGCCAACGGGGCTCACCACGGTAGGTACCCCCAACGTTCGCGGCCAAGCCCAAGGCGGTGCGGGGTCCATGACCGTCCAGGGCCGATATGAGGATGTCCTGAAGTTCCTCCGACGCGCAGGAAACGCGCCGAGGCTGCTCCGCATCGACGGTCCCGTCACGATCAGCGCAGTCCCGGGTACCGGTGGTCAGGAAGTGACCGCCACCATGAACATGACGGTCTATCTCCTGCCCAATCTCCCGCCGGATCAGCTCTCGGATCTGGCAAGTCTGCTCGGGCAGCTAGGCTCTGCGTCAGGCGGCGGTGGAGGCGGCATGATGGGTCCCGGAATGATGATGGGACCCATGATGGGGATGTAGGTATCACCCTCTCGGGGGCGAACATGTTGCTCCGAGCGAGGTGTTGTTCTAAGCAAGGCACGGAGGCTATGCGGGAGAGAGGCCATATGACCAAGTCCGGACGCCTGTCGAAACCAACCATGATCGGCGGCGCGATCCTCGTGGTGGCCGCGGTCACCTTAGGTTTCGTCGCGCTAGCGGCGAGCGTCGTCGGCGGACCAGACGCGGGATCGTCCCTGGATGTCGCGCTAGCACAGGGGACCGACAGTGGCGCCGCCGCAGGGACCACAGCAGACGCGCCCGACGCGGCTGTCGCCGAAACGCCTGCGCCGGTACCAGCCTCAGCTCCGCCCGTTGATGATTCCGTTGTCGATATGCCCTATAGCGATCCCCTGGCCCCCTTGCTGCCCTACAGGGAGAACCCCTTCGCCGTGGTGACCGAGCCAGGCGGAACGACAACCAAGGGCCCGGGCTACGCGATGGGAGAGCGACTGGTCCGGGTTCCGCGCACTGGCCTGTGGATGCCTGAGAGTGATGCGGAGACCTACGAGCGCGTGAAGCGCCTGAGCCTCGACTACTACCAGGCCATCGCCGATGCGAACTTTGGCGCACGGTTCCAGTGGGGACAGACCTCCTTCCCGAGGCCCCACAGCGTGATGCAGCCGACGCCCACCCAGCCAACCCCGCTGCTTGTGCAGCCGGCTAGCTTCTTCGGTGTGGGCTTCGGCGAGATCGGGCCGGTAGGCCCAACAGAGGGTCCAGGCGTCACGCCCGGCGGGCCGAGGCCCGGCGTGGAAGCGCAGCCGGTCGATCAGGTCGGGCCGCGCACACAGCCGAAGACGAACCCGTCGCGGATCCGCCGTGTCGCGGGGATCGTCCATGACGGCACCGCGGTGGCCATTGTTGAGATTGAGTCCAGCGGAACGGTCACCCGGCTGCGTGTCCAACCGGGCGAGACCTTCTCTGTCGGCGAGGAGCAATTCAAAGTGCGCGCTATCGCCGAGGGTGAGATCGTGCTAATTCAGACCGAGTCCGGCGAAGAGGTTAGGGTGCCGCTCCGCGGCCGAGCAGCGAATGAGTAGTGGCGGCTCCCGATGGCTCCGCCAGGAGAGCGAGGGTACACAGTGAGAACCCTGCTATGCGTGATTGCGATGCTCTGTATGATCGGCGGCGCCGCAGTGGCGCAGGCCAACCTTCCGGTTACCGCTGACTTCCGGGACGCGCCGGTGGCGGACGCGCTGGAGGCGATCGCCGCTGTCTCGGGCATGGACCTCGAGATCGAGGGCGACGCCCCATCGGGTCGCATCACGAGCCGCTTCGACCGCCAGCCTGCGGGCGTTGTGGCTGAGGCGATCGCGGAGAGCGCCGGCTACGAGTGCGAGACGAGCGGCAACGCTCTGATCGTTCGCGAGGCCGAGAAGCGCGCGGGGGCCAACTACAGCATGGCGCCCCTGGGCGATAGCTTCGGCCAGGGTGGCCTGCTCGGCGGCGGCGGTGGCGGGCTCACCGGCGGCGGCTATGGCGGCGGCATGGGTGGTATGGGTGGCGGCATCGGTGGAGGGTACGGCGGCGGTTACGGTGGTGGGATGTACGGCAACCTCAACATCGACCCCGAGGACCTGGTCTTCGAGGTCTACTACCCCAACTACCTCGGCATGATGTACAGCTTCATGGATAGCGTCATCTACCTCACCGAGGACCTGATGGGCGGTGGGGGCGGTTATGGTGGCGGCGGGGGCGGCTACGGCGGTCGCGGCGGCTACGGTGGCGGAGGCGGCCGAGGCGGCTACGGAGGCGGCGGCGGTCGTGGGGGCTATGGTGGAGGCGGCTATGGCGGTGGCGGTTACGGTGGCGGTGGTTACGGCGGCGGCGGTCGCGGAGGCTATGGCGGTGGCGGCTACGGTGGAGGCGGCTACGGCGGCGGGAACTACGGCGGCTGGTAGCCGGTCGGGGAGTCAAGGAATGCGAGTGGCGTAGGGAGGGCTTTCCTGCGCCCTCGCTAAGATAAGTGCGGGCACAACCTGGACCGGTCGGGCACCGAGCGGTCCACGGGGAGGATCATTCAGTGGGACACATGAGCATGGGCACGGCCAATGGCCTCTGGCGCCTGGTGGTCTGCGCGGTAGCGATCTCCGCGCTAGCCGGCGCGGTATGGGCCCAGGGAACGGATCTCGAAGGAGCCTTGGAGGCAAGCCGAATCGCCCCACCCATCGAGGGCGAGGGCGCGGAGGTTCCTGCTGTCGACAGCGCGATGAGCGGCAGCCTGCAGATCCTCTCGCGGGAGGCGGCCTCGAGCCCCGCTATCGGGCCGGAGGACCCCCTGGATGTCGAGGCCATGGACATCAGCTCCGTTGAGGTCATCCGTAACCTCGCGGAAATGACGGGTCTCGACGTCATCGTTGGCGACAACTGCGAGGGCCACCTGGGCTACATCCAGGTCCGTGGCCGCTCGGCGCGCGACATCATCCAGATGGTGGCGGCTCAGTCTGAGCCACCCTTGACTGTCAAGGATGATGATGGTGTGCTCATGGTGCAGCCTGGCGGCTCGCGGAGCGTGTCGGGCCCCGATAGCCCAGAGCTCCGCGCCGTGCCGGACTTCACTACGGTAAGTCCCCTCACGGGGTCGAACACGGGTGGGTCGTCGTCGGTCGGCCTTGGTCCTGACGATGAGATCATCATACGGACCTATGAGTGCAAGTTCATCCAGCCCAGCCAGGTAGCGGACATGTGCGGTGGCATCACTCTGCGGCCGACCATGGACTACTACCGTGAACTTGCAGGCCCGAACGGACTGCCTCACAAGGACATCCGCAGGGCGTTGCACGGCAAGGCTCCCTACCCGCAGTCTCCCCGCGTGCCCACTGTGTCCACTGATCGCAACCGCTTCTTCGACGACTCGTTCTACAGCATGGCGTCCGCCGGTGGCTACGGAGACAGCTTCGAGCAGTACGGCGGCTATGGTGGTGGCGGCTACGGCGGAGGCGGTCGCGGCGGCTACGGCGGGGGCGGCTATGGCGGCGGCTACGGCGGAGGTGGCTATGGAGGCGGCTATGGCGGTGGCGGCTACGGTGGTGGCTATGGCGGAGGCGGCGGCTACATGCTGCGACCTCAGGGCCTGGTTGGCGTCATCGGTGTAGCCGAGCTCAATGCCCTCATCCTGCGCGGCACGCCTGAGGCCATCGACGACATGATCGAGGTCCTCCGCGAGATCGACAAGCCGGCGAAGCAGGTCGTTATCGAGGTGCAGGTCGTTGACGTGACCTTCACTGGCGAGGACAACGTTGGCGCGAACTGGGCCATTGGCGGCCCGAACTTCTCGATGTCGGCGCAGTATGGCGGCGACGTTGGCGGCAACCTGGCCATCGGATTCGTCGACGGTGACTTCCGGCTTCTCTTCCAGGCCCTGTTCACCGACCAGCGCGGCGAGATCGTGAGCTCGCCCCATATCCTGGCCATGAACAACACCTATGCCTACATTGAGCTGACCGAGACCATCCCAACCTTCGTTCCCACTCGTGACACCGACATCGGTGGCAACATCATCATCACCTGGGAAGAGGGCGACGAGGTCGAGACGGGCACCTACCTCTCCGTGATGCCGCGCATCAACGCGGACAACTCGGTAACTATGTATCTCACACCCGAGTTCTCCGAACTGGGTCGGCGTGTGACCGCGGGTAGCGGCGACTTCGAGACCGTCACCTACGGCACGGTCGAGCGCATGTTTGAGACCATCGTTCGAGTCAAGGACGGGCAGACCGTGGTGCTAGGCGGCATGAGCCGGCGGCGGCTCGATGACCAGGAGTTCAAGGTTCCTGGGCTCGGTGACATCCCCATCTTGGGCGACCTCTTCAAGGGCCACGCCAAGTCAACTCAGGACTCCGAGCTTCTGTGGTTCGTCACCCCGCGCGTAGTTCGTGACTTCGACGAGCCGCTAGACCTCTAGGATCGCGATCTCGGCTAGAGTCGGTAGTGTAAACTGGGACGGGCGCCTTGCCCGTCCCAGTTCGTCGTCTCGGAGGGATCGAGACTGACCATGCTCTTCCTTGTCGGCTTCATGGGAACTGGCAAGTCGTGCGTCGGAGCGGCTGCAGCGCGCCTGCTGGGGCGGGAGTTCATCGACCTCGATGCCCGCATCGAGGCCAGCCTAGGCATGACGATCGCGGAATGGTTCTCGACCTGCGGCGAGGCCCCATTTCGCGTGGCGGAGACCAGCGCGCTTGAGGAGGTTGCAGAGCAGGCTGTCCCCGCTGTGGTTGCCTGCGGCGGGGGCGTGGTGCTGGCGGATCGCAACTGGGAGATCATGCGTGCATCGGGCTTGGTCGTATGCCTCACTGCCCCAGTGGAGGTTATCATGGAGCGGACGCGGCATGACGCGTCACGCCCCCTGCTTGCCGGTCAGCTCGACCGGAGTCGAGTGGAAGCCCTGCTAGCGGAACGCGCCGGGAGGTACGCCATGGCGGACGCGACGGTCGAGTCGACCGGGGGTTTGGAGGCGACTGCGCAGTTGGTGTGCGATGCGTACCGGCGGCTTCAGCCACACAAGGGGGATGTGCGTGCCGATGGATAGACTCCCCGTAGACCTGGGAAGCCGCAGCTACGACATCCTTGTCGGAGCAGGAGCGCTCGATCGGCTCGGCGAGAAGCTTGCGCCACTATGGCGCGGTGGGCCGGTCTTTTGCATCGCAGACGAGCGCGTCTGGGGGCTGTATGGCGCCGCGGTACGGACCGCTCTGCGTCCGACCGGGTCATGCAGTGGGCTCACCTTCCGGTCTGGCGAGCCGTCCAAGACCTGGGCGACTGCTGGCCGACTGCTCCGTGATCTGGCCGCGGAGGGAATGGCGCGCGATGGCCTGGTGCTGTCCCTAGGTGGCGGCGTTGCGGGGGATCTGGCGGGGTTCGTGGCCGCCTCGTACGCGCGCGGGGTCGACTTCGTCCAACTGCCCACGACGCTGCTGGCCCAGGTCGACTCCTCGGTGGGTGGCAAGACGGGCGTCAACCTCCCGGAGGGGAAGAACCTGGTCGGCGCCTTCCACCAGCCGCGGCTCGTTGTCTGCGATCCTCTGACGCTGGGCAGCCTGCCGCGTCGTGAGATCCGCTGCGGTCTGGCCGAGGCCCTGAAGCATGGCTTCATCGCGGACGGGATGTACTTGGCACAGGTGCAGTCACTCAGCGAACATGCGCTCTCTGCGGACCCCGCTGCTCTCGGCGAGATCGTGGCTGGAAGCTGCCGCATCAAGGCCGCGGTTGTCAAGGCTGATGAGCGCGAGGCGGGACTCCGGGCGACCCTCAACTTCGGTCACACCATTGGTCACGCTATCGAGAAGGTCGGCGGCTACCGCCGCTACCGGCATGGTGAGGCTGTGGCCATCGGTATGGTCGGGGCGGCAATGGTCGGTGCTCGCATGGGCGTCTGCGACGGGTCGGTGGTCGATCATGTGCGGGCGGCGATGGGGCGAGTGGGCCTCCCCACCGCCGCGCCGGGCCTCGATGCGGACGAGTTGTTGCAGGCGATCAGCCACGACAAGAAGACGGAGCGGGGGCGTGTGCGGTGGGTCCTGCCCATCGACGTTGGCAAGGTTACCGTGACGCCCGAAGTGCCCCAGCGCACGGTGGTGCGCGTACTACGAGAGCTGGTTGGGTAGCTCGCCATGGGTAGCGGGGCCGTTGAACTACGCGTCCCGTCTGACGGTATGAATCATCGGTATGGCCACGGGGACGCGCCTGTTCACTGACGGCGCTCGTGGCTACTCCAAGTGACCCCACACGGAGAGGGACCGATGATGTCGTCGACCCACAATCTGGTCCTCCAGCGCTGGCTGCCGGTGTTAGTGCCGGATGCGCAGAGGGCCCCGACAGGCCGAGTTGCCCGCGTGATGACTTTTTTCCTATCCCATGCGCGAGGGCGAAGCAGCGCGAAGCACTGGATGGAGTACGTGTCCGAGCTTGAGCCCGAGGCGCTAGATCGCATACGGATCGGCCTCGCCCTCGCTCCCATGGGCCAGGAAGACGAGTTCTCGGTGCGGGAGCTCTCGTTACTCAGGAGGCGGGTCCGCGCCGCCATAGCCACCGCAAGGCGCCGCTGGGCTCTGCCCATTCGGGAGATCGAGGAGGACGTGTTCTTCGTTGATCTGGCCTGTGACGCCGATGAGCCGGACTCCTCGGCGTCATCCGAGTTCTACGTGAGCTCGAACGACATGGCTCGCGCCCGCTGGGGGACGGAGGCGCGAGTGGTCAGGGGCTCGTCCGGTGAGGCCGGCCAGCACCCCATCCGTAGCCGCGTGCCCTAGCCTTCCCAGTCTACCGACGCAAGCGGACAGCGCGCCGCTGCCCGCCGCCTCTCGGCGACGCGGGCGCGGCGCATCTACCATGCGTCAGATCGTGCATCCGCTCCCGTCCCCACTTGTCCGGCGACCATTTCGACGCCATACTACTGGTATATGACGCCGATCAACGTGTTTCGCTCGCTCCGCTGGGCTGATTGCCTGACGAGAAGAGGGGTCGCAGGATGATGAGGGTTCTGGCGCTTCTCTCATCCGCTCTCCTGGGGGCCGTAGTGGCCACGGGCCTGGCGACACGATCCCTGAGTGTGGATGCGCGGCCAGCGCCCCCCATGCGAGCCCCGACCCCGACTGAGCTGTCCATCCGCCCCGAGATAGACTACTTCACGGCGCGCGAGGTGGCGCAGGGCAGTCGCGCGGAGGGCGAGGTCATAGCCGGCGGCGATGTGATCGTGCGCATCCGCACCTCGGTGGGCGCCTCGGGCGACTGTCACCTCGACCCGTATGAGCGGGCTCTCCTCATGGCCCACAGGCTCAATGGCCTTCTGGCCGCAGGAGCCTCGGGGGAGGATATCCACGTCCAGACCGGTGATACGGTCCAGATCGTGGGGCGCGGACGGGTCCTCGTGGTCGTAGACCCGCACACCGCTAAGCTGAACGGCTCGTCGCCTCAGGCCCTCGCTCTCCGCTGGCGCGGGAGCCTGGCCGACGCGCTGGACAGCCTGGCGCGGCCGAAGCCAACCATCCGGGGAGACCAAGCGCTCCTACCCAACGTCGCCCTGTGCTCGCTCCAAAGCGATGACTACGCCCCCGAGCCCCACTTTCGCGCTAGGGAGGACCGACCCGCAGGCCAGGAAGTGGGCGAGGTTGTCGTAGGCGATGTCACCGTCTTCCGCATCACCAGCTACCGTCTGGAGCTATCGCCCTACGAGCGGGCCATCATCGCGGCCAAGCGGATCAACGACTTCGTCGCTGACTACGGGCTCGACGGCCCTCTACGCCTGCAGGAGAGGGCGGAAGCGGGCGAGGTTGACATCATGGGAGGGGAGATACTGCTCGTAACCGCGGATCCCGAGACGGCGCGCAACCTCGGTCTAAGGGTAGGGGACATGTCACGCCGATGGCTTGACGCGCTGCGAGGGGTGCTCAATGCCCCCCCCGCCGGTAGTGCCATGCCCTTTGAGGGGGAGCCCGCGCTCGCTGGCGCCGACGGCGACGCCGAGCCCACGCCGCCAGCCTCCGATGACCAACCCCCTGCGGAGCCCGAGCCCGAGGTATCGGCGGCCGATCCGGGCCTGCCTCTCGTGCATGCCGACTCGGGGGCACGACTGGGCTGGGCCATGGTAGTCGGCCCGCAGGCGGACCGGTGCACCGCCGTGGTCGTTGCTGAGGGCGCCTATGACCGCGCGGCGCGGGTGCTCGCCCTCGTGCCACTCGCCGACCCCGCTGGCCGCGGCGAGGCGAGGTTGGACTGCGGTGTGAGCGCCTTTCGTCTAGCCACCCCTGAGACCGCCGCGGCGTGGCCTAGGCGACCGCAGCCACCGCCCACGCTCCTGACCTCGCCTGCCTCCATTCGCACGGTTCAGGGTGGCTTCGGGCTCCTCGAGATGCTGCGGGTAGCGGGGATCGATGAGGGTGTCCGGTGGTTCGGCCCCGAGTTGGACCGCTACTCCAACTCCGTAGCTAGACGCGTAGCGCCGCCTCCGGCGCATACTGCCGTCGTGCCCGCTCGTGACTCCGAGAGCGGGTCGGACTTCGCCGCAGCCCAGTTCGTGCTGGCCTCCAAGGACTCCCTCGTGCCAGCGCGAGCCCTTGTGAAGCGCGACGCGGCAACGGGGTCACTGAGCGTGAAGGCGGTCTCGGAGGATGGCGGCGACCTTGGGCCGGAGTACTGGCTCGGGGCGTGGATCGAGCTACCCGTGGGTGCCCGCAGCGTCCCCTCGGCCTGACGGCTCGTCAATGTGAGCTTCTGTTTACCTTTCCCCCCGAGATTTGCATCGGCCAAGACACGCTGAGTTCAACTGCTTGCCTCGAAGCCATCCTGAGACGCTCCCTTCCGCACTGCCAGAGGAGGCCTGGCGGGGCGCGCGGGGGACGCGAGACGCTCGCGCGAGACGCAACTCCACACATGGACAAGTACACACACGGGCGCAGCAGGGATCGGGCGTGTGGCCACCGATCGCTCAATGGGAACTCGCGTCGCGCTGACGTCGATCCTCGGACTGGTTACGGCTGGGACGCGCACTGGATCACCAACGGAGTTTCGGCCCTGAGGTAGCGCGCGTCCGAGGCGCCGGAGGCTGCTTCTGCCCGCGCTTGAGCCAACGGTACGGGGCACCCTGGAGGAGTATGCCGGTACCCCCTTGAAGCTTGACGTACCAAGCGTTTCCAGGTAATCTGTAATGGTCAGGAGAGCATTGCACGAGACAGGTCTGAGAGAGACTGTGCACCATTCCAGAAGGCATGTGACAGGCCCATGTATGGGCACCCAGAGTGCCCTCCGGCGATCCCCATATAGGCGGCCAGCGTCGCCCCGAAACCGGCCTGCGCCCACCCAGAACTGAACCACACCGTTCGTTAGTCGAGGGGTTCCGATGCCTGATAACTCATACGGCGCGTCTCAAATACGAGTACTCAAAGGGCTGGAAGCCGTTCAAAAGCGGCCCGCGATGTACATCGGTGACACCTCACACCGAGGGCTCCACCACATCGTCTTCGAGGTCATCGATAACTCCGTCGACGAGACTCTCGCCGGGTTCTGCGATGCCATCGAAATAGTAATACATACTGACGGCTCCGTTTCCGTTATAGATAACGGAAGAGGCATCCCTGTTGACATGCATGCACAGGAGAAGCGCCCAGCGCTCGAGGTCGTGCACACGGTGCTGCATGCTGGCGGCAAGTTCGGCGAAGGCGCCTACAAGGTCTCCGGCGGCTTGCATGGTGTGGGCGTCTCTTGCACAAACGCTCTCTCCGAGTGGCTCGAGGTGGAGGTTCGCCGCGACGGTCACAGGTACACCCAGAGGTACGAGCGGGGCAAGCCCGTCACCAAGGTCACGAAGGGCGAGAAGGTCAAGGGAACGGGCACCGCGACGCGTTTCAAGCCCGATCCCTTGATATTCGAGACCGTGGAGTTCGAGTTCGAGTATCTCGCGCGGCGGTGCCGAGAGCTTGCGTACCTGACGGGCGGGGCCCGCTTCACAGTGCGGGACGAGCGCACGGGTAAGGAAGAGGTCTACCAGTACAAGGGCGGCATCGTCGATTACATCAAGGCGCTCAACTCGGCCAAGTCGCCCCTGCATCGTCCCATCCACCTCGTCAGCAGCCGTGACGATGTCGATGTCGAGGTGGTCATCCAGTACCACGACTCCTATCAGGAGACGACCCTCTCCTTTGCCAACCTGATCAACACCATGGAGGGCGGGACCCATGTGACGGGCTTCCGCACCGCCCTGACCCGGGTCATCAACCAGTATGGGCGAAACCAAGGGCTCCTGAAGGAGAAGGACGCCAACCTCTCTGGCGAGGATGTTCGCGATGGCCTCACGGCGATCATCTCGGTGAAGCTCGGGGCGCCTCAGTTCGAGGGCCAGACGAAGACCAAGCTCGGGAACCGCGAGGTTGACGGCTTGGTGAACTCCCTTGTAGGCGAAGGGCTCGCCACCTGGTTCGAGGAGCACCCGACCGAGGCCCGGTGTATCGTCCGTCAGTCCCAGGTAGCTCAGCAGGCTCGCGAAGCGGCCCGGAAGCAGGCCGAGCTGGTGCGCCGTAAGTCGGCGCTGTCGGGCGGAATGGGCCTACCTGGCAAGCTCTTCGACTGCCGCGCGAAGGACCCGTCGGTCAGCGAGCTCTTCATCGTGGAGGGTGACTCGGCGGCGGGCCCCGCGAAGGGCGGCCGGGACTCTCAGTTCCAGGCGATCCTGCCCCTTCGCGGCAAGATCCTCAATGTCGAGAAGCATCGGCTGGACAAGATCCTGGGCAACCAGGAGATCCAGCACATCATCGCGGCCCTTGGCACAGGCATCATCAGCGGCGGCAATGGGAACGGAGACGGCCGGGCCAACCCGGATGAGGATGAGTCGACAGGCGAGGAGACGGGACTCTTCGACCTCTCGAAGCTCCGCTACAGCCGCGTTATCATCATGACGGACGCGGACGTCGACGGCTCCCACATCCGCACCCTGCTGCTCACGTTCTTCTTCCGCTACATGCAGCCGCTCATCGAGCAGGGCCACGTGTACATTGCCCAACCCCCCCTCTACTCGATCAAGCAGGGCGGGAAGACGTACTACGCCCTCACCGATGAGGAGCGAGACAAGCTGCTCGCTGAGCTTCCCCAGCGCGGGCGCGCCATGTACCGGTTCAAGGGTCTCGGCGAGATGAACGCTGAGGACCTGGCGACGACCACCATGGAGCCGGAGACCAGGATCATCCGCAAAGTGACCCTCGACGACGCCGCCGAGGCTGACCAGATCTTCAGCACCCTGATGGGCAGTCTCGTGGAGCCACGCAAGGAGTTCATCGCGGATCATGCCCGCGAGGTCGAGAACATCGACTTCTAGGGCCGCGAAGCAAGGCATGAGAGTGGCCGGCGACGGGCTGGACCATCAACCCAGGGAGAGTACCTATGCCCAAGGACAATGCAGGCGGCGGAGTGAGCGGCGACCAGATAGCTCGCCGCATAGTTCCGGTCGAGATCTCAACGGAGATGCGCGACTCCTACATGACGTACGCCATGAGCGTCATCTTCTCGCGCGCCCTACCCGACGCTCGCGACGGGCTCAAACCCGTCCAGCGGCGGATCATCTACACCATGGGCGAGATGAACCTGTCGCCCGGTGGGCGGCACGTGAAGTGCGCCAAGGTCGCAGGCCAAGTAAGCGGCTCATACCACCCCCATGGCAATGAGGTTATCTACCCCGCCTTGGTCCGGCTTGGCCAGGACTTCTCAATGCGCTACCTCATGGTGGACCCTCAGGGGAACTTCGGCTCCATGGACGGAGACCCGCCGGCGGCGATGCGGTATACCGAGTGCCGACAAGCTCCAGCCGCTGTGGACATGCTCCTCGACATCGACCGTGAGACCGTGGAGTTCACCCCGACCTATGACGAGGAAGGCAAGGAACCCTCTGTCCTTCCCGGCAAGTTCCCCAACCTGCTCTGCAACGGCGGCACCGGCATCGCGGTAGGTATGGCGACGAACATCCCCACTCACAATGTGACGGAGGTCTGCAACGGGATCGCCGCCCTCATCGACAACCCCGACCTCACAGATGAGGAGCTCATGCGGTACGTGCCGGGCCCCGATTTCCCATCGGCGGGCCTGATCCTCGGTCGCAAGGGCATCCGCGATGCGTACACGACCGGCAAGGGCACCGTCACGATGCAGGCGCGCGCCTCCGTTGAGCCTCTAGGCGGCAACAAGGACGCCATCATCATCACGGAGCTGCCGTACCAGGTGAACAAGGCCGCCTTAGTCACACACATGGCGGAGCTGGTCCGCGACAAGCAGATCGATGGCATATCGGACATCCGCGATGAGTCCGACCGCAAGGGCATGCGTGTCGTTGTGGAGCTCAAGCGGGACGCGAACGCGAACGTAGTCCTCAACCAGCTCTACAAGCACACCGCCATGCGCACCAACTTCGCCTGCAACATGCTGGCGCTCGTCGACGGCGTGCCCAGGATGCTCACCCTCAAGTGGTCGCTGGAGATCTACATCGACCATCGCCGCGAGGTCATACTGAGCCGCACGCGCTTCCTGCTCGCCAAGGCAGAGGAGCGCGCGCACATATTGGAGGGCTTCCTGAAGGCCCTCAGCATGCTCGACGCCATCATCGAGGCCATACGTAACTCGCCCTCGCCCGCCGCGGCGCGCGATCGGCTGCAGGAGGCGCCTTTCGAGTTCTCCGAGAGGCAGGCCCAGGCCATCCTGGACCTGACCCTCAGCCGCCTCACCCAGCTTGAGCGCCAGAAGATCCAGGAGGAGTATGAAGCGGTCATCAAAGAGATCGCCTACCTGCGCGAGATCCTCGAGAACCCGCGTCGTGTATTCGAACTCATCAAGGATGACCTGGAAGACATCAAGAAGCGCCATGGCGACGCCCGACGGACGGAGATCAAGACCGTTGAGGCGGATGACATCGACATCGCCGACCTCATCAAGGAAGAGGATATGGTCGTCACGATGACCCGTGACGGCTACATCAAGCGGCTGCCCGTCGCCACCTACCGGGTACAGAACCGGGGAGGCAAGGGGGTCATCGGCCTCAACAAGAAGGAGGAGGACGATGTCAGCAACCTGTTCATCGCCTCCACCCACAGCATCCTACTGTTCTTCACGGACGCTGGCCGCATCTATCGCCTGCGGGCCTTCGAGGTGCCCCTGGCTAAGCGCGAGGCTCGGGGCACAGCGGTAGTGAACCTGATCCCCATCGAGCGTGGCGAGAAGGTCACCGCGACGGTCTCGGTCGACAGCTTCGACCAGGGCGGCTATCTCATCATGGTTACGCGGCACGGGGTCGTGAAGAAGACCGAACTGAAGGAATACGACACCACCCTCAAGGCGCGCGGGATCATCGCCATGAACATCCAGGAAGGCGATAGCCTGCGCTGGGTCCTGTGGACCGGAGGCGAGGACGAGATCTTCCTCTGTACCCGCGATGGCCAATCGATCAGGTTCCACGAGGGCGACGTCCGTGCCATGGGCCGCAACGCGGGTGGCGTTCGGGGGATCAAGCTCCGCAAGGATGACGAGGTCGTCGGCTGCACGGTCGTAGATCCTGATAAGGACCTTCTCATCGTTACCGAGAACGGCTTCGGCAAGCGGACGCCGCTATCTGAGTACCGCAGCCAGACGCGTGGCGGCGTTGGTATCAAGACCGTGAACGTCACCCAGAAGAACGGGGCCGTGGTGGGATGCGAGGTGGTCGAGGACGACGACCAGCTCATGCTGCTCACCTCCACAGGCCAGCTCATCCGGATCCCCACAGCGAACATCAGGGTTACCGGTCGCTCGGCCCAGGGCGTGATCCTCGTCCGCTGCGATGAGGGCGCGTGCGTGGTGGGGGTTGAGAAGGTCGTCCGAGAGTGCGAGGAGCGCGAGCGTCAGATGGCGGAGATGGACGAGATGGACTCCGATGCGGACGAGGACGAGTAAGGCTCGCCTTGGGCTGACAGCCATAGGGCCCGGTCGCACGGTGTGCGACCGGGCCCTCTCCTGTTGGTGGTGTTGTGTCCGCTGACCACCTCTCGCCCCCAGCAGTTGAGAGCCACTCCGAACGTAGAGAGCTTGAGTCACGAAAGCCGGGCACAGGCGCGGTAGGTCGCCTGCCAAGTGAGAAAGCCCGGCACTTCGGCGAGTTCCTGTATCAGGCTGGTTCCTGGGAGCGGCCGCGTCGCGTCGTCGCCAAAGCCGAGATCATCCCGGGCCATGAGCGGGACACGAACCAGCGCTTCGTGGTGACCAACCGCACCGATCTTTCTGCCGAGGACGAGTATGACTACTACGTCGAGCGCGGTGACGCCGAGTGCCGGATCGACGAGTTGAAGAACGGGTGCTTCTGCGATCGGACGAGTTGTTCGAGCCTGGCGGCGAACCAGTTCCGGCTGATGCTCTCGATGGCGGCATACCTGTTGCTGATGCTTCTGCGGGAGCGTGCGGAAGCCGAGGATCTTCGCCGAGCCCAGGCCGGGACGCTACGGCTTCGGCTCATCAAGCTCGGGGCTCGTGTTACGGAGACAGCTCGGAGTGTGAAGCTTTCGCTTGCGGGCAACTACCCTCGGGCGCGCGATTGGATCCGCTTGGCTGGCGCCCTTGGGGCGGTGATCGGCTGAACTCGGCGCGCACAACCCAAGCCCCAAACCAAGCCGCCGACGGCGAGCCGTTCCTCCATACCCGCCACCTGCTGCTGAACAGACCAACACCGACACAACGGACAAGTGACCGACAGCCAGCACAGCACTGCACAAATCAGCATCCATGAATGATACGGGCTAAGTGGGGCCGCTCTACCATTGCGCAGACTGGACTCCAGTTCGACCTCTCGACACCGCAGGGGAAGCTCATCGCGTCGTTTATGGTGGCGCGGGCGGAGTTCGAGAGCAACCTCACGCGGGAGCCCATCCACTCCGGCATGGTGGGGGCGATCATCGCACGAGGTCGACGCGGACGACGACCGATCGCCGCTTGGCGGTCTGCGAGCCATGGAGAGACGCTACGCCTCAGGGTCCTCCGACTCCAGTCTGACGCCCATCTCACTCAGGAACCGCGATGGTTGCTTACTCCATCTGGAGTACTCGTCTGCAAACGTCAGGGTGAGGGTGTCGATGGCTCGCGTGATGGCTACGAAGCAGTTCCTCCTCTCCTCCTGCATCTCGCGACTGCTGTCCCCACGCTTGCGGCTCTGGTAGGACGGCAGAACATCCTCGACCAGCCCACACAGGTACACGTGTCGAAACTCTAGGCCCTTCGCTCCATGCACCGTCATGCATGGAACCGCCCCGGGAGGGGGGGGAGGCGTCTTCGGTGCAAGATCCATCTCCTGCAGGAGGACGTTCAGGCTGAGTTGGCCCCTGAGTTTGGTCTGGATGTCCTGGGTCAGCTGCAACCAGAGCTCCTTCTCTGCCGGATAGCCTGACTGCGCGTCTTCCCAAGGGGCTCGCTCGGCGCGCTCGAGTCCCTCGACCCACGTGAAGGCTTCCCGGACGAAAGCCTCATAGTCCATGTGGTCTACCAGACGGCCCAACACACTCTTCAGCACGAAGTCCCTGGTCTGGGAGTCCAGCTCGTGGCGCTCTAGTGCCCGGTCGCACCAGGCTCTCAGGTAGTCGCCTCCATCCGTATCGGCGTCCGTAGCGACGTCCTCCACGCGCATGTCAATAGCAGCGATCCCGTGGAATGACTTGCACAGCCTGCGCAGCTGCTCGCGGTCGTGTCGGGCGTTGGCTAGGCGAAGCGCTGCGTGAAGCCACCGCATCGGGGCAGTGTCGAACTCTGTCTTGCGCTCAACCAGGTGAGCCGGCACTCCGCGGCTGTCCAGGACGTCGACGGCCTCCTGCAACAGCTTACGGGTCCGTCCCAGTACGACGCACTCACCGTGTTCTGAGGTCGGTTGCTTCAGGATGTCCTCAGCGATCCACTCCGCTTCCGCCCTCGCGGTGCGGAAGCGAAAGCAGCGTATGCACTCCCACGAGTCGTTCACCTTGACGGGGAGTAGCCGCTCCTTGTCACGGGGCCGGCCAAGGTTGTGGCCGATCAGGTTGTTCGCCAGCTCTATGACAGGACCCGGGCACCTATAGCTTTCTGGAAGCTGCACCACGTCCATCCCGAAGTCCGTTCGCAACTGCTCTAGCCTCTCTGGGCTTGCTCCGTTCCACTGGTAGATGATCTGATCATCGTCGGCGACTACGAACAGCGTGGAGCTTCCTCTGCCCGAGAGTTCGACAAGGACCCGGTACTGCGCCAGATTCGTGTCCTGGAACTCGTCTACACAGATGAAGGGGTAGACCATCTGCACGTGCTGTCCTACCTGAGGGCGCTCGCGCAGGAGCTGGTCCGTCAGGTAGAGGAGCGATGCGAAGTCCAGCCGGTTGTTGCTGACCAGTTGTCGACGGTACTCCGCGAAGAGGGCACCAGCTAGCGCGCCTGTTTCGTGATCCTGGAACTGCGCTGCAACGTCGTCGTCCTGCACACAGTCTGCGAACAGACGGTCGATGACCGGAAGCATCCTGTGGCCCTTATCTCCCGTATCTAGACCTGTCTCCGCAAGCTTGGCCACTGCGTCGTGGAGCACCGCCTCGCGATCCGCATCCTGAGTCAGAATGGCGAAGTCAGGGCGAAGACCTACGTGGCTACCATGCTGCCGGAGTAGGTCGGCGCAGAATGAGTGGAACGTCGTGAGAAGGGCTCGCTCGCGCCCTTCACCCACAAGCCCGTCAACGCGTTCTCTCATCTCGGTCGCTGCCTTGACCGTGAATGTCAGCCCGAGCACTCGGAAGTACTCGTCCGCAGAGTCGGCGATGAGCTTGGCTACTCGCAAGGTAAGAACCTTGGTCTTCCCCGAGCCGGGGCCCGCCAGGACCAGCAGGTGACTGCCACGCCATTCCACTGCCCGGCGCTGATTCGCGTTCAGATCGGACAGGTCCAGCATCAGGTGGCCTCCTTCGCCAGTGCCAGGGCCTTCTCGAGTACATCCGAGATGAACTGAGGCACCGCTTTCTTGCCCTTCTGAGCCATCTCCATCATCACCTCAAGGGCGATAGCCGGCTTTGATGTCTTGTTGGGCAGGGCCTTCACCAGCTGCTCTGGAGTTGGGGCATCGTTCGCCACCGTACAGGACTTCTGAGGATCCAGGTGTCTGGCGTACACGTAGTGATACCCGCTCGAACAGAGGTACACATCCATGTTCTGCTCCGGGATCGTAGCAATGCGGTCGGCCTCCGAAGAGCCCAATAGGTACCTGGACATGACCTTATGGTAATATTCCCCTTTAGCGTCTCCATCAACCAACCCGAACCAAGCGATGCCCAACTGAACGGCCAGCTTGAGGAATGGCTCGACGCCGGCTGTGGCTTGGAACGGCACGCACCGGACTCCCAGATCCGTGAGGCTCAGGCCCAGGATGCGGGCCGCCTCAGTAAGCACGCACACGTCGGTCTCGCCTTCGACGAGGAGCCAGGCACGGGCGAAGAGAAGCTCGCCCCTCGTCTGCGAGACGTGGTAGCTCAGCTTACGTAGGTCCTCCTCTGTGAAGTGGCTCATGTCAGGCTGGTGCGCGACCACAGCGCCGTTCCGCCGCTGAAGTCTCCTCAGGGCAGAGAGCGGCACCTCGGCGACAAGATCGCCCGAGTGGGTCGCGATGATCCTCTGCCCTTGCAGCGACTCTACCAGCCGCCACATCGAACGGACGGCACACGGATGCAGATGGGCTTCCGGTTCTTCGAGTGCGATGAGAGGTGTGGCGAGCCGGTCATATGTGGATGATAGTCGTGTCCTGACGAAAGTGTCGAAGAGCAGAAGGACTGCAAGGCTCTGAGTGCCCTCTCCGTGCTGTTCAACAGGAAGACGGGCATCAGTCGGGGAGGCAATACCCACCTGGGCTCGTCCCAGTACGTCGAACAGGCGCGCCGGCAGCGCGTCGACGCTGACGACGTTGCCGGAACCGACCGCCACCAGTTTCTGCAGCTCCTGGAGCCTATCGCGTATCCCGTCAAAGCCACCGTGAGCAGCTATGATCTTCTTGTTCAGCTCGCAGAGAGCTGCCTCCAGGTCCTCCTTGCGGTCAGACGCCAGCGGCATGCCCTTCAGAAACGGTGCCCAGAACTGCGACTTCTGCCCGAACTCCTTCGCCGCATCACGCAGAGCTGACAAGTAGAAGATTGGCCTGGTTCTCTGAAACATCCGAAGGAACTCGTCGCTGGCGGCCCGACCCACGAGAGGCTCGCCCTCTGCGTTCAGGAACTCCCATGACTGACTGAAGTCACCCATCTTCGGGTCATAACTGCTACGAACACGGAGCTGGAGGTGGGCTCTGCCCTCATTGTCTACGATGATCGCCTCGTTCATGGCTCTTCGGAACTCTGTATCAGGGGCGCCCTCAGCGAATGCCAGGGTGATGGCTATCTCTGGTGCAGTGACAGGGTCACTGTTCGCGTCTGCCAAGTGGTAGTCGAATTCGCTGAACGTACATCCTCGTCTAGAGCGGAGACGATCCAGCGCGTACCTAAGTGCTTGCAGGACGGTTGTCTTGCCCGTGTTGTTCTCCCCGATGAGAACGGTGGTATCATCGAGGTGGAGCTCCAAGTCAGTGATGCCTCGGAAGTTCTGGATTCTCACGGTTCGCAGTCTCACGGCTATTCTCCCTGTGCATTCGACTCCCCGGTAGTTCAGGGACAGGGGCCCAGGGACATGCGCCGGCAAGGGGACTCCTCCAGTTGCGCGAGAAGACCTACCGAGCGGACCATGCCCCTGTCTCCTTCCTGGCTTCTCTGCGGGCAAGCGAGCGTCCTGCGCCAGCATCGCGCCAAGCCCCTCGACCGCCTGCGCCGGCGTGGTGGCGACTGCGGCAACTAGCCCGCATCATTCATGAGTGCTAGTTTGTGGTGTGCTTGCTGGCTGTGTAGCGGTCGCTTGTCCGTTGCGTTGGTGTTGGTCTGTTCAGCAGCAGGTGGCGGGCGTAAGGGGACGGCTCGCCGGTGGCGGCTTGGTCCAGGTCTTGGGTTGTGCGAGCCGACGTCAGCCGATCACCGCCCCAAGGGCGCCAGCCAAGCCGATCCAGTCGCGCGCCCGAGGGTAGTT
>ENA-UOUL01001278-UOUL01001278.1-bioreactor-metagenome-genome-assembly--contig:-NODE-1278-length-36833-cov-6.437235_pt1 | contig 36833 bp, 28 predicted proteins | sample MGYA00249838_ERZ747220 | MGnify/ENA primary metagenome ERZ747220 (study PRJEB28778, sample SAMN05720191) | bioreactor metagenome | isolation source: Anaerobic biogas reactor | place: USA:Washington... | reverse complement strand
TCTACGACAAAGTATTCAAGCGGAATTTTTACCTGGGCGGGCATTTGAACGCGTCCGGGTATCTGCTTACGGGCCGTATGGTTTCTTCCTATATCGACTACATCATCAGGAATAATCCTGATGATTTCACACAAGTAGGTTTCATAGGGACGCGTTTTCACAACAGCACGGCGAAATGGTAAGCAGCATCCCCGACATGGGTATTCATGGTCATTCAGCCGGTTTTTGGAGCCGCACCCGCACCCCATTGGCGTAAAGATCAATTTGTTTCTTATCAGACTCCTTAGCTGACCGGGATGCCCCGAATGCGTTCGAGGACCATTCTGGCGGTTTGTTCCTCGTCGGTACCAAGGACATAAGCCAGTTCCGGGTACAGGGTTTGTTCGGCTGTCTTAAGCAGTTCGCTGTCCTGGGCGGAGAGCCGCTTGCCGTCCTCAGCGAGCTGTTCCTGATGCAATGTCAGCATGCCGACAGCTCGGGCGGAATCCAGCGGATTGTCAGACTGGAGCAAACGGGTCAGCAGATCACGGCGCTCCGCATCATCCAAAGGCCAGCAGCAGACAAGATCGGGCAGCTGGTTCAGCAGGGCCAGCGCGTCTTCCAGGCTCATGATCCGGCGGAACTTGCCCGCACAGTTGTCTGTTGGCACATAGATGGTCGGTCCCTTTCCATTGATGGGTGTCAGCACATAATAGGCGCGCTTTTCTGCATCTCCGAAAGCCTCCCGGATAATTTCGGAAATCAGACAGACCCCTGTTGTTCCAAACACGACACAATCATCAACCTGGTACATTAGATCCTCCTGTAACACCTAGAAAACGCGCGGGAACAGAGCTGACGGCAGATGCCCGATGACTGTTTCGCGGCGACTTATTTTCTTCTGTGTACCTCTATTATAGCAGATTACACAGGCTTTCCCAAATCATCAAGATCAATAGAAACCAAGGCGAAATCAAAGCTTAGGACGCAAAGGTTCTCTTATTGCGAACCGGACTGCGGGTCAGGTTCGCCCCGGCGGCGCTTGAGGCTGAAAAGAGAAAGCTGCTGCTCCTTTTCCCTGTCGTATGGAAAAAGCTTCAGCGGCAGCATCCCGACCAGGCAGAAGGCGATCGGGATCAGGGCCGTGGCGGCACGGATGCCCTGGACAGCTCCCGTGGCCTGGACCGACGCCTGTTCGTCGTAGCCGGTAGCCTTTAGAATACCCATGAAGATCATCAGCTGCAAGCCTGAGACCGGTGCCGCCAGGATGGCGCTGACCGCGCCAAATAGGCCCGTCTTGCGTGTGCCGGTCAGCATCTCGTTTTCGTCGATGATCGCCGCACCCAGCGGCGCTGCGGCGGTTTCGGCCAGGTACTTGCCCACCATGATCGGCGTGTAGGCCAGCAGCGCCTGCCACCAGGTCCGGGCAAAGAAGAGCAGGGCGTAGCCAGCGATGTAGGGCAGCATGCCGCTGAAGATGGCATGCTTGCCCCCGAAGCGCTTGACGAGGCTGCCCAGGATGGGATAGACGGCGAAAACGACCAGCATCGGGACGGTGTCGGCGACCGTTGTCTGCAGCCCATCGGCACGGATGACATGGTCCATGTAGTAGAGAAAAGCCGTGAAATAGATGCCGGAGGGCGCCAGGGCCGTCAGGCCATAGAAAAACCAGGTCCAGAAAGCCCGCATCCTGAGGATCGAGCGCACGTCCTGCCACAGCGTCTGCAGGTTGATCGACTGCAGCGCGCCGTTGCCCTTTTCGTACATCTCCGGCGTTTCCCGAAGCTTCGTGACCGCCACCAGGTAGACGACGGCGTTGAGTGCGATCACGCCCATCAGGATGGCGACGATCTGCGGCCGGTTGCTGGTCTGGTTGCCGACCAGCAGGAAAGAGGGCACCAGGGTGGCGAAGAAACTGACGAAATTGGCGACATAACCGCGCAGCACGTTGACGTCGACCCGCTCCTCCTTGGTCGGCGCGGCGATCAGAAAATAGCAGTTGTTGGAGATACCGAACAAGGTGAAGGCGGTATCGAACAAAAACAGCTCCAACAGCAGGACGAAAAAGATCGTTTTCTGGGGCCAGTCGGGACTGGAAAGCAGCATTGCGACCAGGCAGAGCAGGATAAAGGGGACGGTGACCCGCATCAGGTAGAGGAACTTGCCCCGGCCGGGCCGGTATTTCATCTTGTCGATGAAGATGCCGAAGATCGGGTCGTTGATCGTGTTCCAGATGTTGAACCAGAAATAGATCAGTCCGACATACATCGGATCGAGGTGGATGACGTCCGTGTACAGCTTGATGTAGACGTTGTGGATCAAAACGCTGCTCAGCGACGCGGCCGGGGCCGGCAGGGCCAGGAGGAATTTCTCCTTGAAAGACAAGCCCTCCGGGCTGAACCGGTACTGGCTTTTCAGCTTGCCCAGGACGCCCATATCAGCTTGGTCCCGGCCAGCAGACCGTCACGTGGCGCCGGCCGCCCTGGCGTGGGATATGCAAAAACCCCCAGTTGCCATGGCTTTCAGCCTGGTAAGGCCCGTCGGCCGTGACGGTCCAGGCATGGCCCGGCAGGTAGACGCGGGTCGGTGCCAGACCGCCTGCCTCGTCCCAGTCCATCTCGAAGGTTCCGGCCTGGCGGTCGAAACAGGCGCGCAGCAGCTGTCCGCAGACCGCCTGGGCGCGCGGCCGTCTCAACCGCTCCAGAACAGGCGCCTCGCGCAAGCGCTTTTCATAGCACCAGTAGGTCTGGCCCCACAAGTTGGCTTCAAACAGGTCGAGCAGGTGGTCGATATGCTCGAGACCGCCTGCGTTCATGCCATGCGCGCCCCATTCGCCGACCAGGACCGGCACCTGCAAGCGCTCCTGGGTCCGGCGGTGCGCGCCGAAGATGACGTCGACCCGCTTGTCGCTGGCCATGACGATCGCCTCGGTGTCGACGACCAAATCGTAGCCGTGCGGCGAGTAGAGCTGCTGCGGATCGTATCGTCCTGCCGCGTCCCGGATCGGTTCGGCCTGGCAGGTGACGCCCATGTTGGAAAAGTAGCTGTTTTCACGAAACAAGATGCCCTGGCTGTCGACAGCGCGAATGGCCGCGGCCATCTTGTTGTAGAACCGATCCAGGTCGCCCCGGTCAAAGGCCGCGACCAGGGGCTCGGCCGCTTCGGCCAGCCGCCGGTAGAACGATGGGTCCTCCAGGTAGGCCAGCGCCTTGAATTTTTCAGCCGGATCGGCAAAAACAGCCAGCATGTCGTCGAGGGTCAGGTCGGGTCCGCCCCGGCCCCGGATTTCTTGGGCAAAGGCCCCCAGCAGCGCGCCGAAGACCTGCGGGCCGCCCGATCCCGGGTAGGGCTCGTTGAGGACATCGTAGCCGAGTATAGCGGGGTGCGACGCAAACCGGCGGGATATGTGCTGCCAGAGCGCGGCGTAGTGGTCCTGCAGCCCGATGCCGTCCGGAGCCGGGCTGTTGGCCCAGAAATGGTCGAAAGCTCTTTGGACGGCCGCGCTGGACAGGTAGGCGTCGCTCCAGAGCGCTTCTGGCGCGTGGGGCAAACCGTCGGTGAGCGTCGCCCAATCCGGCGCTCCGTCGCTAAACGACGCGCCGTACAAGTCCTGGTGCATATCGAGGAAGGCATAGAGCCCGTAGCGTTCGCACAGGTCGAGCATCCGGCCGATCCAGTCGAAGTAAGCTTCGTCGTAGCGTCTCGGCTGCGGCTCGGCCGCGTCCCAGATTAGGCCCAGGCGGACGACGTTGAAGCCCCAGGCGGCAAAATCGGCAAAGTCCCGCTCCGTCCAGGGCCCGATGTATTGCCGCCCGTCCGGCGTGTCCTCGCCCTTGAACACGAGGTTGATCCCGTTCAGCAGAACATGGCGTCCGCCGGCGTCGACCAGGCGATCGTGTGTGACCTGTATCCGTTCCATGTGGCCTCCGCTTTATTGTGCCCGCTCAAGCAGATCAAGGTCCAGGACCGGCAGCGCCGGATCGTCCGGGATGAGGAAAGTGCGGATCTGGCAGGGGCCGAAGGCGGCTGTCCACTGCCGCTCCAGCTGCGGCAGGCGGAGCGAAGCGTCTGTTGCCGTACCGGCGCATTCCGCACAGCGCAAAACCAGGCCGCTGCCGTCTTCGGCGCGTTTCAGGACAGTCATGACGACCTGCTCGCTGCCGATGTCTAGGCTGCTGCCGCTCTGGGCCAGCGGGCCCTTGTGGTACGTCTCGTAAACCAGCGGGAAATGGCTGTTCAGCTGACGGGCTTTGCGGACCGCCCAGGCTGGGCTCCAGTCGCTGCCGTGCGGGCAGACGGCAATGCGCAGGGAACTTTCGCCCTGCTCCATGTAGCGGCTTTGCCCGTCGCGCTCGCCGTAATGGTCGGCAAAGGCAGCGCCGCGCAGCAAGGTCAAACGGATCGTGTTGTCCAGGACATCGCAGGCGTAGGTGGAGTCGTTAATCAAGGTGACGCCGCCTGTCTCGTCATGCGCGTCGACCCACTGCTGGATCGGCTTCTCTTTGCCGTCCATGGGCCGCTCGATATAGCCGTAGGGAATTTCGGCGCATGTTTTGCCGTTTTCCAGTGCCAGGGGGAACTCCAGCTTAAGCATGCGGTGATGCTCCTGCCAGAAGACCCGGATCCGGAGCTCAATGTCCGGCCGGTCGGCGTACAGGAAGACATCCTGCTCGAGCCGGGATTGGCCCCAGAACGATGTCACGCGTACCGCGACGCGCACCGGACCCTGCTCCAGCATCGTGAGGCGACCCTGGCCGAAGCGGCCGATCACGTCCCGGTATTCGCTCAGGCCGTGGCCCCAGGTGTCGCTGTGGGTCTCGTCGATCACCAGGCCGGCTGCCGCCAGGCCATTCAGCCGTTCCCGACCGCTTTGCTTATCGAACAGGCCCGAGATGCCGCTGCCGTCGGGAGACAGCCGCAGTGCGACGAAGCGGTTTTCCAGCCGGGTGCCGTCATCCGACACCGTCAGCGGCGCAGCGGGCGGGCTGCCGGGGCGTGTTTCCTTATGCAGCCAGTACGTGGCGTAGCCAAGAGCCGGCAGCTCGGCCATAAACAGCGTGTTGAAGCGGCCGGTCTTGCCGTTCGTGATCGTGCTGCGCACCTGCTGGATAGCCTGGGGATGTCCGTCGGCATCCGTGACGGCCACAAGGTCGTACGGATCTTCGTCCCTGTTTTCCGGACGGACAACGGCATGCAGGTCGCCGCAGGCCTCGACCGGCACGGTCACCGGGAAGGAGAGCGGGTTGAACAGCACGACCGGCGTCCCCTTGCCGGCCAGACCCCACAGCTTCCAGTCGGCCTCCTTGGAGCGGGGCAGCTGGTCGTCTCCCAGCGTGTCGATCTGCCAGGCGATGCGCTGCACCGCCTGGTTCTGGATTTCCGCCGCGGTCTGCAGGGCGTAGCCATAACTTTCGGCGGCGTCGTCGTAAGCCTCGGGCAGGCTGCAACCGGCCAGGATGTCGTGGAACTGGTTGAACAGCACCCGGTGCCAGGCTTGCTGCAGACGGGCGGTCTGGGGCTTGGTGCCCAGAAGGACGTGGGAGAGCGTGTCCAGACGCTCGCCGGCCAGTAGGCGCTGCTCGGCGCGGCGGTTTAGCTGCTTGACCTTGAGCATCGCGCTGTAGCAGCCGATCGCGTGGTACTGCAGGTCTTCCCGGACGACCTGCAGGCGGCCGGCATGCGCCATGGCCTTCCGCATGTACTGCGACGGCGAGCTGTAGCAAAGGTTCAGTTCCGGATGCTGCACGCGCAGCGACTCGATTTTGTCCAACAGGGCGATGGTCGGGCCGCCGCCGTGGTTGCCGACCCCATAGAAGAGCATCATCGGGATGGCGTGCTGCTGCCCGATCGCCGCGACCTTACCGATCTTGTCAACCAGGTTCGCCGGGTCCTCGTGGTTGTAGGAGAACGGGATCCGGTAGGCGAGCACCTGGCTGCCGTCCAGGCTCTGCCAGCAGAACAGGTTGTCCACGCCGGGCTTTTCCAGTTCGGACGGCCGGGAAAAGACATAGTGGTGCATACCGCTGAGCTTCAGGATCTGGGGCAGCATGCCGTTGTGCCCGAAGGAGTCGACGTTGTAGCCCGTGTCGCAGATCAGGCCGAAGCGGTCCAGGTAATAGCGCTGGGCGTAAAGGCCCTGGCGGGCGAACGATTCCCCGCAGGGGATGTTGCAGTCGGGCTGGATCATCCAGCCGTTGACCGGCACCCAGCGCCCTTGACGGACCGCTTGGCGGATCCGCTCGAACATATCCGGAAAATTCTCCTCGATCCACTGGTAATAGGCGGCGCCGGCGCAGGTGAAGATGAAGCCGGGGTACTCGTCGAGCCGGTCCAGGGCGGCCTGGAAGGTCGCCTTGACCTCGCTGAACCCGTCTGTCCAGGGCCACAGCCAGACCGGGTCGATGTGGCTGGAGCCGATCAGGTGGATCTCGACGGGTTGGTTTTCTTGCGGCAAGGCATGGTCAATCATGGAATCTTTCCTTTCGTCTCTTAGATTCAGGGCTGTTTTTCTTTGTAGCGGTCGGCGTGGTAGACTTTGGCGCGATTGGCAAACAGGCCGGCCCGGCACAGCTGTCCCAGCCCGGTGACCCCTTCCTTGCTGCCGTCGACATCCGGATCGACATAGCGGCGGTACCACAACTCCAGGTCGCGCTTCATCGCCGCGGCCGTCTGCTGCAGGCCTGGCTCGTCGATCAGGTTACGGGTCTCTCCGGGGTCCTCGGCAAGATCGTACAATTCGTGCGGGCCGTAGGGATAACGGTGCACATATTTGAAACGTGTGGTGCGCAGCATGCGGACGGGCCCGTATTCCTCGCAGATGACGACCGGGCGTTCATTGAGGTGCGAATCGGTCTGGCCGCTAATTAGTGGCTGCAGACTGCGTCCGGGCAGCACCCGGACTTGGGGGTCCGCGATGCCGACCAGGTCGAGCAGCGTCGGATAGATGTCGAGCGCGCTGGCCAGGTCTTCGACTTGCTGGCCGGCGCGTGCTGCGGCCTGCGGGCAGGCGATCAGGAACGGCACCTTGACCGATTCCTCGTACATGTTCTGCGGGAACGTGCCGTTTCCCTTGCCCCAGACGCCGTGGTGCCCCATGCACATGCCGTTGTCCGACAGGAACACGACGATGGTGCTTTCCCATAAGCTGCGCCGGTCGAGGACATCGAGCAGCCGGCCGACCGCCCGATCCATCGCCGTGACCGCTGCGAAATAGCCGACCAGGTTCGTCCGGCGCCTCTGGGTGCCGAAGACCGGGCCGGTCGTCAGGCCGGGGTGGTCGGGCAAATCCGGGATGCTGGCAAACGTGCAGTCCGCGTAGCGGCGGATGTCATCGGCCGGGTGATGCTCCGGTTCCCAGGGCGAATGGGGGGCGGTGTAGTGGACGCCGAGGTAGAAAGGGCTGTCGCCGTCCGCCATTTCCTCCAGCCAGCCGACCGCCTTGTCCGTGACCAGGTCGGTGATGTAGCGGTTTTCCACCTGGATCCGGCCGTGCTCGATCATGTCGGGGTGGTAGTAGCAGGCACCGCCTTTGCCGAGCGTGTACCAGTCGCAAAAGCCGTGCTGAGGGGTCATCGAGTCGCCCAGGTGCCACTTGCCGCTGAGCGCGCAGCGATATCCCTGTTCGGCCAGGGCGTCGGTGAAGGTGCGCCGTCCGGACAGGTACTGGATCGGCTTGTCTTCATCGGCATAACCGCCGTAGGGGTTGACGATCCCAAGCCTGTCCATCTCGGCCTTGTCGAGGTTTCCGGAGCGGATCCAGTCGTGCACGCCGTGGGCCGACGGGATGGTGCCGGTCAGGATCGAGGCCCGAGCCGGTGAGCAGACCGGCGACGCGCAGAAGAAATTTGTGAAGCGCAGGCCCTGGTTTGCCAGCCTGTTCAGATTTGGCGTGTCGAGCTCGGGTGTCCCGGCGCAGTTCAGGGCCCAGGGCCCCTGGTCGTCGGTCAGGACAAAGAGAATGTTGAGCGGCATGGCCATGGGCGCCTCCCTGTCATGAGCCGGATTCTGGTTCGTCGCGGGTTGTCACGAATACCTTGGTCCCCTGCATGTGGACGACCGTGACGGGCGTCCCCCGTGCGATGTAGCCGCCTTCGGTGAGCGCGTCGACACGTTCGCTGCCGATGCGGACCAGCCCGGCCGGGCGCAGGTCGGTCAGCGCCACGCCAGTCTGGCCAGTCAGATCCCGTTCGGTTCGGGTGTGGACATAGCCGTTGGCGACCGTTTCCGCGTGCGACAAGACCATGCGCTGGATCAGGCGAGACTTGCCGAACAGCTTGATCAGGATCGGAATGGCCGCGACGGTCGCGCCCAGGGCGATCATCAAGGTCAAGATGCCCTGGCCGACTGTCGGCGCCGAAAAAACGACACCGACAACCAGGGCGATCAGGCCGGAGATGCCGAAGATGCCAAATCCGGGCACGATGATCTCAATGATGATCAGCACGATGCCGGCCAGGAAAATGGCCGCGGACCAGAGCTCGGTGTAGCCGGCCAGGTAGCCGCTGGTGAAATAAAGGGCGAAGCTGATGATGCCGATCGTGCCGGCGACGCCGAAGCCGGGTGTGAAGAGCTCAGCGATCAGGGCCAGCATGCCAACGGTCAGCAAGATCGACGCGACGGTGTAGCTGCTCAGGAATTGGGCGATCCGGTGCCGGAAATTCATTTCGCCCTGCACCAGCGTCGCGTTATCCCAACCCAGGGCTTTGAGTGCCTCAGCGCGTCCGGAGGCCAAATGGTCGGCGTACCCGTTGGCCTTGGCTTCCTGGGCGGTCATATCAAGGATTTCGCCGGCTGCGACCAGCCCTTCGATGGCGATTGTCTCGTCGACCATCGCCATGGCGATCTGGGGGTCGCGGTTGTTCTTTTCTGCGGTGCTCCGGAACTCGCCGCTGACAAAGGCGACGGTCTTCGGATCGTCGGGGATCGGCTTGGCCGCGCCCATATGGCTGCCGGGCGCCATGACGATCGTATCGGCGGCGATGGCAATCAGGGCCCCTGCCGATATGGCCCGGCTTTCGATGTAGACGGCGACAGGGACGCTGGAAGCGACCATCGCATCGCGCATCTGGATCGCGGCGTCAACCTGGCCGCCCAGCGTACGGATTTCCAGCAGCAGCCCGACGGCGCCCTCGTCGTTGGCCAGATCGATCTGCTCGGTTAAATAGGCGGCCATGGCCGGCGTGATTTCACCGTCCACCAGGACCGCGCGAACAACCGGTCCGGCAGACTGGGCCTGAAGCAGGCCGGCCGGCAGCATGAGGATCATGAAGAGCAGCAACAGGCATAGCGTCGGTTTTATATGAGCCCTGGTCATGGGGATCACCATCCTTGTCGGGTACCGGGCCGGGAGAGTCCGGCACGTGCATCTGCCTACAAGGCTATTTTACCACAGGCGCGGGCCGGGGCACGTTCAGCAGCGCAACATCAGCTCGAGATAAAAAGCGACCGCCTTGCCGATCGCGTCCAGCGGAATCCGTTCGTCGTTGCCGTGGATGGTCTTGCGCAGCTCATCGGTCAGGGCCATGGCGGAAAAGCGGTAGACCTGGTCGCAGATCCGGCTGTAGTGACGCGAATCGGAACATGCGATCATGAGGTAGGGGCTGACCAGGGCTTCGGGCCAGATGGCCCTGACGGCTTGCCTGACCTTTAGCCAGCCGTCGTGGTTGCCGGTGACGGAAAGCGGCGACGGTTCCTGGCAGCCGCTCGCCTCCAACTGCAGCTGCGGGTCACGGACAATTTTCTCCAAACGCGCCAGGACATCGGCGCAGCTGTCGCCCGGGACCAGGCGCAGGTTGGCGCCCATTTTGGCCAGCGCCGGCATGACGTTGGTCTGACTGGAACCGCTGGCCTGGGTCCAGGCCACGGTGGTGCGCATCAGGGCGTTGAGCTCGCCGCCTTTTTGCTTGCAGATCAGGTCGAGCAGGCCGGCAAACAGCCACAGGTTGGCGAAGATCACCCGGTACAGGCTGCTGGAATGGCGGCCCAGGGTGTCGAACAGACCGGCGACCGGCGCGGTCAGGCGCCGCTTGAGCGGATGCGTCTCCACGCGCAGGCAGGCCCGGCTCAGCCGCCCGATGCTGGAGACGCGCGGCGGCGCGGAGGCATGCCCCCCGTTGGTTTTGGCGGTCATGGTCAGCTGCATCACGCCTTTTTCGCCGGTTCCGATCACGGCGCAGGGCTGGCGCACCCCCGGGAATACATGTTCGACGACGGCGCCGCCCTCATCGACCACCAGGGCCGGGCGGATGTTCCGGGCCGAAAACCAAGCGATCATGTCGGGCGCGTCCTGGCCCATGATTTCCTCGTTGCCGCCGAAAGCCAAATAGATGTCCTGCTGCGGGACAAACCCCCGGCCAAGCAGTGTCTCGGCCGCCTGCAGGATACCGTTCACGGTTGGCTTGGTGTCGAGCGCGCCGCGGCCCCAAAGGCACCCATCGGCAATCACGCCGGCGAAGGGCGGCTGTGTCCAGTGCGATTCCTCAACCGGAACGACATCGTAATGGGCCATCAGGACGACCGGCCGATCCTGGCTTCTGCCCCGCCAGCGGTAGAGCAGGCCGCGCCGGCCGACCTGTTCGAAACTTAAGCTCTGGTGGACCCGCGGAAACAGCTCGGGCAACAACGCGCGAAACCTGGCGAAGGCCGTGTCATCCTCATGGGCCGGATCGTAACGAGAGATGGTGGCGCAGCGGACCATCCGCTGCAGGTCGTCGATCGCCTTCTGGGCATCGTACGGGATTTCAGCCGGGCTGACCGCCTCTTCGGCCGGCGGCCGGAAACGCCAGGTCCGCACGGCGACAACGGCGGCCAGGGCCAGCAGGACGGCAAGCGGAACAGCCCAGATCAGCCACGGCATCGGTCAGCCTCCCTTCAGGGGGTTTAAATCCCCCGTTTTGTAAGCGCCCTTCTTGTAGAGAATCCGGGCAGCGGCGATGGCGACGGCCACGGAGACGGTGACGAACAGGGAGCCGACCGTGTTGGCGATGGCGCCGCCGAAAATGAAGAAGACCAGCGAGACCAGGGCGGGCGCGACGGCCGTTTTCCAGTCACGGGCGATGAAGACGACGCCGAGGGCGCCGAACAGCGCCGGCATGATGTTGTTGAAGGCAGGCGCCAGGGCCGGGTTGGCCAGCAGGTTCCCAAAGCCCGAAACAGCCATCAGGAACATGCCGAGGGCGATGACCAGCGTCGTGACGATCGAGCTGGTCGCCATCGCGATCGTCGACACCAGCTCGCCCTCCTCGGTCTGGGCCGATACGCCGGCCTTGTCCATTGCGTTGAGAGCGCAGGGGATCTTCAGATTGGTCAGGTTGCCGGTCACAAAGGCCAGGTAGCTGCCGGCGGAACCGAGCATGGGGACGAATGTGACGAATTCGATGATCGTGACCGGTATGAAGATGATCGCGGTCGGGATGAAACCGGCGGCGAAAGCCGGCCAGGCGATCGGCGCGTCGAAAATCAGGCTGCACAACACCGGGAACGAGAGAAACAGGAGCAAGGCCGCGCCGTTCCAGATCCGGCCGTAGACGTGGGTTAGGTGTTCAAAAGAACGATCTGCTTTCATGGGGCACCTCCTAGGACAGCCAGCGGGTAAGCGGAACGGCCAGAACCATGCCGGCCACCATCGAGATGGGCAGCGCGTACTCGTTTAGCCAGGTCCATTTCAGCTTTTTGACCAGAAGGCCGCATCCCACCATGACCAGCGCGGACAGCGCCATGACGAAAACGGGGATCCAGCCTGCCAGCCCCAGCGAGATATCCTTGAAGACCATGCCCAGGAAGGTGGCGATCATGCCCAGGAAGAGGGCAGACATCAGGATTTTGCTCCAATGGGGGTCACGGGTGCCAACCCGCGACAGGCCTTGCTTGTATTTTTCAACCAGGAACAAGCTGAGCACCAGACCGCCGACGACGCAGACCGACATGACGGCCGTGATGGTGACAAACTGGCCGGCCGTGATGCTGGCGGCTGTGATCTCGCTGACGGAGGCGATCTGGCCGGTCTTGACGAAGCCTTCCATGGCGTTGGCCGCCGCCGCGGTTTCGTAGGTCAGCGCCCCGATGATCGACAGCCGCAGCCAGGGCAGGGCCGACCCCAGCTTGCCTGCCAGGGCGATAACCCCGATCAGGATGGCAACAGCCGGCGCCACGGTGAATACGGCGGCGTTGGCGATTGTTTTGCGGATTTTATCAGGGGGGATTTTGAGGATCCTGGCGCGCCGGATGGCCCGGACCAGGAAGAAGATGGATTGGGCGACGACAAACAGGATGATCGCGCCGGCCAGCAGGTAGAGGATCGGGCTGTTCGATGAAAAAGCCATGGTCATTCCTCCAGGTTCGCTTTGTTCTAAGCGTAGCGTCAACCGGGTGGGCTGTCAACGAAAACCGCCTTTCCCTCTAGTCGAACCGGCTGTCTTTGCTTACAATAAAGTGATGAAAATGAAGCTTGAACAGGATAACTCCGCAGATGCTGTCCGCTCCAACCGGACCCTGCCGGCCTGGGCCAGCCTGGGTTTGTTTCTGCTGGTCGCTCTGCTGGCCGTTTTGCTGCCGTCCGAGCCGCTGTTGCTGGGCCAGGATCCGGTCACCTACCTGGAATCGGACTGGCAGGTCGTTTTGCCGGACGGATCGGTTCAGGTCACCGATCTGCCTGCGGCCATCGCCCTGCCGCCAGATGCTGCCTATTCAGCGCACTACACCTTCCGGCAGGCCTATCCCGAGGGCAAGGTGCTGCGCATCCGGTCGTCGATGCAGGCGGTGGCCGTTTTCCTTGACGGGGTTTGCCTTTTTCAATCGGAAAAGCCCCGGGACAGCTGGATCCATGTTCCTGAGGCGAGCGTCTGGTATTTCGTCAATTTGCCGTCCGAATTGCAGGGGAAAACGCTGGTCCTGGAGCTGTCCTCGCCGATCCCGGCCTTTTCCGGGCAGATCAACCCGGTTGCCATTGGCAGCGGCGACGCCCTCCTCTACGACCTGCTGTCCAGCAACTGGATCAACCTGTTGATCGTCCTGTTCCTGGTGGTTCTGGGCTTTCTGGCCATCCTGTTCGCATTCCTGATCCGCCAGGTCCAGGACAACCGCCTCCTCTACCTGGGCCTGTTCGCGATTTTTATCGCCCTCTGGCTGCTTTCTGAAACCCGGCTGATGCAGTTTTGGGTTGGCAACCGCTTCCTGATCGGCTCGATCAGCTACATCCTGATCGCCCTGGTTCCTGCGTCGCTCCTGCTTTACCTGCGCGACACCGCGCTGGTTCGCCATCGGCGTTTGCTGGATGTTCTGGCCGCTGTCTTTGCCGCGCTGTGCGTGGTCAACCTGGTGCTGCAGCTGACCGGCGCGGTTCCGCTGATCCGGTCGGCTGTCGTGACCAACAGCCTGACCCTGGCGGCGATTCTTTTGGTCATCGGTCTGCTTGTTTGGGAGATGCGAAGACACAAGAGCCGCACGGCAGGCAATTTCCTGCTTTACGTCAGCGTCCTGATCGTGTCGGCCGTGATCGAGATCGTCCAGTTCCTGGGCCGCCATTACGATTCGACCTCCAGCTACGGCCGGATCGGCATCGTCATCTTTTTCCTGTTCTTGACCAGCGACTCGGTCCGTACCGTCAACAGCCTGCTGGAAAAGGAAAAGGAGGCCCAGCTGCTCAGGCAGCTGGCTTTCAGGGACGCGCTGACCGGGGCGGGCAACCGGATGGCGTTCGAACGCGATGTTGCCAAGCTGACCGGCCCTGCGGGACAAGCGCCGTTTCGATTGATCATGATGGACATCAACAACCTGAAAACGATCAACGACCGGCATGGTCACCAGGCCGGCGACGCAGCGATCCGCACCTGTCATGCGGCCATGACCGGGGCGATCGGCGACAAGGGGACATGCTACCGCATCGGCGGCGACGAATTTGCCTGTCTCGTCTCCTGCACAGATCCGGAAACCTGCGGCCAGGTAACCGGGCAGATCCGCCATAACTTGAGCCGGGACACGGCTCAGCTGCCCTACCCGTTGGATTTGGCCATTGGCAGCGATATCTATAAGCCTGGCGCGTACGAATCGGTGGATGCCTTCATGCATCACGTCGACCAGCTGATGTACGCGCAAAAACGCGAGATGAAACAGGAATCCTGAGGGCGTCAAAGGTGGAAGTCGCCAGCCGCTTCCGGTTGGTAGAGCAGCCGTTCGATCCGGAACTCGGCCCTGCCGGATGGCAGGCGCCAGGCGAAGCGGTCGCCCTCGCGTGTGCCCAGGATTGCCGTGCCGACCGGCGACAGGATCGACACATGCCGGCGGGACCAGTCGGCATCCTCGGGAAAGGCCAGGCGCACGGTCAGCGGCGTGCTGTTGATCTTGACGACGGCTTTGCTGTTCATGGTGACGATATCATCCGGTACTTTATGGCTGTCGATCACGACGGCCTTGCTGATCTCATCGTCCAGGTTCAGGGCCGGCCAGTTCAGTTCGACTCCGTTTTGGAAATGCCGGTCGATCCAGGCAGTCAGGCGCGTCTTGTCATGGTCTGTCAGGATGATTTCCCCGGATGGTCCGGCCATCTCCTGCTGCCGCGCCAGGTAGCCTTCCAGCGTCAGCGCCATGCGGACTCCGGACGGCGCGTCTGCCTCCACGATAAATCCGGCGCGGGCGAAAGCGCGCAAAGAGCGCGTGTTGCCGGCGTGGATCTTGGCGACGACCTTGGCTGAGCGCAGGTCGTAGAAGGCGATTTTAAGGCTCTCCCGGATAGCCTGACTGCCCAGTTTACGCCCCCAGTTTTGCTGTTCGCCGATCACGATCACGATTTCCGTTTCCGCCGGGCCGACCAGCAGGCGCACGTAACCGACCGCCTGCCCCGCTCCGGTGCAGATCATGAAAAAACGGCCGTCCTGGCTGAACAGGTGGGTGAACGAGGGCAGGTTAACCCGCTCCAGGATCCCGGTCAGGCTGGCCGAGACATTTTGAGATTCACTCAGATAGCGGCAGACTTCTTCCTGCTGCAGCCACTGGGCCAGCAAACAGACATCAGCGCGCGAGATATCCGACCGTAAATACAGTGCAGGCGACAGCACGTGCGACACCACCCTGACGATATTTAAAGCCCTTCATAGGAACATGCGGACAAGACGCGGACTATGACGGTTCTTTGCGCCCATTATAGGCGATATGCCAGGTGGTGTCCAACGCAACCCGCATGGTATACTTAAAAAAATCATCTTGCAGTCATTCTGATGCAAATGGGAGTGTCGGCGCGGTTGACGAAGCAAAAGAACAGCAAGCGGGCGGACCTTTTCTGGCGGATCGCCATCTCGGTGCTCGGCGCGCTGCTGATTTTGCTGGCCCTGCAGGATTTTTCTCTGTTTTTCTTTGGTAAAACAGCCGCTGCCGACGTCCGGACGCGCCGGGTCGGCGGAGAGCGGGACGGATTGGGCAACGACAAGCGCTATTCCTGGTCTGTGGACTACACCTTCCCGGCCGGCGGGCGAACCTATGAGGGCCATACGACGCGGCTCGGCTCGGCGACGTCTGTCGCAGTCAACCGGACCGTATACTATTATCCGTTTGCCCCGTTCCTGAACAGCCTGGAGGATACGGTCCGGCCCAATTGGGGTCAGCCGGTCACGCTGGCCGCGGGTGCGTTTCTCCTGGTTGTGATGAATCGGCGCAAAAAGACAAAAAGGACATCCGTTCAAAGCGTCCGGAACTTAAGCGATGAAGCCGATGCTGTCGAAATCCTGGATCCGGTTCAGACGGCCCCGATGGCATCAAACCAACGTGTGGAGGGCATGATGAACCGATACTGCGGTCAATGCGGGACCGTTTTGGAAGCGGGCACGCGCTTTTGCCCTTCCTGCGGCACACCCGCCAGTGAAACGTCCGGTCAGATCGCTCCGGCAGCCCGGGTCGGCTGGACACGGCACCACCTCGACCCGGAGGTCATCCAGCGCGCCCGGAAAAACAAAAAGAACGCCTGGATTTTCACCCTGGTTCTGACCGTTCTTTTTCCGGCTGGCTTTGCCCTTGCCGGACTGTTCATGGAGGACATGCCCATGAACGAGGCCCTGATCATCGGCATCGGGCTCGGGCTCCTGGCCCTGATCATCGGGCTGGTGCGCGTCTCGCGCATGAAATCAGGCACCTGGGACGGCGTTGTCACCGACAAGGGGCATAAGCAGAAAGTCGAACATGACCGGGACACCACCGCGACCCGTTACCGGACGGTCTATACCCTGTCGGTCCGCGAGGAAAGCGGCAAGAAGCATACGCTGACCTATGTCGACAACCGCGCGCTCTACGACTATTTCAAGGTCGGAGACCGGATACGCTGCCACCAGGCGTTTGGCACCTATGAGAAGTACGACAAGTCCGCCGACCGGGTCATCTACTGCAACATCTGCGGCACCCTGAACGACATCGCCGCCGATACCTGCACGTCCTGCCGCCTGCCCCTGTTCAAATAGCGCCGGACGCCGGGCGGCCTGCCGCCAGGATCGCGGCCAGGCGGATGGCATCCTTGAGACTGTCCGGGGACGCCTTGTTCTGGCCCGCGATGTTAAAGGCTGTGCCATGGTCGACGGAGACCCGGACGATCGGCAGCCCCAACGTCATGTTGATGCCGCGCAGCGAACCGCCGCCGGCAAAATCGAAGCCAGCCATCTTCATCGGGATATGGCCCTGGTCGTGGTACATGGCGACAACGACGTCGAAATGGCCGGCGGCTGCCCGGGCGAACACCGTATCCGGCGGCCAGGGTCCGGTCGCGTCGATCCCCAGCTGGCGGGCGTCCTGGATGGCCGGCCCGATTGTCTCGATTTCCTCGCGGCCGAACAAGCCGTTCTCACCGGCATGGGGGTTGAGGCCGGCGACCGCGACCCGGGGCGATCCGATGCCCAGCTGGCGGCAGCCCGACCAGGCCAGCCGGATCACGTCCAGAACCCGGTCCCTTGTGACCCGCGCACAGGCTTCAAGCAGCGAGACATGGGTCGAGACATGCACGATGCGCAGCCCGTCATGCGCCAGCAGCATCGTGTAGCGGCGCGTTCCGGTCAGATCGGCATAGATTTCCGTGTGCCCGGCGTGCTTGCATCCGGCCAGACGCAGCGCTTCCTTGTTGATCGGGGCTGTAACGGTGGCGGCGATGTCGCCGTCGAGCGCCAGGCGGATCAGGCGCGCGACCGCATCGTAGGCCAGCCGCCCGGCTGCTGCCGATACTTTTCCGGACGAACAGATCCCGGCCGGCAGGCTTCCTGCCTCCAGTACGTTGACCTGGCCCTGCTCAAAGCGGGCTTCGTCCAGTGTCTGGACGGCCCGGATGGTGACCGGCAGGCGGCAGACGCGCTCGGCCGCGTCCCGCAGGCAACCGGCATGCCCGACGATGACCGGACGGCAGATCCGGCTCATTTCAGGATCGGTCAGGCTTTTGACGCAGATTTCCGGACCTACACCGGCCGGGTCGCCCATGCTGATGCCGATCAGGGGCCGTTTTTGTATGTCCATCGATCAGGTTCCTCCTTCACAAGATACTGGCGCCAGGCGGTCGAGCCATTCGAGCAGCGTCCCGGGACGGCCGAAGCCGCCTGCCTTGGTGACGACCGGCAAGGCATCGGCCAGGCCGCCGGACAAGGAACCCAGGCAGACCTGCGGCTCGATTTGGCCGGCCAGGCGGATGCTTTGCGCCTGCAGGGCGCGAAATACCGAAGCCACGGTGTCGCCGCCAAACAGGACCAGGCCGGCCGGGTCTTCCCGGATTGCCTCGGCGGCCAGGCGGGCCAGGAATGTCTGGATGCGCCGGCTGTCCTGCTCCAGTCCGGCCCGGTCATCCCGGGTTTGACGGAGAATGTCCGCCTTGCTTGAACCGGCGGCGTCGACGATGACCGAACGGCCCTGGCGCAAGGCTGTGACAGCCGTTTCCAGGAGCGCCGGTTCCGAAGCGAGCTGGTCCAGACCGGCCCGGACCAGAACCAGGTCCGGCCGGCATTGCACGGCCAGCCGGATTTGCTCTTTGGCCATCTGGGCCGGACTGCCGGAGAGGACGAGCAGCGGCCGGCCGGAACGCGGCATCGGCCAGTCTGGCGTAAAGGCGGTTCGGACCGGCAGATAGTGGCGGGCCAGCCCGGCAGAGCCGCACCCGACCAGGCGCAGCGGCAGTTCTGCCGCCGCCGCGGACAACCGGCTCAGATCGGCGTCGGTTTCGGCGTCACAGACAAGCAGGCGCCGTCCGGCAAAGATGTGGTTCCTAAGCAACTGCTTTAGGGCCGGGGCAGGGCCGCGCACGTATGCCAGCGGGATTTCGGCTGTCGGGCGATCGGACTGGCTGGCGATGATCTCAGCGATCCGGGACGAGAGGATGGGTGCGAAGGGGTCTCTGGCCAGTTCGGTCTGCGCCAGGGGCAGGCCCTGGACGAAATGGATGCCGTCCCGGGTTGTCCGGCCCTGGGCCGGCAGGGCCGGCGCGATCAGGATGCCGTCGCACCAGGTTGCGTCCAGCAGCGCGGCCAGCTCGCTTCCGATGTTGCCGCGCAGCGTCGAGTCGATCTTCTTGTAGACCAGATGACGGCCGGCCGCCTGGAGAAGAGCCAGGCCGCGGCGAACCTGTTCTGCCGCCGCCGCGGGCAAAATGTTGCGGCTTTCGCTGTCCAGCACCAGAATGTCGGCGGTCTCGGCGGTCAGATCGCCATGGGCCAGGCAGACGCTGACGGTATAGCCAAAATCGAGCAGCTGGACGCCGGCGTCCAGCGCCCCGGTCAGATCGTCGGCCAGAAAGGCCAGGTTTGCCATCGCTGCCTCCCTCTGCGGCTCGTTTAAGGCGCTCTTTTATCTCTTAGCATAGCACATGCGCCCCGATTTGCGCAGTTGCTTGAGCCCATGGGCATTTGCCCGTATAATCGGAGTGAAGCCATCCTCAGGAGGTGTGTCATGTTTTGCAGCCAATGTGGTCGATCCATTCCTTCTGACGCGCGTTTTTGCCCGAATTGCGGCCGCGCCGCCGGCCAGGCCGCCGCCCAGCCGGCCGCAGCGCCGCCGCCTGTTCAGCCGGTCCAGGAGCAGGTGCTCTACGTGTTCAGCGCCAGCCGCAAGTACTCGATGTTCAAGGTGGTGCCCTGCTACATCGTCTTCATGCAGGATAAAGCCGTTCTGGCCTACACGACGCCGGCCCTGCAAAAAGCCGAGAACGAGCGCCTGACCCAGGAGATCAAGGCCCAGGGCAAGGGCTTCTTCAAGGGCAGCGCCGCCATGATGAGCTTCTGGTCCACCTACGGCCAGCAATACTACAATATGCCGGTCCAGGCGATCCTCGCCAAAGATCCGGCCAATGCGGTCGTGCCCTACGCGGCGGTCGCGGAAGTCTATTTCCGCGGCTATTCGGAAACGTCGTCGGGCGGCGACGACAGCGCCAGCGTGACACAGGGAAAATTCCGGTTTAAGCTGGCAAACGGCGAGACACTGGAGTTCACCCACTCCAGTTCAGCCAGACGCGACATCCAGGACCTGCTGACGCGCCTGTTCGGCGCCCGACTCAAGTTTAAGCGCTGATCGTTAGACTGATTCTTGTGGGTTAAGTTATCTCAGAACATAAACGACCTGGCTTTTCAGGTTATTGAAGTCCAGCGGGTGATCCGCATCGGGAAACGCGCCGTACTTTTTCAGATGCTGGAAAAGCGCCTCATTCCTCGGGATCATGGCGATTCCTTGCTGCATCGCCAGGGCATACTCCCTTAGCCAGGCGTCCCGGATCACATGCTTTTCCAGCAATCCAAGCAAGTCCCGGTACTTGCTGACTGGATCCGGCTTGCTGAACAGTTCGGTTGTGTTGTCCTTGAAGAATCGGACCGCATCGTCGACCTGGTCGAGCAGCAGGTAAAGCGTACAGACAATCGTAACGGTGTTCTTGACAATCTGTTCGAAGGAATAGCGGCTGACGCGGTTGTAGTAGTCGTGTTTCTCGTAGTAGACCCGTTTTTTCAGCTGTTCGGCGAGCAGGATCTGACCTTGCCCGATCGCCATCTGGCGGGAATCGGGTGTTTTGAGATAGGCCAGAACCGTATTCATGCAGTCTGCAAACACGGTTTCCCGGTCGTGACGGTCATCGACCGCGAGCGCCAGGATCAGCCGCACGCGTTCCGGGCTGATCCCGCCCAGCAGGATACGGCTGGCAATCAGGTCCAAAAACCTGGTCTGGACGATGCCGACGGACCGGAACGGGTCGTCCGAGCGGAACAGGTAATAGTGGCAGGCGTGACAGAGCATCTGGTAGAGCTTGACCAGCAGGTCGGTCGCCGTGCGGCCGTCATCGCTGTCGGCTGGCACCGCGGACAGGTCCTTGATCATGGCCGCGGCGATAAAGCGCCATTTGGGCCGGTCTTTTTTGTGGATAACCTGGTTGGGTGCCATGTAGTTCTGCTGGTAGGCGTTTTCCAAAAATGCGTTAACCTGGTCTTGCAGGTCGGCGAAGGCAGCATTCGGCTTTTCTTTGGCCCCGGCCGGCAGCAGGCCCGCGCCCTCGATCAGGAGGTCGACCTGCTTTTCTTCGCGCAGGCGCTTGGGCATCGCCTTGTACAGCGCGATCACGGTTTTTTCCAGATCATCCTTGCTGCGCTCCTTGAGAAGCGGTTTGAGTTCGGATATCAGCATAGGGCACCTCACAGGCAGGCTAGGCTGCAGGTTGAAGGGAGAAGCTATAAAGTCATCTTGCCTGAAATTAGCCTCAGCGTCAACAGGAAATCACGCACCGATCTTGCAAAAAAGTTTCATTTATTCGATAATGAGATAAAACTAATCGTCAGAAAACACGACCGGTTACGAGGAGGGTTCCTTATGCAGACGATGAATGTCACGGTGGAAACGGAACGGGTGGTCCGCCCATGGCCGCGGATCGAGCGCTACCAGAATTCGACCTTGCGTTACACGCCGCCGGCGGATTTCCCGGCCTTCTGGGCTTCGGTCAACGGGCGCCCCAGGATCATCCGCACCTGGATCACGCTCGATGAAGTTTGGGATTACCGGACAGACGAATGGGACTGGAATTACCAGATCGGCGTCAACCGCTACACGGACGACCCCAACCACTACGCCTACGACTGGGGGTCGACCCGGCCGTCGCAGACCCGTTTCGAAGACTACCTGAAGTCCTACACGGCGATGGCCGACGAAGCGTTGCTCAATATTCGCCGTTACGAGCGCGAGACGGCGGACGGCATCGTATCCTACGAACGCTACGAAGCGGTCTGCGAGCGGGTGATCGAGCATTGCCGGCAGCTTTGCCCCAACATCCGCTACATCGAGGTCAGCAACGAATCGGAGATCTCGGTGTTCGGCGGTATTACGGTCGCGCAGTACATGCCGCTTTACGACTGCGTCTGCCGCGCCGTCAGCCGCCTCAACCGCAAGCACGGCTGGGCCCTCAAGGTCGGCGGCACCGCCATGACCGGCGGCTGGTTCTTCCGGATCTGGCGCGAGTACCTCGAGGCTCTGGCCAGCGACAAGACGCCTGAACTGCAGATCGACTTCTATTCGATGCACGCCTATACGCCCGACAACAACCAGCTGGCCCAGATGGTTAATCTGCACCGGGCGGCTATCGCCGAGCTTGGTCTGCCGGACGCCCCCATTTTCTTCAACGAGTATGGCACCTGCCGCGCGACCGGTGTCCTGACGGACAGCCTGAAAAACGCCTGCGGCACCCTGACGGGCATGCTGCGCGGCGCTGACCTGGCCGGTATGGCGATCTTTCCCTGGTGCACGTTCCACAATCCGGAGCTGCAGATGAGCTATACCCAGTACCTGCGCCAACCGGACGACAGCTATGTGCCGACGCCCAACGGGCAGGCGATGACAATGCTGCACAGCATGCTGGATAACGAGCTGCGCCTGGTCGGCGATGCCCATTTCCGGGTGCGCGCGACGGGAAGGGGCCGCGAAGTGGTCCTGATTGTGACCAACCCGTCCGACGAGCCGCTGTTGGCGTCCCTGACCTTGACCGGACTTGCCGGCAACAAGGCTGATGCAACAGGGCGCCTGGTCGACCACACCCGGAACAACGCGGTTACCAACCCGCCCTGTACGGAGCTGACGGTGACCGAACGCCGTGAACTAACCCTGGACGGAGGCACGGCTTCCCTGGCTTTCGAGCTGACCCCGCACGCCTTTGCCAGCTGGACGATCACGGCCGAAGACTGACAAAAAAAGACACATCAAGTCCCGCATACGACAGCGGACGGCATTTGCCGTCCGCTGTCTGTTTCTGCAGATGCTATCTGTCGCTCAGCGGTATGGGCTCGCGGAGACCTCCTCGACGACATGGGAAACCGCATTGGCTACGCCGCCCTCGGCGAACGGGTTGGAAAGGCGGGCAAGCTTGAGCAGATCCAGGTAACCCTTGCTGCCGCCGGCCTTGCACAAGGTCAAGTAATCCGACCAGGCGGCGGTTCGGTCCTGCTTCATCCGGCCGTAGAACTCGAAGGCACCCATCTGGGCCAGGGCGTAATCGATGTAATAGAAGGGATAAAGGAAGATGTGCTGTTTCTGCATCCAGAAACCGCCCTCCTCCAGAAAGGGCACGCCGTCGTAGTCGCGCCAGGGCATGTAGGTGCGCTCCAGGTCGCGCCAGACCTGGCGCCGTCTCCTGGCGCTCATGTCCGGCTTGTCGTATATGAGGTGCTGGAACTCGTCGACGCACATCATGTAAGGCAGCACATTCAGTGCCTGGCAAAGGTGGGCGTAGCGGTACTTGTCCGCCTTGTCGCCGAAGAACTTGTCCATCCAGGGATAGGTGAAGTGCTCCATCGACATCGAGTGGATCTCATTGATTTCATTGGTCGAATGGCAGTATTCGGCTAGCTGCTGCTCGCGCGAGGCCGTGTAGTAGGCAAAGGCGTGACCGGCTTCGTGGGTCAGGACATCGACATCGGCGGAGGTGCCGTTGAAGTTGGCGAAGATAAACGGCGCCTGCCAGGCCTGGAAACCGGTGCAATAGCCCCCCATCCGTTTGCCCGGCCGCGTTTCGAGGTCAAACAGCTCGTATTGGGCGAGAAAATCGAAGAAGATGCCGGTCTCGGGGCTCAGTTCCCGGTACATCTCCCGGGCCCAGGCGACCATCTCGTCCTTGCTGCCGGTCGGATCGGGGTTGCCGTCCGGGAACAAGAACGCCTCATCGAAATACTTCAGCTTGTCGACGCCGATCCGTTTGGCCTGATCGGCCCGGATCCGAGCGACGGCCGGCACGACGATATCCAGCACTTGGCGGCGGAAACGGGCGACATCCTCCGGCCCGTAGGCCGTGCGGTGGCGATTGAGATAAGCCAGCTCGGTGTAGCGGCTGTAGCCCAATTTTTTGGCCATGCGCACGCGCACGGCGATCAGCTGGTCATACTGCTGGTCAAGTTCGTCGGCGTGAGCGGCGTACAGATCCGCCCAGGCCTGGTAAGCTTCGCGGCGATGGGCGCGGTCCGGATGCTCCATGTGCTTAAGCAGGCCGTAGAAATTGACCGATTCGCCCTTGAAGGTCGTGGTGCAGAGCGCGGTCAGCTTCTGGTAGGCCTGGCGCAGGTTGGCCTCCTCGACCTTGTCTCCCATGATCGCCTCATCCTGCACCTTGAGCTCGGTCTCGGCGTCGCTGAACAGCTGGCTGCCGAATGCCTCTTCCAGCCCGGCCCGGTGCGGGCAGGCCAGCAAAGCCTTGAGGTAGCGGATCTGCAGCGGGATCAGGGTCGGCAGCGCTTCGTTCAGAAAGGTCATCTCCGCGTCGTAGAATGCGTCGGTCGTGTCGATGGTGTTGCGGACATGGGCCAGGGTGACCGCCGTATCGACGCCCGCTTCCAGATCCTGCAGTTTGAGCAGGGTCTGACGCGCCTGTGCAGCATCGCCGGCTTGTTCGAGCTGCTCGATCAGGGCCAGGCTCTGGCGTTTGAACGCGTCCAGGTCAGGCCGGGTATATGGAATTTCGGTAAATTTTTGCATATCAGGTCCTCTTTTCAACTCAGGTTGCGCCTGAAATTTTCTGCTTCAGGCTGTATAACCCATTTTAGCACACAAATTCTAGGCAGTCGGCTTAATTTGTGTTATAAAGAAGAGATGTGCCACCGACACAAAAAAGGAGATATCATGAATTTCACAGAACTGAACATTTATCCGCCGATTCTCAAGGCTTTGGCCTATGAACAATATACGGAACCGACCCCGATTCAGGAGCAGGCGATCCCGCATGCCCTGCAAGGCCGCGACCTGCTGGGCGTCGCCCAGACGGGGACGGGCAAGACCGCCGCTTTCGCCGTGCCGATCCTGCAAAACCTGGACCAGTCGAAGCCGTCCCGCACCGGCCCGGGCCGAAAGCGCCCGATCCGGGCCCTCATCCTGACCCCGACACGAGAGCTGGCCCTGCAGATCCAGGAGAGCTTCGAGGCTTACGGCCGCTATGTGCCGCTTAAGGCCGCGGTCATCTACGGCGGCGTGTCGCAAAAGCCCCAGGAAGACGCGCTGCGCCAGGGGGTCGACATCCTCGTGGCCACGCCCGGCCGGCTGAAGGACCTGATGCAGCAGGGGCTGATCAGCTTGTCTTCGGTTGAGATCCTGACCCTGGATGAGGCCGACCGCATGCTCGACATGGGCTTTATCCACGATGTACGCCAGATCATCGCCCAGGTGCCCAAGGAGCGGCAGACGCTGTTTTTCTCGGCCACCATGCCGGAGGAGATCGTCGCCTTGTCGCGCGCGCTGCTGCATGACCCGGTGCGCGTCTCGATCACGCCGGAATCGCTGACAGTTGACATCATCGAGCAGTCCGTCTACCTGGTGGACAAGATCAACAAGCGCCATTTGCTCCTGCATCTGCTGAAAAACCCGGTGATCGAGTCAGCCCTGGTTTTCACCCGCACCAAGCACGGGGCCGACCGCGTTGTGCGCGACCTGGTCCGCGGCGGGGTCAACGCCCAGGCCATCCATGGCAACAAGTCACAAAACGCCCGCCAGCGGGCCCTGGCCCAGTTCAAGGACCGGACAACGCGCGTGCTTGTGGCGACCGACATCGCGGCGCGCGGCCTGGACATCGAGGAGTTGTCCCACGTGATTAATTTCGATTTGCCAGAGGTGTCGGAGACATACGTGCACCGGATCGGTCGGACCGGACGGGCCGGCCTGGGCGGTACGGCCATCTCCTTCTGCGACCGGGATGAGATCAAGCTGCTGAAGGACATCGAGAAACTGATCGGCAAAGCAGTTCCCAAGGTGAACGACCACCCGTTTCCCATGTCCGAGACGGCTGAGCTGCCTGTCAGCAAACCGGAACCAGAACGCCGTCGCCAGGCGCCGGCGCCTGAACGGACCGTGTCGCGCCAAAGAACCAGCCGCGGCCGCCAAACCCGGCGTGAGCCGTCAGGCCCGCAGCAGCGGAACCGCCCGATGGAACGCGGCCGCTAAAAATCAGGCCATCGTTTCCAGCATCTTCAATGTGACGGCGTAGCGCAGGGCTTCCCCGCGCTCGGCGCGCTGCAGATCATCCAGCATATATTCGGCCATCCGCACGACTTCCTGCCCCATGCTGCCGGCAATGTGCGTGGTCAGGACCACGTTGTCCAGCTGGCGCAGCGGACTGTCCGGCAGCGGCGGTTCGGGGTCGGTGACATCGAGGACGGCCGTACGGCCCGGCTCTTGGCACAGCGCGTCGATCAGGTCCTGTTCGACCACCTGGGCTCCGCGCCCCGTGTTGATGAAGGTCGCATTGGGCAGCATCCGGCTGAAATGGGATTTGTTGAGGATGCCGCGCGTGGCCGGCAGGTTGGCCAGGTGGTTGGAGATCGTCTGGCAGGTGCTGAAGATGGTTTCCAGGCTGGCCTTGGTGACGCCCAGCTCGCAGGCTCTGTCGTCGGGCAGGAACGGGTCGAAGACCAGGACCTCCAGCATAAACGGCTTCAAGAGCTCGATCACCTTGCGCCCGATCACCCCGGCGCCCAGCAGGCCGACCTTGACCTGGTAATTGCCAGGGAAGGCCTGGTTACCGAGCCGGGCCTTAGCCGTATCCTTCTGAGCTAGGCGGGCGTTGGGGAAATATCCCTTGTTGGCCAGCAGGATCTGGGCGAGCGTGTATTCCGCGACCGGAACGCCGTTGGCGGGGGCGGCGCTGCAGACCTGGATGTCGCTGTTCAGGAAGGGGCGGGCGAAGGCCTGCACCGATCCGGCCGCGTAGAGCACGACCTTCAGATTCGGGAAATAGCGGCGGATCTCGTCTTCTGAGAAGACCGGCATACCCCAGGTGGCAAAGCCATAGACCGCCTTGGCTGCCGCCGTCTCGTGCTCCGCCAGGTTGGCCGGATTGAGATAGACGGGGTACACCTCGGTCAAGTCTTTGATTTTCGCCTGGACAGACGGTGCGTAGACGCGTGCGATTTGGCGGTTGCCGTCACCGGACAGCCAGACGGCATTTGGTTTTTGGGCCATGGGTGATCCTCGCTTTTTTAGCCAGTATAACAGAAGCTTAACAAATGCCGCGAATGTTCGCGATGCTGGCCTCGATCAGCTTTTCGGCGACGCCGGGCTTGAAGCTGGAGCTGCGCGCCTCATAGCCGCCCTCGTCGTAGGCTTCCTGCATCGGGTAGTAGCCCTCGTAGCCGTTGGCGCAGCAGCAGACGATCTGCATCGCGCAGGGCGAGCGTTCCTTGATGCCGCGCCCGATGCCCGTGAAGGGTTCTCCGGGGATGCCGGCGATGCAGACCGCCCCGAAACGGACCGCCGTGATGTTCAGTGCCAGGTGGTCCGGCCCGTCGGCCAGGCGCAGCATGCGATGGGCTTCGGCGACCAGGGTTGTCACGCCCATGCCGGTCTCCGGGATTTCGTCGACGCGTCCGCTGTCGTGCAGTTCGATGATCCGGCGCGCCTGCGGGTACTGGGACGGGTCTCCTTTGTTGGTTTCGACAAAGAGCGTTGTCTCGGAGGTGGCGACCGAGTCTGAGGCGACCGGCTTGGCCTTGGCATAGACCTGCAGCGCGGCGCCGGCGATCACCTGGCCCATGTGGCGGGCGTGGGCGTAGCCGTTGTATGGTCCTGGCTCGCGATGGATGTCGATGTGGTTGACATCCCCCTGGGCGCCGTTGAAATAGAGGCAGCGCACGTCGCCCAGCGCCCCTTCGAGCGTGCGCCGGACAAACCCGATGTAGTCGGCCGAGAAAAGCGAGCCGCTGACGACGTCCGGATGGACCTGGAAGTTGACCAGGACAATCTCCGGGGCGTCTTCCCGCTGGATACGCACCAGCTGCACCGTTTCGTCCGGCGTGCCGATCGGGGATTCGACATCCGGGTTGTGCAGGCCCGGATTGGTCCGGACTGTCCCGTCCTTCATGCGGAAGCGCCGGATGAAGGAGATGCCGGGGGCCGTTCCCCGGGCGGTCAGCACCGTCGCCGGCTTGAGGTCGCTGATGGCGGCGACGCCGGCCTGGGCGAGCAGGTGTTCGAAGCGCTCGTTGTAAACCGGGTCGACCGGGAAGAGGCGGCCGCTCATTTCCGGCCCGGTGTGGATGTGGGTGCAGGCGACAAAAACCTGGCTGCGGCACAAACCGCAGGCGGCGGCGATCCGCTCGCGCATGCCGTCCAGCATGTCCTGCTTGATGCCGATGACGTCGACGCTGAACAGGAGTGCCGTCTCGTTATCGTCGCTGACCGCCAGGGCGCTGGCCAGCAGCGGGTCCAGCTGTCCCTCGGCCTGACGCGGCTCGTAGTAGCCGGACAGGTAGATGCCCAGCGGCGGCGTGATGTCGATGCGGGAAAACCCAGCTTTTAACGATCCCATAAGCTCACCTCATTGAATCCAAAATCAATAGCCGACCGTTTCCCAGCAGTCGAACGGCGCGGCCAAATCCTCGCTGACATAGACCTGGGTCTTCATCAGCTGCAGCATCGAACTGGGCACGCTGGCCGTGACTGGCCCGTGCAGGACCAGGCGCGACGTCATGCGCTGCCAGGAAGAAAAGGTGTTGTTGGTCAGCAGGGCATGGACCTCGATGCGCTCGCGGGCGTTAAGCACATCGACCGGCCCGATCGTCGCCGCCTTGGGCGGCACGTCCGCGATGTAGCCGGACTGGCCGAAGACACCGTGCAGGGAATTCTGGGCGACCGTCAGCGGATGCAGCGTGACGATGCGCGCCTCCAGCTGGAGGTATTCGTCCATGTTGTCGCGCAGGAACTCCTCGACGGGGTCGATGAAGGCCATGTGGCCGGTCCAGCCCGGCGAGGAGCTGCACAGGTCGGCCCCGCCTTCGCCGCATTCGGTGATCATCTTGGAGTACGATCCGATGTTCTGGTTGGTCGGGTAGTGGACGTTTTCCAGCGGCATGCGCAGGTCCTCGTCGATCTGGAAGACCAGGTACTTGAGCATTGAGCGGGCGAAGCCGGCCTTGTAGGTCTCCGGGGCGATGTTGCCCTGGTCGTCGGCCCACTCGTCCATGGCGAAGAGGTGGACGTTGCGGCAGTTGACTCGGAAGTAGTTGATCAGCTGGGCCAGGGGAATGTAGGTGTCCGGTTCGGGGTTGCCCAGGATCAAGGTCAGCTTCTTGTCCAGCTGGTCGGATTCGCGGATCCGGTTGAACAGCGTCCCGATCAGGACCGGGTGCGGGTTGAGCATGACCTTGATCTTGAAATCCGGGTTGGGATGCTTTTCCAGTTCGCGCCCGCTCAGTTTGCGCAGCCGCTCGCACAGCTCGCGGTCCTTAAACGGCACATAGTCACCAGGCTTGAAGGCGAAATCGGTCGGGGGGTCAAAGACAATCGTTTTCATAGAATCCTCCTGCAAATGTGTTAGCTTTTGACAATCTGCCCTTTCTTGATCACGGTATCGACCTGCATCCAGTGGTCGACGATAACCAGGTCGGCGTCCGTGCCGGCCCGGATGCTGCCCCGGTCCCGCCATCCGAGCAGGCGGGCGGGATTGGCGGACGCATAGCGGAAAATGTCGACCAGGCTGGCGCCGGTGTGAACCATCATGTTACGGCAGGCCTCGTCGAGGGTCATTTTCGACCCGGCGATCTCGCCCTCGAAGTCGAAGTTGATGTCGGTTACGCCGTCATAACCGGGCGGGACGGGCCCGTCCATGACAAAGGCGTCGGAGATCAGGATGATTCTATCTTTGCCCTTGATCTTGACCACCAGGCGCAGCATGTAGGGGTCAACGTGGATGCCGTGCGAATCGCAGATCAGCTCAGCGTAAATGTCGTCCCGGTAGTTGACGGTCTCGTCGACGCAGACGCCGCGGCATTCGGGGTACTTGGGCAGGTCGCCGGTGGCGTTGGTGTGGTGCGTGGCCAGGTGCAGGCCAAGCGGGATCAGGGCCTCGATCTGGGCCGGTGAGGCCTTGCTGTGCGCCACGGTGAAAATGGCGTCCGGCACCTGCCGCTTAACCGCCAGCACGAAGTCGCGGATGCCCTCGCGCTCCGGGGCGACCGCCCAGATTGGGGCCAAACCGGCTGCCCGGTCGATGATCGGCGCATAGTCCTCAGGTCGGATCGGGCCGGCCCACCGGTTGTTGGTCCGGTCCGCGCCGAAAGCCGGGTTGAGATAGGGCCCCTCCATGTAGATGCCTTGAATGTTGCAAAGCGGGTCGGAGGCGATCGCCGCCTCGATTCGCCCGATGGCGTCGAGGAAGCCCTGGGGCGTCAATGTGTAGTACAAGGCGGGCAGGACGCTGGTCACCCCGTGGCGGAGCAAATGGGATGCGGCCCTGGCAGGTTCCTCGTGGAAGAAATGGTGTCCGCCGGCATGCGTGTGGATGTCGATCAGGCCGGGGCCGGTGAAGCGGCCTTTGGCGTCGACGATCCGGGCTCCGTCAGGAACCTCCAGCTCGCGGCGCGAACCGCAGGCAGCAATTTTCCCGTCCTGGATCAGCAGGACAGCGTCGGGAAGAAAGTGGTCTTCAAGAACCAATGTCGTGTTGGTGATGGCCAGCATGGGCATCCCCTCCTTGCCGAGCGTCAGCGCAGCTTCCAGAAAGCCGGGCTGGCGAAGTGGGTGTTGTCGGTGAAATCGAGCCGGATATCCTCAGGAGGGCATGTGGCGAGGTAGCCCTCCAGGTCGGCGAAATATTGCATGAAGATGCTGTGGTTGCGCTGGTGGCTGGGCTGCAGGAACGGTTCCTTGACCTGCCCGAGTACAGCCATCAGGTCCAATCGGGCCTGTTTGCGCCGCTCGGCCATGGCCTGGATTCGGACATAGCGCTGCGGATCCTGGGAAACGCCCAAGTCGTGCATCGCCAGCAGGGTGCGGTAATCGTCGGCCAGGCAGCGGATGTTGCGCGCCTCGTAGGCCAGGCGCGCGGCCATGCGCTGGTCGCAGCGCGCGTCGCGAGATAGTCCGCTGAACAAGCGGACTGCTTCGGCCGCCATGCTACCGATCGCCAGCAGGGCCGCTTCGACAGCGGGCCTGTCCGCGAGCAGCTGGGCGATCGCCTCGCCCGGAAAATGGCGCGGGTAAGGCTTGTCAGCCTTGACATAGCTATAGAAGTAATAGGACAAGGTGCTGAGCAGCAGCCGGTAGTGAGACAGCGGACCGGGGGTGTCGGCGACCATGGCGTCGAGCAGCTCCAGGCCGCGCAGCGCTTCTGGATAGCGTGCCGCGAAATGCAGCCGGGCATAATGGCGGTTGACCCGCTCCGGGGCGGCTGTCCCCTCATAGTTCCAGGCGAAATCGGCCTGGCCCAGGTGCGTCCGGTCATAGCTCTCGTCCCAGGCGCTGTAGGATTGCATGCCTTCGGCCTTTTCGCGCACCCCCAGTTCGGCCAGCAGCTGGACATTGGGCAGGGCGTTGGTCAGAAGCGTCCAGTGGTAGTAGCCGTTCCAGGGCTTGACGGTGCGGCGCAGGCCCAGCTCCGGCCGGGTGGTCTGGAACATGAGCCCCTCGCGCCGGGCAGAATAAGTCCACCAGTCGATCACGACCACATCGAGTAGGTCGTTGTCTGCCAGGGCCTGCAGCATCGCTTCGCAGCCCTCGGCGTCCGTCGCCTGGCCGTGGCCGATTAGCATGTCGTGGTACATGGTGATATGGCGCATGCCCTTTTCTTTGAGGTGGCGGGCCAGCCGGATGGCGTGGTCGATGAAAATGTCCTTGCGGCTGCGCTCGCGGCATACCGGGCAGCGGCACCAGGGCGAGCGGACCTTGTAGATGTCCTCGGCATTGCAGGCGATCTGGTCCCAGACCTCGTCGAGGCCGATGTGGAACGCGTCGATGCCGTTGGGCGCCAGGTAACGGTCGATTATTTCGTCGTAGATGGCAAAGAGCAGCTCGTAGGTCTCCGGCGCGGCCGTGCAGAACCCGGTCCGGGTCGCGTCGCCGTGCTCGTCCTTGGCGGAGACGGCCGGGAAGGTCGCCGGAATCAGGGTGTTGTGGCCAAAGGAGTTGAACAGCGGGAAGACGGTGACGCCGCGCGTCTTGCCGTAGGCGACCAGCTCGCCGAAGAAATCCTCGCTGACCATGGGGGGCAGCCGCTCCTCGTCGACCCAGCCGCGTTTGGCCAGCGAGTAATAGCGGCACACGACGGGCGTTTTGAGCTGCGGAAACGCGCGCAGTGGCACGTAGAGGTATTCGCTGACCCGCCCGTCGTACTGGACGACCCAGCAGCCGTACAGGGAGACGACCAGCTGGTTCATTTTCATCGCGGCCATGTGGTCGACGACGTGCTGCCAGTCTTGAAGGGTCATCAGGTTGGAGCCGTAGCGGCTTTCCATGAAGTGGCCGCGGGTTTTCAGGTCGGGCCAGTCCAGGATATCCAATTGGGGCAGGACAAGCTGGTTGCTGGACAGCTCAAGACACTGCACCAGCGTCGTAACGCCGTAACGCAGCCCTTCAAGCCCGAAACCGCTGACGGTCGCCTGGCTGTCATCGACTTTCAGGGAATAGCCTTGCGTCAGCACATCGCCGGCAGCCGGCAGATCGGCGGGCGGCAAAACAAGCTCCAGACGGATGCGGGATGCGGCGGGTGCCTGGCCCGGCTCGTCCAGCAGCAAACGGCGAAAGGCGCCCCGAAGCAGCTCGGCGGCTTCCCTGACAACAGGCAAGGCGGCGTCGCAGGCAATTTCCAGCTGGCAATCCGACCGCCCGGGGATGCCCAGGAGCAGCGGCGGACCGTCGTGGCAGGTGATGCGTTTGGGGATCGGAACGATCTGGTCTTGCGTGAACATGGTTTTGCCCTCCACAAAGACGATGTGATGCTTATATATTACACCATCTGAAATATATTTGCGAGACATGATCGCCGGATTTAGCCAATAAATGAGAAAAAAGCAGAACTGAAAGGAGAAATATGGATATGTAGCGCTCGAACCATGCTATAATTATTCCATAAACTGGAAGAACGGAGCCAACGCGAATGACAGCTGCACGATCAGGACGCAAAGAAAAAAAGATGACAGCCGATTTGCAGCAGGTTAAAGCGGCCAATCAGGCGCTGGTTCTGCGCCTGCTGCACCGGGAGGAGCCGCTCTCGCGGGCGGCCCTGACCGCGAAAACCCGTCTCAGCCCGACGACCGTCTCGTCCCTGGTCGAGGGGCTGCTGGGACAAGGCCTGATCCGGGAGACCGGCATCGACCGGGCCCAGGTCAGCGGACGCAAGCCTGTTCTGCTGGCGATCCGGCCCGAGGGAGCGGCCTTCCTGGCTGCCGAACTGCTGCGCGACCGGATCAGCATGGCACTTTACGACCTGCGCGGAACGCCAATCGGCCGCATGGACATGAAAACAGACGATTACCGGCAGGCAGGCGCGCTCCTGATCGCGATGGCGGAACAGCTGCTGCGCGAGGCGCAGCTTGGCGAGGAGAGGCTTTGGGGGATCTGCCTGGGCATCCCGGGGATCATTGACCGCAGCAGGGGCTATGTTGTCAAGTCGACGGTTCTGCCGGTTGCGGCGGACAATCCTTTTTGCAGCCAGCTGCGCGAACGGTTTCCCCATGTGCGCGTACTGCTGGAAAACCAGTCCAGCTTGTGCGCGTATGCCGAGCAGGACTTCCAGGCCAAAACGGGCTTCAACCACCTGCTCTACATGGACATTGGAATCGGGATCGGCGCCGGGATTGTTTTGGACGGCCGGCTAATCCGGGGCGCGGACGGCCTGGCGGGGGAGATCGGGCACATGACAATCGATCTGGACGGCCCCAAATGCCCCTGCGGCAACCGGGGCTGCCTGGAACGGCTGGCCAGCGTGCCGGCCCTGATCCAGCGGATCATCGCAGGATGGCTGGCCGGCCGGGAGACGCGTATGCGCACGCTGTGCGGCGGCGATCTGAATAAGATTGATCTGGTTTTGGTCCGCCAAGCCGCCCTGGCCGGCGACGGTCTGGTTCTCGAAGCGATCGGGGAAACGGCCCGGGCTCTGGGCGCAGGCATCGTGTCGGTGCTGAACCTGCTTAATCTCCAGGCCGCGGTCCTGGGCGGCGACCTGCTGGTGCTCGGCGACTTGCTGCTCGATCCGATCAACCGTTTCGTGTCGGCAAATGTGCTCACGGCAGCCGGCTCTCCCGGCCGGCAATGGGTCTATGCCGCCCGCACCCGGGGGCAGCCGGCGCTGGCTGGTGGTGTTCGATTGCTTCTGGACCAGTTCCTTTTACCCGAAGCGGCCTGCCGTTGATCCCGATTTTATGTATAATGGGAAAAACAGGCGCACCGCGGCTGACGCGCAAGACAGGCGCCTGCCGGGAGGACAAGACATGATGTTATCGACACAGACAGCGGTTCTGGCCCATCGCCTGGGCGATGCCGAAGCGATTCGGACTTTGGCCAGGGTCGGCTACGACGCTTACGATTATTCCATGTTCACCAACCCAAGCCAGGAAGGCCATCCGCTGAATGGCGATGATTCCCTGGCCTATGCCCGCGAGCTGCGCCAGGTCGCAGACCAGGCCGGCATCCCCTGCAACCAGGCCCACGCGCCCTTTCCATCCTACATCGCCGGCAACGACGCGTACAATGCGGCCATCTCGCCCTTGATCGATCGGGCGGTCGCGTTTGCCGCCGTGCTGGGGGCCAAGTCGATCGTCGTGCACCCGATCGCCGTGCCGGATCCTGACCGGCAGCTGGCGCTCAACCTCGATCTCTACCACCGGCTGCAGCCGCTGTGCGAACAGCTGGGGATCAAGGTGGCCCTGGAGAACATGTGGGGGCGGGACAGTACCGGCACACGGATTGTGCCCAATGTCTGCAGCACCGGCGAGAGCTTCGCGGACTACCTGGACCGGCTGGACAGCCGCTATTTTACCGCTTGCCTTGACCTGGGCCACTGCGGCCTGGTTGGTGAAGATGCCGCCGCCATGATCCGCCAGCTGGGCCATGACCGGCTCCAGGCATTGCATGTCCACGATAACAACGGCCTGGAAGACACCCATACGGCGCCGTTCATGAGCCAGATGGACTTCGGATCGATCACGAAAGCGCTGGCGGACATCCAGTACAGCGGCGAAATGACGCTCGAGTCGGACAATTTCCTCAAGGGCTTCCCGGATGAGTTTTTAGAAACGGCGGCCAGGTTTATGCATGACATCGGGCGTCAGCTGATCCGCATGGTCGAACAGGCTGGCCGCTGACGAACGATGCTGACTCCGGGCGGAAAAGAGGCCGAGGACGCGATCAAGCGGCGGATCCGCAAGCTGAAAAAGCTGGAGATCAAGATCCGCTTCGGGCAGGCAGGCTTTGCCGGCGACCCCCGCCTGATCTGCGCTTCCGGCCTGGTCTGGGATCAGTATTTCAACCTGGATTCATCCCCTCGCAAACAGGCGCGCTACACCCTGGAGAGCCTGGTTCGGATGGATCCGGACACGCTTCAGGATGTGATTGCGGCCTATGTGCTGCTGGTCTACGACCGTTTTTACCGCGAGAACGGGATCATGAACGCGTCCATCTATGACCCGCAGGTGCTGGTCTACCTGGGGCTGCCCGGCCACGCCGACGCCCAAACGATCAAGAAGCGTTTTCGCCAGCTGGCCATACAGTACCACCCGGACACCGGGGGCAACCCGGAGCGCTTTATCGCGCTGCTCGAGCAGTACCGCAAGCTGAAGCTGGATTAGTCCTGACGGCTTAGCCCCTCAAATGATCGACCGCGGCCTGTTCGATCGGCAGTCCAGCCATGTAGCGTGTGAAGAACGCCGCAAATCCTGCGACATCGGACGGGTCGGGCTGACAGACGGAACCGGTCTTGCCCCGGAAGACCTGAGTGTTCAGGTAATCGGAGAGAGACTGGCCGCGTGACTGGCGCGCCCGGTAGGCGGCCAGCAGGGCGATGCCCCAGGCGCCGCCTTCGCCGGCGGTCTCCAAAACGGAGACTGGAATCCCGGTCGCGGCGGCCATGATCGGCTGACCGACGGACTGGGTTTTGAAAAAGCCGCCGTGGCCGCGGATTTCGTCCACTTTGACCGCTTCCTTGTCCAGCAGGATCCGAAGGCCGGCGTGCAGGGCACCCAACGATGTGAACAGCTGGGTACGCATGAAATTAGCCAGTGTGAAAACGCTGCCCGGCATACGCGCGAACAAGGGCCGGCCTTCCGTGAAGCCCGTGATGTGTTCGCCCGATACATAACCGTAGGCGAGCAGGCCGCCGCCGTCCGGTTCTCCCTGCAGGGCCAGACCGAGCAAGGTGTCGTAGAGCTGGTACTTGGGGACGGAAAAACCGAGGGCCTTGACGGCTTCGCCGAACAGGCCGATCCAGGCGTCGTAGTCCGATGTGCAGTTATTGGAGTGAACCATAGCCACCAGATTGCCCTCGGGTGTTGTGACCAGGTCGATTTCCGGGTAGACGGCGGAGAGCTCTTTTTCCAGAACGAGCATGGCGAAAACCGAGGTGCCGGCCGAGACGTTGCCGGTGCGGACCGCGACGCTGTTAGTCGCGACCATGCCGGTTCCGGCGTCGCCTTCCGGCGGACAGAGCGGGATGCCCGGCAACAGATCGCCTTCCGGGTCGAGCAGACGGGCGCCAGCCGGGGTCAGGCCGCCGGCATCGTCTCCGGCAGACAGGACTTCAGGCAGGATCTGACGGATTTTCCAGGGATAGCCTTGATCGCGGATCGCAGCGTCGAACCGGTCGAGCCGGGTCTGGCTGAAGGTGCCGCTCCCTAGATCGATCGGGAACATGCCGGAGGCTTCGCCGACCCCCATGACCTTGCGGCCGGTCAGCTGCCAGTGGATATACCCGGCCAGCGTGGTCAAATGGTCGATGGCGGATACATGCGGCTCCTGGTTAAGGATTGCCTGGTACAAGTGGGCGATGCTCCAGCGCTGGGGAACGGGGTAGGCAAACAGCCCAGTCAAAGCTTTGGAGGCCGGTTCGGTGATGTTGTTGCGCCAGGTGCGGAAAGGAACCAGCAATGTGCCGTTCCGGTCGAAGGGCATGTAGCCGTGCATCATGCCGCTGATGCCGATCGAAAGCACCTTGCTGAGCGTGACGCCGTAGTGCTCGCGGACATTGGCCTTAAGCTGGCTGTAGCAGCCCTTGAGGCCGATCCAGACTTCTTCCAGCGGGTAGGTCCAGATGTTGTCGCGGTAACTGTTTTCCCAGTCGTAACCGCCGGATGCGATCGGCTCGTGGTCCGGTCCGATCAGGACGGCCTTGATTCGGGTCGAACCGAGCTCGATACCGAGGACGGCCTCACCGTTTTCGATAGAACGACGAATCGTATCGCGTGAATCTGCCATGGTAGCTTCCTCCAACCATAGTGCTGTGTATCTTTATGTCCATTTTACATGGAGACAGCAGGCGGGACAACAGCGGCAGCGCGGATGATGGAACAACGGAATCCTGATCAAATAAACGAGAAGGGACATAACGACATATGCATTGACAAGAACCGTTACAGGTCAGAGGTATAAATGACACAGATCCCTCAAGGCATGACGACTCTGAAAGGAAAACACCGAAATGCTGC
>ENA-UOUL01001277-UOUL01001277.1-bioreactor-metagenome-genome-assembly--contig:-NODE-1277-length-36894-cov-6.635712_pt1 | contig 36894 bp, 32 predicted proteins | sample MGYA00249838_ERZ747220 | MGnify/ENA primary metagenome ERZ747220 (study PRJEB28778, sample SAMN05720191) | bioreactor metagenome | isolation source: Anaerobic biogas reactor | place: USA:Washington... | reverse complement strand
AGCGTGATCTCGCGGGCCATGAGCCGCATGCGCGAGAACAGCCACGCGGGCGCTTTGCCACCATGGAGCGGCAGTGTGGCGGTGCCGGTCTTCATAAGACGAATGATACGTTCCGGGTCGGACAGACGATGCGCCCGCGTCTACTCGGCAGGGGTCACCCACTGATAGACGATGTTGCCTTCTGTGTCGACGTACGCGTGCTCCATGCCGTCTTTGTCCAAGGTCACGGGAGCCAGGCCGCCGGAGAGAAAAGGCTCGGCAGTGGCGAACTGCGCGGGGATCACCAGGGTGCCCCTGCGGTCGATATAACCCCATCTGAAGTCGCCCGACCTGGCCCTGGGCTGGACGGGAGCCAGTCCTTGGGAGAAGGCCCCGGCATCCCAGAAGCGAGGCTCGATGACCATAGTCCCTGAGCTGTCCACGTAGCCGTAGCCGGAGTATTCGGAGCCGGCCTCGACCTTCACTGCGGCCAATCCTTCGGAGAACGATTGGGCGTCCGCGAACTGCGCGTCGATGACGAAGGCTCCGGAGCTCTCGATATATCCCCACAGGTGAGCGAGGTCGTCGCCCATCCACACCGCCGCCAGTCCTTCGGAGAAGGGCTCGGCGGCGTAGTAGCGGGCGGGGATGGCCATCTTCCCAGTGCGGTCGATGTAGCCCCAACGCATCGCGCCGTTCTCGTTTCGCATCCACACCGCGGCCAGTCCTTCGGAGAAAGGCGATACAGACATGGATACCGGCTGGATGACCAGCTCGCCCGTCCTGTCGATATAGCCCCATCCGGACGTTGCCTCCGAGCGGAGGATGACCGCGGAGAGGTCATCGGAGAAGGGCTGCGCGCCGGGCAATGCCGGCCATATGACGAACTCGCCCGTCTGATCGATGAACCCATGTTCGCCTCCCACGTTCACCGCAGCAAGACCCTCCGAGAAGGCCGAGGCTTGATCGAGCCACATGGGGATGACCATCTCGCCCTGTTTGTCGATGAAGCCCCACACGTCCCCGTCGGTCACAGCCGCCAGGCCCTCTGAGAATGGTCCGACTTCTGTGAACTGAGGCTGAATCACCATGCTGCCGTTCTTGTCGATGAAGCCATATCTGCCGACGGCCGAATCGTACGCCGGGAAGAGCTCGGCCTCACCTACTATCCCTGCCTCGATGGCCCCGATGGCGATTCCTGCCAGCGCGACTATCACCACGCTGATGAGCACCGCCAAGGTGGACCTGCGGGAGCGTCGACGGCCCTGAGCGGAGGAGATGATCGTCTCGACTCGGGGTCGCCGTTTGGAGGGTTCGGAGCGCGGGGCCAGCTTCCACTCTCTGATATCGGGCACGACAGAGCTGCCGCAGGCAGAGCACCACTCCCAGCCGTTCTGAGGGAGCTTGGCATGGCATGTAGCGCATCTCGCCATGTTCGCAGCCCTTTCGCCTACCTCTTGAGGCGCCTGAGCGTGTCAGGCCCTCTGGGTCAGTCCATCAGTAGACCGCCACACACGTTGAGCGACTGGCCCGTCATGTAGTCGGACTCCTTGGATACGAGGAAGGAGGCGACGTCGGCGATGTCATCCGTCGTTCCCATGCGCCCGAGGGAGTCGATCTCCTCGACCAACTCATCCAGCCCCCGCCATCCCTCGTCACCCGGAAAGAGACTCATCAGGGCCTCCTTGTACCAGTTCGTGCATCAATCATACCGCTGGCCGCTCAGTCCGCTATCCGGCGGCGCCGCGGGTCATCCACTTGTCGGACACGGCGCCCTAGGAATAACATGACCGGCAACATGCATTTGACTCCAGAAGAATCACCCTCGACCCCCCTCCCTCGATGATCGATCGCTTCCGCCAGTCGTGGACGAGCCCTGTGGGCCGTGGGTTCATCATGCTCGCAACGCTGCAGTTCACCTACGGCTTTGCTTACAGCGCGCATAACAGCGTCCATACGAACTTCTGGGAAGACGTTCTCCTTTTCAGCGGTCCCCAGTTCGGCTATATGACGGCCATCCGGGAGTTCGGGGGCCTCACCCTCATCCTGCTGATGGCGCTGCTCTACCGGGTGTCGATACCCTGGTTGACCTCGGGCGCGATGCTCTTCATGGCTCTGGGGTTCGGACTCTTTGGCATCGCCACCGGGTTCGGCACCTTGATCCCGTGGATCCTCATCAGCAGCTTCGGGATGCACACCATCCTGCAGACCCAGTTCTCGCTCGGCATGAGCCTGACGACCCAGGAGAGAAGCGGCCACGTGCTCGGACGCATGGCGGCCTTCGCCCAAGCCGGGACGTTCGTCGCGCTCATCTCAGTCTTTCTGATCTTCCACTTCGACCTGCTGTCGTACAAGGCGACGTTTGCGCTCATCGGAGTGGTTGCGGCTATCGGGGCGATCGCAATCTTCCGCTTCCCCCACCTGCACGACGGGGTGGAACGCAAGGTCGAACCTAGGCGAGACCCCATCGTCTGGCGCAAGGAATACCGCTACTACTACTTGCTCAACCTCCTCGACGGGGTGCGTCAGCAGATCTTCTTCTCGTTCGGGCTCTGGGTGCTGGTCAACCGTTTCAAACTCGGTGTGGAGGACATCTCACTTCTTCTGATGGCGGTGACCTTCATCGGGGTCGTGTCCTCGGCTTATGTGGGGAGACTGATAGATCGCCTGGGCGAGAGGCGCATCCTGCAGGCGATCAACATCGGATACGTCATCGCGTTGGGTGGCTATGCGTTATCCGGGCAGATGTACCTGGCCTGCATCTTCTACGTCATCTACTCCTTCATCTCCCAGTTCTCCACCATCGGGGCGTCTACGTATCTGCGCAAGATCGCGGTTCCCGAGGAGATCGCACCAAGCCTGGCTATGGGGGTCACCATCCTTCACGCGACTGCCGTGGTGGTCCCGGTTGTGGCGGGCATCATCCTGAACTTCGTCGGTTATCAGATCCCGTTCTTCATCGCCTGCCTTGCCGCTCTGGTCATGGTGGGCGTCACACGGAAGCTGGATCCTCAGGCTCAGCGCACCGCTGCTCGAGTCGCGTTGGACGAGTCCAGGGTGACTTCAGCGCCAGGAGTGCAGCCCGTGGCCGTGGATGAGGGGGCGGCTTCCTGACACTGCGTCGCCGAAGTCATGGTCTAGAGGGGCCATATAAGTAGGATGAGCGGTATGGAAACGGCCATGACCAGGACGCTGAGGGGTAAGCCCATCCGCCAGTAGTCGCCGAAGCGATAGCCTCCCGGAGCCATGACGAGCATGTTCGACTGATGGCCGATGGGGGTGAGAAAAGCGCTGGAAGCCCCGATGGCCACGGCCATAAGGAAGGGGTCTGCCGAAGCGCCCATGCCCTGCGCCAGCGCGAGGGCTACGGGTGCCGCTAAGACCGCGGCCGCCGCATTGTTGACCACATTCGAGAGAAGCATGACGGCTCCCATCAAGACAGCCAAGGTCACGGCCGACGGGACGGCCGCGCCGAGCTTCAGCAACCCATCGGCGATCAACTGTGTCCCGCCGGTATCCTCGAGCGCTTGGCCGACCGGCAGCATGGCGGCCAGCAGGATGATGATAGGCCAGTCGACCGCGCTGTAGACTTCGCGCAGAGGCACGAGTCTGGCGAGCACCATCACGACCGCGGCGACCATCAATCCGACCGCTGCGGGCACGACACCGATCGCGATGGTTGCCAATGCCGCGGCGAAGAGACCGGTGGCCAACAGGATCTTGCGCGGTCTCCCGATCCGCAGATCCCGCGATGCAAGGGGTAGGCAACCCAGGGTGCGGAGGCTCTGCTGCAGCCCGTCCTCGTCGCCTTGGACCAGGAGCACGTCTCCTGCCACCAGGCGGGTCCGGCTCAACTGCTGTTGCAGCCGCTGGCCCCGACGCGCCACGGCGAGCACGTTCAGCCCGTAGCGCTCGCGGAGTTGCAGACGTCTCGGCGTCGTCCCGATGAGCAGTGAGCCCGGCGCTACGACCACTTCCGCCAATGTCAGATCGCGCTTTGTCTTCTGCCCATTCTCGCCTTCGCCGTCAGCCCGCGTCAGCTTCAGGTCGGTCATGTCGATCAGGGCGCCCAGGTCGTCTGTCTCGGCCTCGACTGTCAGCACGTCGTCTTCTCTCAGGACCTCGTACATGGAAGGGATCGTCCGGCGCTGGCCCCCTCGTTCGAGAGCTATGACGACGATATCGGCCTCCTCCTCTACCGCTGTGATGAGGTCATGCACCGTTTTGCCGATGAGATCCGACCCTTCGGGTACTCGCACCTCTGCCATATAGTCTTCGATCTCGAAGGGATCCGCGGACACCGCCGTCCGCCGGCTCTTCGGCACGAGCCGCCAACCGATGAGGGCAATGAAGACGACGCCTATCAACACCGCTCCGATCCCCACCGGAGTGAAATCGAACATGCGGAATGGGTCGGCGCCGTTGTGAGCCCGGCGGAGCACAAGGCGACAAGACCGGTCAGGGTGGCCACCTGTACCCAGAGTCGGTTGCCGACCCGGGTGAGCAGTCTCGACACCGTATCCACCACGCCGGCGTTGGACAGTCCGCGGCTGATGACGAGCACGGCCGCCACGGTCACCACAGCGGGGTGGCCAAGGCCCAGAAAGGCTTGCGCAGCGGGTACATATCCGGCTACGACGAGTACCAACAACGCCGAGAGAGCGACGAGATCGTAACGCCAACGATTCCAGACAAACAGGATCAGCGTCGCGCCGATAACGCAGAAGACGACTATCTGTCCCGTGGTCACGCCGCGGCCGATCGCTCCAAGGCCTTCTCAACGGCACGGAACCGCATGTCGATCAACCGGCGGTCGTTCTCTTCCGGTATGGCTTCGTCGCTAGATCTCTTGAGCATCTGAGCCTGAGCCGAGACGGCCGTCCGGCTCGACTCGTTCTGAGCTCGCTGACCGATGGCGGCAAGGGCTTCCAGGAGACGTACTGTCACCGGGACGCTCCCCCGGCCGTGCTGACGGATGCGGCTGAGAGCTTGGTCGACCATGCGTGGGAAGGTCAGCGGATACGTGACGAGGGAGACTTCGCCTTCAGCCGGCAACAACGCCGCCGGGATATCCCTCTCGGCTGCTCTGGTGAGGGCGTCGGTAAGCTGGTCGATGCAGAGGATGGCCGTGTCGGGGTCGTTGATGCCGGGCGACAAGGCCCGCAGCGCCAGCCCCACCAGTTGTTCGATGGCCGACTCGACGTCTTGGGCGAGAGGCCGCTGGGGTCCGACCACCACGCACTGGTTGAGGTCGTTCAGCAGGTCGTCGGGAAGCTCGATGTCCGGCCAACAGTTGACCAGGGTCTCATCTTCTGTCAGAAACTGGCCGGGCCTGTAGTCAAGGCGCAGGACCAGTTGGTGTTCTTGCGCCAGCTTGGCGAGACGGTCTTGGTCGATCGACTGGATGTAGCCGCTCTTGCGGGCGGGAACGTCCCGGGCGCCGGAAGGGAATCCTTCAGGGAGCTTCCTCCCGTTGCTCTCCGGCCGCGAGTTCGCTCCGAGGGCGTCGTCCTGGCGCGCGGGGTACAGCCGGTCGATGGTGCTCTTCAGCTCTCGACCGATCGCGGCAACGATGTTGTCGGCCCTCAGCGAGAACGCGGCGTGGTGTATGAAGTAGACAAGCACGCCGACTCCGGCTATGGCGAGCAACAGAGCCACCGCGATGGACACGTAGGGGACGAAGTGCTCGTCGCCCACCTCTTCTACGGTCCTCAGTACGAGCAGGCAGTAGATGAAGTTGGCCAAGAACGTGCCGAGTACTACCTGGTAGCCCCGGTCGGTTATGAAGTTGCGCAGTAGCCGCGGCCCGAACTGTTGAGAAGCCGTCGTGAGTCCGACGATGGTGATCGAGAAGACCAAAGCCGCTACGGTCATCATGGAGCCGGCGATGGTGGAGAGCACGGCGCGAGCACCATCTGTGCCGCCCTCGTAGATCCATCCGGGTATAGAACCGGGGACGCCTCCGATACGCCTGTCGACCCAGGGGAGAAGGAAGGAGAGGCCCACGGCGGTGATCATCATCGCCGAAGGGATGAACCAGTAATTCGCAGCCAGACGGCTGCCCAGCTGCCTCAGCTTAGCGCTGCCCAACATGTCCACTCCTCTCTGCCGGGAAGACTTGGCAGGTGCCGTTGTGAAGGACCGCGTGTAGTGGGTAATCGAAGAGTTCCGAGAGCGTGTCCGATGTGAGCGTCTCCTCACGCGTCCCGTCGGCCACTATCTTGCCTTGCTTGAGCATGATCACGCGCTGGATCTCCGGGGGTATCTCTTGCACCTTGTGAGTCACGATGAGCGCGGTCGTGCCCGCTCGTATCAGCCCACTCAGCACCGCTCCGTAGTGCAAGGAGGCCTTCAGATCGAGCCCCGAAGTGGGCTCGTCCAGAAGGAGTGCGCTGGGCCGGTGTACCAATGCCCTTCCGAGCAGGAAGCGGCGCTGCTGGCCCGTGGACATGCTGCCGAAGCGTCGCTCTCTGAGAGCGTCGATCTCAAGCATGCCGAGGATCTCCTCGGCTCTCCGGTGTTCCTCCTCGCCAAATACCTGGTGCTGCCAGGTGTCGACGCTGGAATAGTAGCCCGACAGAATGACGTCGATACCCAGGGCACTCTCAAGGTACTCGTGCTGCAGATCGTGGGAGACCACGCCCAAGTGGGACCGCAGGTCCCAGACGTTCCAGCGCTCCTTGCCGAACACCTTCACGTGCGCCGTCGGCGAGAAGACGGGCCTGAGTTCACCCGATATGAGCTTGAGCAGCGTGGACTTGCCCGCGCCATTCGGGCCGAGGATGGCCGTGTTGCAGCCGCCTTCGATCTGTAGGGTGAGGCCGGCGAAGACCTTCGTCTCGCCGCGGAACACCGTGACGTTGCACATATCGAGGAGCGTACGCATGCGATGCCGGCCCTATACTGCATGGTCGTGTCAGACCGATGATACCGTGTGTTGGACCCCTCGGGCGCGGTAGCATTCACACGTTGTGACGACTAAGGAGTGGAATGAGTATGAAGGCCATCGCTGTGAACGGAAGCCCTCGAAAGGACTGGAATACCGCGACCCTTCTGAAGCACGCCCTCGAGGGTGCCGCGAGCGTGGGAGCGCAGACGAAGCTGGTGCACCTCTACGACCTGGCGTACAAGGGATGCACGAGTTGCTTTGTGTGCAAGAAGAAGGGCAACGCGTGCAACGGGCTCTGCTCGATGCGCGACGATCTGCGGCCGGTACTCGCGGAGGTGATCGAGAGCGACGTGCTCTTCGTCGGCTCGCCCATCTACTTCGACGATGTCACCGGCGAGACGCGGTCGTTCTTGGAGCGCCTGCTCTTTCCCAATATCTCTTACGACGAGTTCGGCAAGGGGACGTTCGCGCGGCGGGTGTCGTGCGGGCTCGTCTTCACGATGAACTGCCCGGAGGACGCCATACCGGCTGTCCGTTACGACGTGCTCTTCGAGAAGCATACCCGGCTCATGGGGATCCTCCGCGGCACGACCGAATTGCTCAACTCTCATGAGACGTGGCAGTTCGACGACTACTCCGCGATGAACGCGGCGATGTTCGACGTGGAGGCGCGCGCCAAGCGGCGCGCCGAGATATTCCCGGCGGAGTGCGACAAGGCGTTCGAGATGGGCGCCCGCCTGGCCGTCGGGAGCCGTGGCTAAGGTCTCTGGGTCGACCGGCAAAGGTGGTCGCTCCGACGGCCTACAGGATATCCATGGCTGCCAAGAAGCCCTCTTTGATGGCGGCGTCCACCTTCGCGGTGCGGACGCAGTCGCCGATTTTCACGTACGGGATGGAGCCCAACGCCGTTTGTAGGTCTTCCGTGGCGTTGGGGCGCATGCCGAGGGCGTAGACGACGGCGTCGGCTTCAAACCATTCTTGGGTCGCGTCTTCGCGCTCGATCTGGACGCCGGAGCGAGCGATCTCGGTGCACTTGGCGCTCGTGATGATCCTCATGCCGGCCTTCTGCATCTCGAGGAGAAGGGCTTCACGGTACATCCCGTAGGATTCGTTGGCTGCACGCGCGAGCATCTCGACGACGGTGACCTTGTGGCCCGACTTGGCCAGGTGTAGACCGGTCTCGCAGCCCACCAAACCACCGCCGACCATCACGATCCGCTCCCCAAGGACGGCGCCGTCATCGTATACCGCGAGCGCCGGGATGGCGTTCTCGATGCCCTTGATGGGCGGCACCACGGGGGATGATCCGACGGCAAGGATCACCGCGTCGGGGACTTCTTGGGCGATGGTCTCCGCGGTCGCGGAGGTGTCCAGCCGCACCTTGATGTCACGGATGCCCGTCTCGTAGACGAGCAGGTTCTTGAAGTCGCGCAGGTCGGCCTTGTCCACGTCCCTATCGGTGAACTTGAGGATGCCCCCCAACTCCGACGATCGCTCGACCAGGGTGACCCTGTGCCCCCGGTCGGCCGCCGTGATGGCCGCCTGCATCCCGGCTGCGCCGCCGCCGACGATGAGTACCTTGCGTGACTCCGTGGGTCGGGGCATCTCCTCCGGCGCCACCGGGAGGTTGGCTCTCGGATTGATGGTGCAGCTGCCGACCTTCATGAACATGGGCTCATCGTCGGGCTCGGTCTCGTATCCGGCCTCGGGGCTGCCGGGGAAGCACTTGTAGCAGCGGATGCAGCGTCTGATCTCCTTCTCCCGACCTGTCCGGGCCTTGTTGGGGAGTTCCGGGTCGGCGATCATTTGCCGACCGAACACGATGTAATCGGCCTTGCCTTGGGCCAGGATCGTCTCGGCCAGTTCCGGCGAGTTGATGCCTCCCACGACGCCGACCGGCATCGCAGTGTGGCTCTTGATGGTCGCGGCCGGTTCCACGTTGCATCCGTGGGCCGCATACATCGACGAGAACTGGTTGGTGACCACCGGGTGGGTATAGATGCCATTGGAGACATGGGCGGTGTCCGCGATGCCCTCCAGCATGTGCACGAACCGTCCTACCTCGTCCGCTTCTATCCCGCCCGGCACGCCGTCACGGCCACTGACCCGCGCCTCCAACAGGAAGCGCGGACCCACTGCGTCCCGCACGGCCTTGAACACGGCGAGCGGGAACCGAGCCCGGTTCTCGAGGCTGCCCCCGTACTCATCGTCCCGCTTGTTCCAAAGAGGCGACAAGAACTGGGAGAGCAGCCAGCCGTGACCGGCATGTAGCAGAACGCCGTCGAACCCCGCCGCCTTCATGTACAGCGCGGCCGTGGCAAAGTCGTCGCGTACCTTCTTCATCATGGCCGGGTCCATCGCATCCACCTGCTGCCCGTCCTTGCGGATGAAGGAGGTAGGGCCCCAGGGGTTTGGGTGGCCGGGCAGGGGGTCCTTCTCTCCGCCGGCGTGGGACAGCTCGATCAGAGCCACTGCGCCGTGCTTCTTGATCAAGTCCGCGTAGCGCTTGATGGCCTCGAAGTGTTTTCCGGATGGATGAGCGAAGTCGATGGGGTCGAACGGGATGCGTTCGGCGTCGGTGGAGTTGACGCTGGTCTCGCCCACACAGACTATCCCGGCCCCACCTTTGGCGGCGCCCTCTATCTTGCGGTAGGCTCTGGGCGCGGCCTCCGGGTGCTGGACCACGGCGCCGAAGACCATCGGGGCGCACATGACGCGGTTCTTCACGAAGTGGCCATTGACATACCAGGGCTGGAACAGGTACCGATATTGCATGAAAGAGGGCTCCTTCGCGGGTGTGATCGCCGTATAGGAGTTACCCTGTGTAGGAGCCGTCTACTCGTGACCCTTGGCCAGGAGGTGGAGAGATGACGAAGAAGCTGCTGCAGATCAACTCTCGTTCGAGCATACCGCCCGAAGAGCTCCGTGAGGAGTACGAGGGGGCTGCGACTCCCATCTCGGCGGTCGCAGGGCTCGAATGGAAGATCTTCGCACTGAACGAGGAGACGGCTGAGGCGGCAGGCATCTACCTGTTCAAAGATGCCGAATCGCTGCAGGCCTATCTGGAGGGGCCGATCATGGCCGCTATGAAGACCAAGGCCGCGTTCACCGATGTCACCGTGAAGGTGTTCGACATCGCCGAGGAAGCCACTCTCAAGACTCGGGGCCCGGTCTGATGCAACGTACGTTGGTCGTCCATGGACGGTAGCGACTGGCACGAGATCGCCAGGTGGATCCTCCTGATCCTGGCGGCAGGCTTCATAGGGCAGTTCGGCAAACGCCTGGCCGACTACCTGCTCGCACGCCGACGCAGGAGCAAAGCCGAGGCTCAGAATCTGCCGCCGGCTGATCCGGGTGCTCCCGCGGGCGACAAGGAGGCCGCCAAGATAGCCAAGAAGGCGGCCAAAGCGGCGGTGAAGAAGGCCAAGAAAGCCGATTGACCCGGCCATGCGGCCGGAGTGCTCGCCCGCGGTCAAGACTCGGGCCGCGGCGTCGTTTGCCGGTGGTGGCTAGAAGACCCGGCGCGCCCCCCGGTAGGAGGCCGGCCACACGTCGCTTATCTGTACCTGCGAACCCGTGGCGTTGACCATCCTCCCGCTGCCGATGTAGATGCCCACGTGCTGTATGGGAGTGAAGAAGAAGACGAGGTCGCCGGCCTGCAGATCGCCTCTGGCGACCGCTCTGCCGTAGCTGAACTGCATGCGGCTGGAGTGCGGCAGCGAGATACCCACCTTCGCATACACGTACTGGACCAGGCCGGAGCAGTCGAACCCTCTGGGACTGGAACCTCCCCAGACGTAGGGGACTCCCAGGTAGTCCATGGCCATGGAGACTACCTTGCCGGGCCGGGAGGCGAGGAAGGCCTTCCTCGCTCTCGCCTCAGCAGCCAGCCGGGCCTGTCGCTCCGCCTCGGCCTTCTTGAGCTTGGCTATCTGTGCTTCCTTGCCCCGCAGTGCCTCTTTCTGCTTGTTGACCTGGTCGAGAACCGTCTGTTTGGCGGTCGCGGTCTGGGCTTCGTAATCCTTCTGCTGCTCCAGGTCGGCTTCCAGTTTCGCCTTGAGGTCGGTCCTCTGGGTTTCATATGTCTCGATCTGGTCGACCAGCCGGGAGTCGAGTTCGCTGATCCACTTGAGCTTGTCCAGCAGCGTCACCGCTTCGGAGAAGCTGTCTGCGCCCAGGATGACGTCCAGCGTTCCGAGGTTCCCCGCCTTATAGATGCCTACCAGGCGTTCGCTGAACCGGTCCTGTGCCGATCCCAAGTCTTCCTCTGCCTTGGCCAACTCGGTCGTTGTCTTCTTGACCGCGGCCTGGGTGTCCTCGAACTGCTGTTTCGCGTAGTTGTATTCTTCGGTGGCGGCTTCGAGTTCGCGGTAGAGCTTGTCTAGAAGGTTGCTGAGCTCCCGAGCTTCTGCCGTCGCCTGGTCTATCTGGGGGGTCGAGGCCTCTGCGAGACTCGTACCCGAAAAGGCCAGCAATCCCGCCAGCATGATGAGCGCGAGAATGCGCACGACCAGTGTTTGCTCGTTGGGTCCGTAGCCGGACACTCGCCCTCCTTGTTATCATCGACCGCCGGGCGGGGCGGTTCATGCCGGCTATCCAGCCTTGCTAGATGGATTATACGGGTGGGCCGATTCCCCTGCCGTCAGGGGCCCCCACCCGGTTTGTCTAACTGCGCAGGCGTCGCCACGCACGAATATTCCGCCCACCCGTCGTGTACTATCCTATGGAAACGCACACGATGATGGTGCCGCGGCCCGCGAACGGCACGGCGGCCCGGCTCTGCTCGTGCATCGATCTCAGGGGGAACACGCATGTCCATGCCATCGGTGGTGGCTGAGCATCTTGGCAAGTCGTTCGGGGAGACCAAGGCCGTCAGGGACGTCTCCTTCGAGGTGCAGCCGGGCGAAGTGTTCGGTCTCCTCGGTCCGAACGGCGCCGGCAAGACCACCACCATCCGCATGATGCTCGACATCTTCAAACCCGACTCAGGGCGGGTGGAGATACTGGGCTCCAGCCCCGACAAGGTGTCGAAAGACCGCATCGGCTACCTGCCCGAAGACCGCGGTCTCTACAAGGACATCGCTCTCGAGCAAGTATTGCTGTTCCTGGCCACACTCAAAGGCTTGAGCGACGCGGAGGCCAAGAACAGGCTGGAGCCGTGGCTCGAACGCGTGGATCTCTACGAGCATCGGCACAAGAAGGTGCAGGAACTCAGCAAGGGCATGCAGCAGAAGGCCCAAGTCGTGGCTACGCTGCTGCACGAGCCCGATCTCATCATCGTCGACGAACCCTTCGCGGGTCTGGATCCAGTGAACACCCGGTTGATCAAGGACATCATCCAGGAACAGGTGGCCGCCGGTCGCTCGGTCATCATGTCTACCCACCAGATGTACCAGGTACAGGCCTTGTGCGACCGCATAGTACTCATCGATCGTGGGCGAACCGTGCTGTACGGCCGGGTGGACGAGATCAGGCGGGATTTCGCGGCCAACGCGGTCGTAGTGGAGGGTGAGGGGGATTTCTCGGGTCTGCCGCAGGTCCTCGAAGCCCGGGAGGAGGATGGCGCGTGGCGGCTCTCCCTCGAGGGCGGAGCCGATCCACAGGAGGTCTTGAGGGCGCTGGCCGCCCGCCCAGGGGTGAAGCTGGAGCGCTTCGAACGGGCTGAGCCCTCACTGGACGACATCTTCATAACCGTGGTGGCTGGGGTCAAGCGTCCGGTGGCCCGCGACGGGGGAGCCGCGCCGCGTGACGATGCGTAAGTCGGTCCTCATAGCCCGCCAGGAATACCGCAAGAACGTGCGGAGGCGGAGCTTCCTGTTGGCCACGTTCGGCCTACCGGTGCTCATGCTGGCGATGATGGGCGTCAGCATCCTCTCGTCCCTGCAGAGCGCGGGAGACGTAGAGTCGCTGGGATATGTGGATCGAAGCGGAGTTCTGGCGACTAGGGCGGATGACCCGGGATTCCGGGCCTTTGCGACGGAGGAGGAGGCGACGGCCGTTCTCGAGGCCGGCGAGATCAAGGGTTTCTACGTATTGGCTCCCGACTATGACCGCTCCGGTCAGGTAGAACTGGTCTATGGGGAACGTCAACCCAGCGCCGGTGTCCAAGACCGTTTCGACGAGTTTCTCAGAGCGAACCTGGTGGGGTCGTTGGCGCCTGAAGTGGCCGGCCGAGTTCTCGCCGGTCCTGAAGACATCGTGGTTCGCGCCGTCGAGGGAGGCAGAGAGGAGCGTTCAGCCGGCGTGATCGATCTCATCCTGCCTTTCGCGCTCGGTCTCTTCATCTCTTTTGCGCTCATGACCTCGGCCAACTACCTGCTACGCGCGGTCACCGACGAGAAGGAGAACCGCACCATAGAGATCGTGACCACTTCTGTCTCGCCCAAGGAGTTCATAGCAGGGAAGGCGGCTGGACTGGTGGGGGTGGCTCTGACCCAGGTGATCCTCTGGGCGGTGGTCATCGTTGCGGGGTTGTCGCTGGTGGCCGCCTTTACCGACGTCATGGGCGGCCTCAAGATCCCCTGGAGCCTCGTGGGGGTGCTCGCGGCCTTCTTCGTGCCTCTTTTCATCCTCGCTGTGGACCTGGTGGTCATCCTGGGCGTGGTGGTGGCAGATTCGCGACAAGGCCAGCAACTGGTTGGGGCGCTCAACGTGCTTTTTCTCCTCCCCTTGTTCTTCTCGCCGCTGCTCGGCAGCAATCCGGACGGCCCGTTGATGGTCTTTCTCACTCTGTTCCCAACGACGTCCTTGCTCGCCATCGCCATCCGGTGGGGTGCGACGCTCATCCCCTTGTGGCAGCTTGTCACGAGCTGGGTGATCTTGATCTTGTGTGCCGGCATAGGGTTCTGGGCCGCTCCCCGGGTGTTCCGCCAGGGGATGCTCCGCTATGGCAAGCGCATGAGCCTGCGGGGATTCTTCGATGCTGTCAGGGCGCGAGGGTGATGGTGTGATGCGCGACGTCTGGCTGATCGCTCGCCATGAGCTGCGCACCACGCTGGCGCGAAAGGCCTTCTGGTTTACCACCTTCTTGCTGCCGGCAGTGGTGTTGCTCCTCGTGTTCATTCCGCAGCTGTTTGCCGGAGCCGAGGAGAGTGAGGGCTTCATCCCAGACGCAGGGTCCGGGATCGAGGCCGTCGGGTACGTTGACCCGGGAGGGCTGTTGCGGGCGGCTCCGTCGGGGTTACCGGCCGAACTGGTGCGCGACTACGATGATGAGGACGCCGCGCAGGCGGCGCTGGCCGGAGGGGAGATCGACCGCTACTACCTCATTTCTCCGGACTACCTGGCCTCGGGCCGGTTGACGGTCGTCCAAGGCCGGTACGAGCCTCTGCAGGCCATCGATGGCGGCAATCTCATCACCTACGTCATCAACACCGGCATCACCGGCGACGAGGCGATCGCCAGGCTGCTGATGGATCCCACCCCCGGGGCGGTGTCGCGGTCGCTGGCTCCCCAGAGTCCGGCCGCTCCCTCAGACGCTGCGTCGGCCTATTTTCTGCCCTACCTGCTCATGTTCGTGCTCTATATGGCTCTCGCCATGACCAGTGGCTTCATGCTCCAGAGCGTCTCGAAAGAGAAGGAGAACCGCACCGCTGAGGTCCTCCTCGTCAGCCTTCGTCCGAGAGACCTCATGATGGGCAAGATCGTCGGTCTGTCCGCCGTGGGATTGCTCCAGGTGGCCATCTGGTTCGCCGTGATCTTCGGATTGCTGCTCACGAGGGGGAGCATCGCCGGCATGGACCTCACCGTAAGTGGTGAGTTCGCCGCCCGGGTGATTCCCTGGGCGGTCGTCTACTTTCTGCTGGGATACGTGATGTATGCCTCCCTTTACGCAGTACTGGGCGTCCTTGCGCCCACGGCTCGCGACGCCGGGCAGTTCGTGATCGTGGTCCTCATCCCACTGATTGTCCCCTTGCTTCTTCTGAACGTGTTCAGCGATGCTCCCAACGGTGCGGCGGCCACTGCGCTCAGCCTGGTGCCGCTTACCTCGCCGGTCGCCATGGTAGCGAGGCTGGGGGCGACGCCTGTGGTGTGGTGGCAGCTCGTGTTGGGCGCGGTGCTCCTCGCGGTGACTGCCTACGTAGTCGTGTTGCTGGCGGGACGCCTGTTCCATGCGGGCAACCTACTTTCGGCCCGGGCGCTCACCTGGCAGCGGTTGAAGGGCGTGGTGTCGCATCGTTCCGCCCCGACAGCCGCCGGAGAGGCGTCGGTGCGTGGTAGGTTCAGTCAAAGCGGCCGGCCCGGCGGCGAGGTGGAGGCGGCTCGGACCTCGGTCCCAAAGGACACGGCCGGATCGAGAAACCGCGTCTTCATGATGGCTGCGATCGCCGTAGTGATGGTGGTCTTGGGCATCGTGGAGTACACGCGGGGGGATTCCAGCGGCATCATCATGGTGGTCGCGGGAGTGGCGATAGGCGCGGGTGCTTTTGTGCGGTACCGGAGGAATCGGTAGGGTCTGCCAGGGGCGCACTCAGGTCTGCCTACTGGGGCCGCGGCTTCTTCATGATTCAGCGCCCGGTCTAAAGCGTGCCGACCCCCGAGGGCGCGGGCTTGCCGGCCGACCGGTGAGTGACGAACCGCTGGGCTGCGAGCAGTTCTCTCGCGGCAAGCACCGCCAGGGCGACCACGATCATGCCCATGCCCGCGCCCTCGGCCAGGGTTGGAAGCTCACCGAGCTGAAACCATGCCGAGACGACACCCACCACCGGGACGGCCAGACTGCCGAAGCCGGCCGTGTTAAGGGGCAGCTTGTCGAGTGCGTACAGCCAGAGGACCCACGCGATGGCATTGCCGGGCACAGAGCTGAAGACGAGGGCCGAGATGAAGCTCGCGTTCCAAGTCGGGAGGCTCTCCGCCGTGAGCACTGCCACGACGATCAGCGGGATGGTGCCGAAGATGCCCTGCCACGCGATGAACGACAGCGGCTCGATATCGCACCGGGTACGCAACCGTTTGACGATCAGGGAGGCGATGGCCCACGAGACGCCGGCCGCGACTGCCAACAGGCTGCTGGTGAGTCCTCTCAGGTTCCAAGGCTCGACCACCAGCACCAACCCAGGCAGCGCTATGCCCACGGCCAGCCATTGAAGGTCGCGGACGGGTTCTCGAAGCGATAGCCAAGCTATCAGCAAGAGCCAGAAGGGCATGGTGTAGGTCAGGAATGAGATCTTCCCGATCCCACCCATCTGGACTGCCAGCATGGCGAGACCGGCGGACCCGCTGGTCTGAAAGATGCCGAAGAGCGCCGTCTGCACGACAGCCTTCGGTCTGAGCGATCTGCGCAGGGCGACCGCTACCGCAAAGATCGCGAGTGCTGCGACCAGATTGCGCAAGGCGGAATAGGTGAAGGGCTCAGCCCACTCCAGACCTACCTTCATGACCACCCAGTTGTAGCCCCAGAGCAGTGCGACGAGTGTGAGGGCTCCGAAGGGAAGGGAGGCGGACCGGCTGTCTCTCAGCGTCACTGTCCGCCTTCTCTCATGGGAGTAGCTACTCGAGGCCTGAAGTGGCCACGGTCAGTGAGGAGACAGGAGGATCCCCAGGTTCTTCGCCCAGGGCAGGAGGCAGGCTAACGCTGCCATCGACCACTTGATGGACCCCCTCCATCGATACAACAGACGGCATATCAAGGATAACACTACTGTCAGAGAATCAACTACACATTTTGAAGATTCTGAAGAAAATTTGCCCGTTTTGCGTGGTCTGTCAGAGCTCGCCGGTAGGATGAGCCGGGCTGCGCGTCACCGCTTATCGTACAACTGGGGAGACAGGGTGTTGCCGTGCAGATGATTGTTGTTCTCTACGACCGGATCAGCTGTGGCCTCGACGAGGATTCCGATCTTGTTCGCGCTGCACTCATTGAAACGCGCGGTTCCGCGACTCTGGTGGTTGAAGAGGATCCCGGCTTCGGCGTTCGAGAGGCAGGTATTGCGTTCCACGAGGGCGCTGCTGCGATCGTTGAGACTGATGCCGTTCAGACCGTTGGACGAGCATTCGTTGTCCCGGATCGTTCCGCCGGCATCGCCGAGGAGCGAGAGTCCGCTGCCGGCATTGTTGCTGCAGGTATTGCCCTCGAGGACCACGACGGCGTTCTTCTGTGCCGTTATCCCTCTCGTCCCGTTGTGCGAGCAGTAGTTGTCGCGCGCGGTGCCGCCGGCATTGTCGGAAAAGAGTATGCCCGCGCCGGCGCTGTTCGTCATGCAGGTGTTGCCTTGTAGAAGCACCTGTGCCTCGTCCTCGACTGAGATGCCGTGAAGACCGTTCTTGGTGAAGACGCAGTTGGTCACGGTCGCAGTGGTCGAACCGCCCAGGAACAGTCCATATCCCCCCGAGTCACTCAAGCGGTTGCCTCCGGAGAAATAGCACGATTGCAGGTCCAACACGGAGTCTCTGACTTCCATCACCACTGAGCGTAGGGTGGTTGCTGCACTCACGAAACGGATGTTCTCCGCGTGCAGATCGGCGCCATTCACGGCGACCACAGTGCCCGCGTAAGCGACCAGCGTGTTTCCCGTCTGCCACCCGGAGCCAACCAGTTCAAGGGCGTAGTCGAGAACCAATGTCTTGGTAAGGGTGAAGGTCCCCTTGCCGAGGCGGATGGTGGAGCCGGGACCAAGCGCCGCGACGGCCGCTTCGATGGTGGGGTAGTCACCGCTCCCATCGGCATGCACCCATACGTCGCGCGCCGGGCGAGTGAGGGGCGCCGTTGTGGGCGGCGAGGTCGTAGTCGACGGCTCGTTCCCGTTCCCGTGGAGAAGCGTCAGCAGGTTGTGGAGCATGTGCGCCACCTCGCCGCGCGTGGCCGTCGCCGTCACGCTCCATCCCGGGCCGATCCCCATGAGGCCGTTGAGGAGGCCGTTGTTGTCGGCGATCCGCAGATTCTGCCCGTGCGGCTCGCCGACGCCGGTGAACAGGCCTATCTTCCCCCCCCGGTGGGTCCTCCAGTAGGCTTGGGTGAAGGCGCTCGATCCCGCGCACGATCATGCTCACCACTTGGTCGCGGCGGATGGAATTCCACGGCGCAAAGAGGGTCTGGGTGGCGTTGGTGCCGGTGGTGATGCCGTTGTCGTAGGCCGCCTGGACGTACTTGTGGGGGTAACCGTTTGCGTCGGGCGCACCCAGGTCGGTGAAACGCGTGGAAGTGGAGGAGCTGGGTGCGATCTCCAGGGCGCCTACGATCATCTTGGCGAACTGGGCTCTCTTCACCGGATCGTTGAGACCGAAATCGCCGTTCCGGTATCCGCCGATGATGCCCGACTGCGAGAGGCGGTCGATCGCCGTCTTGTACGCGTGCCCGGCCGGTACGTCGGGGAAGGCCTGCGCCGAAGCGACCAGCACAAGGAGGAGCACAAGGACGAGGAATACCGCGCTTGGAAGACCTCGGCGAAGCAGTGTCTCTGCCCGATTGGACATAGTGACCCTCCCTCTTGGAAGATTCGGTTCTCTACCGGATGTAGACCTTCGTTCCGTCCGGGATCATGGGGGCGTGCGGATCGTTGGCACGCAGATCGTCCATATCCCACTTGGGCAGGCGGATGCATCCATCGCTGGCCGGGTAGACCGGGACGGACGGATAGCCGTGGATGGCAAGGACGTTCCCCGGATTCAGGTACAGCGCCCTGTACCGTGGCCCGTCGGCTATGGGTTTGCGTTGCACGGTGTAGGGCGTCGAGCGGTAAGTGAAGCTCCGCCCCGTGGAGGTCGGTAGTGTCCGCGTCACGGTGCCGTTCTGCACGTAGAGGAATACCTGCTTGGTCAGGTTCACCTCGATCCAGACCCCCGCGCCACCACTCGTGGGGGATGGCCTCGTCGCAGCCTGCAGCTCGGCCCACACCTGGCGCTTCACGACGCCGTCTCGATTCAACCCCTCCCACTTCTGAAAGGCTATGACTGCCTGGTGAGTGCGGTGGTCGAAGACACCATCGACGGGACCCGGCCGGTAGGTCAGCTCGGTCAGCCGCTGTTCCAGCCACAGCACGTGGGCGCCTTGGCTGCCGAGGGCCGCGTCGGGGTAGGACAGATAGGAGGGAGTGGGAGCGGGCGGCTCAGCCAGAGCCACGGGCGTCTTGTGCAGCGCGGCGTAGAGTACGCCGACACTCTGAGAGCGTGTCACATCTTCCAGCGGATAGAAGAGACCATCGGTCCGCCCCGACACGATCTGTAGCCGGTGCGCATTGGCCACTGAGGCTCGGTGGACCTCGGCGATGAGGTGCCGGTCGGCGAACCGCTGCAGCCACGCATCTACATCCTCGGCCTCAAGCGTCAGATCGAGTCCCTCGATGGGTTGCGCGTTGTGCCGGTATTCCAGTGCCCGCATGAGCAGGCTTGCTGCCTGCTGACGGGACAGCGTGGCTTCAGGGGCGAACGCAGTGGGGGAAGTCCCATTGGCGAGGCCGGCCTGGAAGAGGGCCGCCACCGCAGGCTCATACCAGGAGCCCGTGGGGAAGTCTGTGAACGGATGAGACGCTCCCGGAGCAAGGTCGAGCAGCCCTGCGAGCATCGCACTGAACTCGGCCCGCGAAATGGGGTCGTAGGGGCCGAAGGTGCCGTCGGCCCGTCCGTTGACTACTCCTTCATCTGAAAGGGCCTGTAGCGCCTCGATGTACCATTCGTCTCCACTCAGATCGGGATAGGGGAGCGCGCGCGCACTCGATGGCCCAAGAGCAACGATCAGAAAGGCCAGTAGGGCTACGGCTGTTACGGCGGCCGGATGGCCTACCGACCCCCGGGCTGGTCTTGTGGTGCTCGGGCGCACTCTGCGTACCTCCATGCTCGTCTTCACGGATTTGAGCAAGGAGGTACCCCGCGTGAGGCCAATGCATGCACGTGGGGCCGCCCGACTTCAGACGCGGCGGGGCTTCTTGACAGGGCGGGCCTGATCGGGGCGCACCGCCCGTGATATGCCCTCTCGTGTGAGGTGTAGGCTCACCAGACCGGTGCTGCTGACGGTCGCATACCTGTAGACGAAGACTCCCCTTTCGCCTTCGATCTTCAACTGGGTGCCCGGCTCGTAGTGATCCGCCGTGCGCATCCCCGGCCCGGTGACGGTCGCATCCAGCGACAGTTGTACGGACTCGTCGGGCGGCTGTCTTGTATCATCAGTCATACTCTCTACCTTACCGCAGCATCGTACAATCCGTTCAAACAGCCCGAGGAACGCTGATGCCTCAGATATGGATCCATGATGTCTCGTTAAGCCTGGGCGGGCCGCTTCTTCTAGACGGAGCGACTCTCTCGGTCGAGGCGGGCGAGCGTATCGGTCTGCTGGGCCGTAACGGGGTGGGCAAGTCCACCTTGCTCAAGATGTTGAACGGCGACGTCTCTCCCGACTCGGGCGAGATCGTGAGGGCCACCGCGATACGGGTAGGGCTGCTCCCTCAGGACGTGCCGGACCATCTGCACGGTACTGTCTACGAGGTGGTGGCCTCGGGCGGACAAGAGCATCTGGACCTGTTGCGCGAGTACCACGAGCTCACCGTTGGAGTGGCTCAACGCGGCGCAGCTCTCCTCAAGGACCTCGAACGCGTGCAGCACCGCTTGGAGACGACCGGCGCTTGGCATCTTCATCAGCGGGTCCAGACCGTCATGGGATGGGTGGACCTGGATGGCGACGCGGAGTTCCGGCTACTCTCAGCCGGTCTGAAACGCAGAGTCTTTCTTGCCAGGGCTCTCGCCGGAGACCCCGACATCCTGCTGCTCGACGAGCCTACCAACCACCTGGACATCGATTCCATCGTGTGGTTGGAGGACTTCTTGCTCCGGTTCGGCAAGACGCTGATCTTCGTCACCCACGATCGCGCTTTTCTGCAGCGGATGGCGACCCGCATCGTGGAGATCGACCGGGGTCGTCTGCTGTCCTTCGACTGCGATTACGATACCTACCTGGAACGCCGGCAGGCCATGCTCGATTCAGAGGAGATATCGTGGCGGGAGTTCGATCGAAAGCTTGCCAAAGAGGAGGTGTGGATCCGTCAGGGCATCAAGGCCCGGCGCACGCGCAACGAAGGGAGAGTGCGTGCTCTGGAGCAGCTCCGGGTGGAGCGGGATCTGCGGAGAGAGCGCATCGGCAATGCCCGATTCAGCATAGCGGAGGCCGAACGGAGCGGGCGGCTGGTGGCCGATGCCGAGAAGATCTCGTTCTCCTACGGTGACAAAAGCATCATCGACGGATTCTCCACCACCATCATCCGCGGCGATAGGGTCGGCATCATCGGGCCCAACGGATCGGGCAAGACCACGTTGCTCCGGGTCCTGCTTGGCGAGCTGACGCCTCAGAAGGGCCGGGTCCGTCTGGGGTCGGCTCTGCAGATCGCCTACTTCGACCAGCTTAGGGCACAGCTCAACGGCGACCGGACCGTGAGAGAGAGTGTGGCCGACGGGGGAGATACCGTGCGAATAGGAGACAAGACCCGGCACGTCGTCGGTTACCTGGAGGACTTTCTCTTCACGCTCGACCAGATACGGGCCCCAGTCCGCCTGCTGTCGGGTGGAGAGCGCAACCGCCTGCTCCTGGCGAGGCTGTTCAGCCTTCCGTCCAACGTGCTCGTGCTGGACGAGCCGACCAACGACCTCGATATGGAGACGCTGTCGCTCCTGGAGGAGAGGCTGCTTACATACAGCGGCACCATCCTACTCGTGAGCCACGACCGGGCTTTTCTCAACAACGTGGTCACCTCCACGATCGTCTTCGAAGGGGGCGTAAGGCTTGCGGAGTACGTGGGAGGCTACGACGACTGGCTCCGAAATCGCGGCGACACCGCTCGTCAGCGGTCCAGCGCCACGGATCCCAAACCGGCGCGTACGCGGTCCCCACAGGCGAAGCGCAAGCTCTCCTTCAAGGAGGTCAGGGAGCTCGAAGCGCTGCCGGAAAGGATCCAAGCTCTCGAAGATGAGCAGGCGGAACTCATCGGCGCCCTAAGTTCGGCGCAGTTCTACGCCGCGAACGATCCGGTCCGGGTAGCTGAGGCCAACGCCCGCTTGGAAACCCTCCAAGCTGAACTCGAGGAGGCGTACTCGTCGTGGGAGCGTCTGGAGACCCTCAGGGAATCACTGGAGCGCTCGTGATGGAAGCGTGGGCTCTTCCGCTGCGGATGCAGGCGGTGCAGACACCCATCATCCCGAGTGTCGCGGCGCTGATACGCGCACACCCCGGCACCATCTCCCTGGGGCAGGGCGTCGTTCATTACGGTCCCCCTCAAGAAGCGATCGACGAGATCGGTTCGTTTCTGGCCGATCCGGAGAACCACAAGTACAAGCCCGTCCATGGCATCCCAGCATTGCTCGAGGCGCTGACGGCCAAGGTACGACTCGAGAATCGCATCGGTATGGGTCCGGATAGCGCCATCGTGGTGACGGCGGGCGCGAATCTGGCCTTTGTGAACGCGCTCTTGGCAGTCACAGATCCCGGAGACGAGGTCATTCTTCAGACTCCCTACTACTTCAACCACGAGATGGCTATCACCATGGCCGGCTGTTGCCCGGTTTCCGTGGAAACGGACGACCACTATCGTCTCAAACCGGATGCCATCCGCCGGGCCATCACCCCGAAGACACGGGCTGTGGTCACTATCTCGCCAAACAATCCGTCCGGAGCGGTGTACGAGGAGTCCGCGTTGCGAGAGGTCAACGAGGTCTGTCGCAGTCATGGCCTCTACCACATCAACGACGAAGCCTACGAGTACTTCACCTACGGTGACGCGCGTCACTTCTCGCCGGGGTCCATCGAGGGAAGCGCCGCCCACACGATCTCGCTCTTCTCGCTTTCGAAGGCCTACGGGTTCGCCAGTTGGCGTATTGGCTACATGGTCATACCAACTCATCTGTTCGAGTCGGTGGAGAAGATCCAAGACACTCTACTCATCTGCGCGCCGGTCGTTTCTCAACATGCGGCCGTGGGCGCGCTGCGTGCCGGCAGCCGTTACTGCCGTTCGAAGCTGGCCTCCATTGCCGCGGTGCGGGAGCATGTTTTAGAGGAGTTGGAGGGCATCCGAGACGTCTGTACCGTCCCTGCCGCGGAGGGCGCCTTCTACGTGCTGCTTCGTGTGGATACATCTCTGGAGCCCATGGCGCTGGTCGAGCGCCTCGTGCGGGAGTTCGGAGTCGCAGTGATCCCAGGGACCACGTTCGGGCTCAACAAGGGCTGTTACCTGCGCGTGTCGTACGGAGCGCTCACCCAGGATACGGTGGTGGAGGGGATGCGCCGCCTGGTCAGGGGGTTGAGCAGCATCTTGAGCGCCGGCGCGCTATATTGACGGACAACATGCGCACCAACCCCAACCGCCTCGTGTCATCGTGGAAGAGCCCTGCAGGTTACGGGTTCATCATGCTTGCGACCATGCAGGTGGCGTACGGCTTCGCTAACAGTGTCAACAACAACGTCATAACCAACTTCTTTGCGGACGTCCTTCATTTCACGGGGCCCCAGTTCGGCTACATGACCGCCATCCGCGAGGTGGGCGGACTAATGCTCATCGCTCTGATGGCGGTGCTCTACCGTGTATCGATACCTAGGCTGACCGCGACCGCCATGGTTCTGCTCGCAGTCGGGTACGCGCTGTTCGGCTTCGCCACCGGTTTTGCCTCGATCATCCCGTGGATCCTGATCAGCAGCTTTGGCATGCATATCGTGTTTCAGACCCAGTTCTCCCTGGGGATGAGTCTCACCACCCAGGAGCGGAGCGGCCACGTGCTCGGCCGCATGGGGGCGTATGCCCAGGCGGGGACGTTCGTAGCTCTCGTCCTGGTCTTCTTCATCTTCAGATACGCACTGCTCTCGTACCGGTGGACGTTCATCATGTGCGGGGTCGCAGCCTTCGCCGGTGCCGTCGCCATCTTCCGCTTTCCAGACCTCCACGAAGGCCAACTGCGCAAGGTCGCCGCTACGCCGGAACGGATCGTGTGGCGTCGGGACTACCGCTGGTACTACTGGCTGAACGTCCTTGACGGCATCCGGCAACAGATCTTCTTCTCGTTCGGCCTTTGGGTCCTCGTGAACCGGTTCGAGATGCAGGTGGAAGACATCTCGCTGTTGCTGATGATCGTGACCGTCATCGGCATATTCTCTTCGCCGTATCTGGGGCGGCTGATCGACCGGCTGGGCGAGCGGCGGATGTTGCAGTCTATCAACGTCGGCTACGTGATCGCTCTGGCCGGGTATGCCCTGTCGAACAACGTGTATCTGGCCTGCTTCTTCTACGTCGTCTACTCCTTCATCTTCCCGTTCTCCACCATCGGGGCGTCCACATATCTGCGCAAGATCGCGGTCCCCGAGGATATCGGACCCAGTCTGGCGATGGGGGTCACGCTCTTGCACGTGACAGCGGTCGTGGTTCCCGTGATAGCAGGTTTCATCCTCAACTTCGTGGGCTACCAGGTCCCCTTCTTCATCGCCTGCGGAGCCGCGGTTGTGACCGTCGCGGTCACCCACCGCCTGGACCCTGTGGGGCAGCGCAGCGCGGCCCGTGTGGCTCTTGATGAATCACTCCGGGCGTCGCGAGAGGCATTGAAGAAGGCTGCCGACGAGGAAGCCTCCTCCTGACATCTTAGTCTGTCACCCGGTACTCCGGCGCCCGCCCGCGCTTGCCCACCACCTCGATGACGCCCATCTCGCGCAGGCAGTAGGCCATCTTCTGCGCCAGGCGGCGCGGGTCGCCCGTGTGCTCCACCAGGTCGGGCACGGTGAAGACGGGGGCGAGACCCGGCGGGAGCAGTCCGCGAAAGTCCCGCGGCTCGTTGAACACTCTGCTCGAGACCACTTCGAGCAGCCGCCTGTCGGCTTTGCTACGCCCCTTGCGGCGCCAACTACCTTTGCCGTCCTCCCGCCAGATCGCCTCCTCACGCGTGAGGAGCACCTCCAGCGAGAGGGCTGGGCGTCGCATCAGCCCGGGGATGTGCACCAGTTCGGCGAAGACGTCGCGCTCCCGGCCGTGCTTGGGGGATCTCCGCCGGCCGAGCAGCTCACCATCTTCCGACATCCTCACCACCCACTTGTCGACGGCGATGGGGTACACGAGGCGGATCGGGTGGCTCTCGAGCAACTTGGTCAGCTTCGGCCTGATCGACCCGAAGTTGCCGGTCTGCACCTCGATGAGGAGATCGTCGCGGACCAGGTCGATCACATAACCGTCGACCTCACATTCGACCCGATCGCCGGGCTGTGCGTACCAGGCTTTGAGTGCCGCGTGCAAGGAGTCTTCCCGGAGCGTGCCGATGCCGTTCATGCACAGCATTCTACTAGCGAGATGATGCGGTCGGTCGTGGTCGCGTGCCCCGTCCGACTGGACCGCTCGGCAAGGGACTTTGTCAGACAGCTACACCCGTACTCTCCGATTCTGCCGCCTGCTCGAGTTCCTCGTCACACCCGGGTTCCTGCGACGTTCCGAACGCCCCGACCACTTTGACCGTCTCGGCCTCGGCGATAACCGGGACGTCCGGTAACGGTGCGAACTCATCGCCCTCGAAGGACTCGCGCTTGAGATAGCGTTCATCCCAGATGGGGTTGGTGATTGCCTCGAACCTACGGTTGTAGTCCACCAGGCTTCGCGTGTACTCGGGGTCGATAAGGGTCTGGGCAGCATTGACGTCAATGGGCTCCGGTTTGTACTTCAATAGCAGCTGTTCCAGCTCGTCGTGGTGGTCGCGGTTGGGGCAGGGGGCGATCATGCTGCGGTCGTCGTCGACGTAGTCGTGTTGCCACTGGCGCACGGCTTGGAAGAACGGGTGCTGCCACACGTCGTTGAGCGTCTTGCCCTCGGCGTAGGCATCCCGGATGTTCACCGGTGAGTAGGGCATGAACACGCAGGGCGTGACGGCGCCGTCCCAGTCGATGTAGAAGTAGCCGCCCTGGCCGTGCCCGCCGGCCGCGATGCAGCCGTCGACACAGGTGCCGTGGTTCCACATGTCGGGCATGAAGAACTTCTTCTCACGAACAATCTCCCAGGAACGCTTCCACATCCAGGCCCGCTGCTCCGGAGTGGGCATCAGGTCCATGGAGAACGACCGCCCGATGGGCATGTAGTGGAAGATGAAGGCGAGTTGGGCGCCCTTCTTCATGATGAAGTCGACGAACTCCTCGGAGAAGATCTCCTCGACGTTCTGGCGGGTGGCCGCGATCGAGACGCCGAAGGGCACCTTGTAGCGGTTCAACCGGTCCATGGTCTCCATGACGCGGTCGAACATTCCTTCGCCGCGGCGGGCGTCGGTGAGCTCGCGGAAGCCCTCCACCGATACGTTCATCAGCGCGTTGCCGATTTCGGCCATCCGTTTGGCGGCTTCGTCGTCGATGAGGGTGCCGTTGGTGAAGACCATGAAGAACGAGTCGCTATGCTTGGCGAAGAGGTCCACAAGGCCCTTGCCCTCCGACCGGTAGGCGAAAGGCTCTCCCCCGCTGATGACGAAGAAACGCTCCCCCCACAGGTCCTTGGCCTCTTGGATGATGCGGTCGGTGAGGCTCCATTCGAGCTTGTTGGTCTTGTCGTCGGAGTCGGCGTAGCAGCCCGGGCAGCGGAGGTTGCAGGCCTTGCTGGGGGCGAGCAGCAAGAAGGTGGGAGCCTGCTTGCCGAAGGCCTCCTGGAACTGCTTACGCTGCTCCGGATTCCCGCGGTCGATGAAGAGTGTCTTGATGAGGATCTGCAGCATGCCGTGCAGGTAGCTGTCGGACATGTGATTACCCCTGATAGACCGGCGGAGCGATTCCATGATGGAGATCCCCATGGCCACCCGGTCTTCTTTGACACTCGTCAGATAACCGGAGTCGGCTTCGGGATCTTTGAGTGACGCCATCAGCCTCTTGTCCACCTCGTGGACGATCAGCTTCTGCACGAGAGGGTTCTTGACGAGTCTGACCAGTTGGGATGGTGAGGCCGTAGAAAGTCTGCTCACCATGAATTGCATCAACTTTGAGCTCGACCCTTTGTCCGCCATGGTCTTCTCCCTATTAAGCCATGGGCAAGAGGGATAGGAGGACTGGCCTGCTGATCACCATCGTCCCAAGCCCCCGGTGCGAATGGCTATCGATACCAGACCAGTCCACTTTAGCACGGCCGCAACCGGAGCGGCCAAGCGACTCTACCGGTCGAGTGGGGGTACCACTATGACAGGGCAGGGCGCGTGTTCGACGACGTGGCGGCTCACCGAACCGAGCAGTAGTGAGGCCAGAGCGCCCCGTCCCCGCCGGCCGACCACAGCGAAAAGAGCCCCCTTGGCCTCCTCGACGATGACGCCCTGCGGCCAACCTTCGAGGACCACTTTCTCGCACGGTAGGTCGGGCGCCAGTTCTTTCACGCGATTCACGGCCTCGGACACTATGCTCTCTGCCGCCTTCCGCAGTCCTTCCGTCACCTGTGGTACGGCTGTCGCGGCCTCATGTATCTTCGTCGGGGGAAGCTCCCACACCGACAGCACCCGGAGCATGGCGCCTCTCACCTGAGCCTCTTCAACGGCGAACTCCAGAGCTACTCCCGCGGCTTCCGAACCGTCGACTCCCACCAAGATGGTCTCCATCAACCCCTCCTCGACACGGACTCAATTACTATGGATCGCAGCTGTTCGCTGCACCTGCCTGCCACATGGACACCCCGTAGTGTCCAACTCAGTTCGAGCTGGACACTACGGGGCACTAGGAATCGCAGAAGGTCACAGCCGACCGCGCAACTGCAACTCCATACCATCATGCTGCCACTGCGAGCCTGAATCAGTCCTGAACGCAAGAGGCCGAACCGAGACATGCCCAGCGGGTCTAGTTCCTAGCGGATCAGGCGCGTTTGATGCTTCCGAACGCATCCATCCCGGCGTACTCGGCGATGTTGTCGAGCTCTTCCTCGATGCGCAGCAGTTGGTTGTACTTGGCCAACCGCTCGCCGCGGGCCGGGGCGCCCGTCTTCAACTGACCGGCGTTCAGGGCTACCGCCAAGTCGGCTATGGTGCTGTCGGAGGTCTCTCCCGAACGGTGGCTGATGACCGTGGTATAGCCCGCGCGATGGGCCATCTGCATGGTGTCGAGCGTCTCGGTGAGCGTCCCGATCTGGTTGAGCTTGATGAGGATGCTGTTGGCTACGTTGCCCAGCTCGATCCCGCGGGCCAGGCGGGTGGTGTTCGTGACGAACAGGTCGTCGCCCACCACCTGCACCCTTTGTCCGATCAGGCCGTTCAGGATGGCCCAGCCATCCCAGTCCTCCTCTGCCATGCCGTCCTCGATACTGATGATGGGGTAGCGGTCGCAAAGGTCGGCATAGTAGGCGGCCATGTCGGCGGAGCTGAGGGCGCGGTTCTCGCTGGCGAGCTCGTACAGCCCGGTCTCGGTGTTATAGAAGGAAGACGCGGCCGGATCGAGCCCGATGAAGATATCCCGGCCCGGCGCATATCCTGCCTTCTCGATGGCTTCGACGATGACCTTGATGGCGTCCTCGTTGCTGTCGAGGTCGGGGGCGAAACCGCCCTCGTCGCCCACAGCCGTGCGGAGGCCCCGGCCGTCCAGGACCTTCTTCAGAGCCTGATAGGTCTCCGCGCCCATCTGGAGAGCCTGGGAGTAGCTCTCCGCACCGGCGGGCAGCACCATGAACTCCTGAAGATCCACGTTGTTGGGAGCGTGTTTGCCACCGTTCAGGATGTTCATCTGCGGAACGGGTAGTACGTGAGCGTTGACTCCGCCGATGTACTGATAAAGGGGTAGCCCCAGGTACTCCGCCGCGGCGCGGGCTACGGCCACAGAGGTGGCGACTATCGCGTTCGCACCCAACTTGGTCTTGTTCGGTGTGCCGTCGAGGTCGATCATGATCTGGTCGATCTCGCGCTGGCGACTGGCGTCCATGCCTTCGAGCTCGTCGGCGATCTCGCCGCGCACGTTCTCGACCGCTCGCATGACACCCTTGCCTCCGAAGGGGCCCTCGCCGTCGCGGAGTTCGCACGCCTCGAAGATCCCGGTGGACGCGCCGCTGGCCGCGGCCGCCACACCTATGGTGCCGTCTTCGAGCACCACTTCCACTTCAACTGTCGGGTTTCCGCGGGAATCAAGGATCTGGCGAGCGTGTACCGCATCGATCAGGGTCATGACCATTCTCCTTCTTCGTCGGCCTCATGTGTGTTCACGATAGTCGAATTGACGTCATCTAGTCTACCTACTATCACCTCTGCTACCTCTACCGTTTCAGCGATTTGGGCCCCCTCTTCTTGATCGATCATGTACCGCAGGATCCCGTAGATGAGCAGGTTGACGGCCAGTTCCACCCCGGCGACCAATTGCGAACGGTAGAAAGCAAAGAACTGCGTGAAGAAGATGAGCATGAGCAGAGCCAGCCGGAAGATCTTGAAGGCGGCCAGGCGGGATTCTCTCAGACGCAGAAGCCCCACGACGACGACGATGTTCGCCACCCCCGAGGACACCACCTCTCCCCACTCCGCGATCTCGAAGCGGGGCACCTCCATAGCTCGCACGGCGAACCAGAGAGCGGCCAGTCCGGCAAGTGCCAAGACCACCAGGATCGCCAGGAACTGCGCCCTCGGTATCCTTTGGAGCGCCTTCGATTGCCAGAAGGCCACGATGAGGACGATGAGCACTACCACCAGCCAGATGAAGAACCACTGTCCAACCTGTCGCACAGAGATCACGTCGAGCACCAGCCTGACCACGGCCTGGCCTATGAAGAACACCATGACCCCCCATGCGAACCACCGATTGGTACGGATGTGGGCGTAGACCCGAGCCGGAGCCCGGCGCATACGGGCAAGGATGCCGAGATTCCCGCCTGAAGACACCTCCATGTCATGGAGTAGTCCGCTCAGCGCACGCACCAGCGTGTGGTCCTGGCCGCATCGCGCAAGGAGCTCGCGGATCCTCTGCTGGTCGGTGGAAGAGAGCGGCCCGAGCACGCCGCTCTTCATGAGCTCCAGAGCGTTTATGAGGCGCGTCTCTTCAGAGCTGTGTTTGTCCTTGGTGAGTCCCTTCACGCCGAGGTAGAGCACTATGAAGATCACGTAGATGATCGCGATGGTAGGCTCGAAGAAGTAGTTGTTGTCGCTGGTCACGAACTTGCCCAGCTCGTCGATGAACACCCCGAAACCGATGCCGCCGATGACCGCTGCCACGGGGGCGCTGAGGGGGCTGAGCGAAGCCAGAAGGATCACGATACCGACCAGCATGCCAAGACCGCCCCACAACATATGGGCGATGTGAAGGCCTCCGGGAGCGAACGTGGGGTATCCGGCGATCGCAAGTATGACCCGCAGCAGTACGATGGAAGCCACTGCCGAGACGAGGAAGTTCTCGAAAAGCCGGTCGGCAAAGAGATTGCGGCCGTATGCATACCGCCGTATCCGGGTTTGAAAGGTCCGCACGGACTGCTCTCCTTCATCGGTTCATCCCTATCATAGACTGTGGGCACGGCGGGTCGCCCGGCAGACCGGAGCATCAGGCTGCTGCTGAGCTCTTACGGATGCGGCGTTGGTGCGTGTATCATCGCTGACTCTATGTGTTCCATGTGGATTCGATCGCTTGACACGGGACCTGTAGACATACTGTGGCGGTGGGAGATCTCGTGGTCTCAAAGACTTCTAGGCGATGGGTGCGGCCTCTTGTAGGGCTCCTCATCACTGTCGTGTGGATCGCCGTTGCTGGGATAGGTGGGCCCTACTTCGGCCGCATCAGCGAAGTGGCGGTCAACGATCAGGCGTCGTATCTGCCCAGCACTGCCGAATCCACCCAGGTCCAGAAACGGCTGACGGAGTTCCTGGGCGGCGACAGCATCCCTGCCGTGGTGGTGGCTGAGCGAGCCTCCGGGTTGAGCAACGAAGACCTGGCTTGGCTGGCGACGCGCTACTCGACCCTACCGGGGGAGGTCGACGCTATCACGGGTGGCGTGTCGCCGGCAATCCCGTCCGTGGACCAGATGGCGGCGCAGATGTTCGTGCCGCTGTCGACCCAAGGCGAGATCAAAGACGCTGTGGCCGAGCTGAAGGCCGCTCTCGATGGCCCGCCGGACGGCCTGCAGATCTACGTGACGGGCGCCGCGGGTCTGTCCGCCGACCTTAGCAACAGTTTCGCGGGTGTGGACGGGATCCTTCTTCTCGTGGCCGTGCTCGCCGTGTTCGTCATCTTGGTGGTGGTCTACCGTTCTCCGCTGCTGCCGGTCATGGTGCTTCTCGCTGCGATGAGCGCGTTGTGCGCGGCCGTACTGGCGAACTACTATCTCGCGAAGGCAGGCCTCTTCAAGATCAACGGCCAGGTGCAGGGGATCCTCTTCATCCTGGTCATCGGGGCGGCCACCGACTACTCGCTCCTGTACGTGTCTCGGTTCCGGGAGGCTTTGCGAGACCACGAGTCGGTATGGGCCGCGACCAAGGCAGCGTGGAAAGGGTCGTTCGCGGCCATTCTTGCTTCGGGCGGCACCGTCATCGCCGGTCTGCTCTGCCTACTGCTTTCCGACCTGGCCTCCAACAAGGCACTGGGCCCGGTCGCCGGTCTGGGCATCGTCTTGGCCGTCCTGGCGGCTCTCACGTTCTTGCCTGCGATGCTCGTGCTCGTGGGACGCGTGGCCTTCTGGCCGCGGCACATACGATACGGCAGCCGGCATGCCGAGGACGAACTGAAAGGCGTTTGGACGCGGATAGCAGGTACCGTGCGCCGTCGTGCCCGGTTGATGTGGATCGTCGTTGGCATCGTGCTCGCCATCGGGTGCGTCGGTCTCATCGGCCTACAGGCCGGTGGAGTGCCCGCCAGCGACTTGGTCATGGGGGAGTCTTCGGCGCGTGACGGACAGAATGTGCTGGCCGCTCACTTCCCCGGCGGCTCGGGACAACCCGTGCAGGCGATAGTGCCTCAGGAGAGGCTGGCTGAGGCGGCTGCTCTTGCACTCGAAAACGTGGGGGTGAGCAGCGCCTCGGTCGTGTCGGCCGATTCACCCAGTGGCTCCATCCCTATCCCTGCTCCCACCGAAGGTCCCATGGCGCACGCTACACCTACCGTGGTGGATGGGGAAGTGATGCTGCAGCTCACGCTGACCGACAAGGCTGATTCCACGGCGGCAAGGGACACCGTCTCCTCTCTGCGTGCCGCTCTTCATGCGCTGGACCCGTCGGTGACCGTGGGCGGATCGACGGCTCTGGACCTCGACACCGATCTGACCAGCACTCGCGACCGCAATCTCATCATCCCGGTGGTGCTGGCCGTGATCACAGTGATCCTGATGGTACTGCTGCGCAGCATTGTGGCTCCGCTGCTATTGATGGTCACCACAGTGCTGAGCTTCGGGACGGCTCTGGGCGTATCGAGCCTCATATTCAATCATCTGCTGGACTTCCCGGGCGCCGATCCGGCGGTCCCGCTCTATGGGTTCGTGTTCTTGGTCGCTCTGGGAATCGACTACAACATCTTCCTGATGACCCGTGTGCGCGAAGAATCGCTTGTGCGGGGGACCAAGGAGGGTGTGCTGCGCGGGCTCGTCGTCACCGGCGGGGTCATCACCTCGGCGGGCATCGTGCTGGCGGCGACCTTCGCGGCCTTGAGTGTTATCCCGATCTTGTTCCTGGTGCAGCTGGCGATCATCGTAGCCTTCGGGGTGTTGCTCGACGCCCTGGTGGTCCGGGCCCTGCTGGTCCCGGCGCTCGTGTACGACGCCGGCGACAGGGTGTGGTGGCCCTCCAAGACGGGGCGCCGCCGGGTCTAGGCGTCACCGCGTCTGGTCGATTCGAGCGGGTCAGTCGTCTCCGCCGGTGAGCCTCGTCGCTGCTTCCCAGTACTTCTCGCGGGTCTTCTCCACCACCTCATCAGGCAGTACCGGCGCGGGGGGTTCCTTGTCCCATTCGATGGATTCGAGGTAGTCGCGGACATACTGCTTGTCGAAACTGGCTTGGGCTCGGCCCGATTCATAAGAATCCGCGGGCCAGAACCGCGACGAATCGGGTGTGAGTATTTCGTCGATGAGGATGAGATCACCGTTTTCAAGCGTTCCGAACTCGAACTTGGTGTCGGCGATGATGATGCCTCGCTTCAGCGCGTGCTCGGCAGCGAACCGGTAGAGGGCCAGACTGGCCTCGCGTACCTTCTCGGCCAACTCCGTTCCGACGAGGGAGGCCGCCCGCTCGAATGAGATGTTCTCGTCGTGCCCCGACACGGCCTTCGTGGAGGGGGTGAAGATGGGTTCGGGCAGTCTGTCCGATTCTTTCAGGCCGGCAGGCAACGGCAGCTCGCACACGGTCTCTGAAGCGCGGTACTCCTTCCAACCGGTGCCGGAGAGGTAGCCGCGAACGATCGCCTCGATCACCAAGGGAGTGGTACTGCGCACCAAGATCGTGCGGCCGTCCAACTCAGGGTCGTACCAGTCGAGCTCCGGATACCACTGCGGCCCGGGGTCGGGATCGACGATGTGGTTGGGGATGATGTGCCCGGAATGCTTGAACCAGAAGTTGGAGATCTGGGTGAGGATGCGGCCCTTGTCGGGGATGGGGGTCGGAAGCACGTGGTCGAAGGCCGAGATGCGGTCGCATGCGACGATGATCAGATGTTCGGCGCTGGGCCTGTAGATATCGCGCACCTTGCCTCTGCGGAACAGGGGCAGGCCTCTCTCCGTGGATTCGAACATCGCGGTCGACATACCGGCCACCCCTTTCTCGCAGTTAGCCAGACGATTCTATCCTCCGGCGGATTGTCTTTCCATGAGGTTGTAGAGGAGCACGCAGGCTTCACCCCGAGTCGCATAGGCCCAGAAGTCATAGACTCCCTTGTACTCCGGCTCGAACTCCCGAAGGCCATCCAGAAGCCCCGAGAAGTGAGCCTTTCTGGCCCAAGGGTAGTGAGCCACAGAGAAGTCTGGGAAGGGGGGGACGAAGTCTGACGGAGGCTCGGAAAGCCCTGCATCTCGTGCCACCATCGTTATGAGCTGCGCCCTCGTCAGGTAGTCCTCGGGGCCGAAATCTGTGGAGGTCTTGCCTGTGGTGATGCCTCGGGATGCGCACACGGCCACATAGTTGTCGGGATAGAGAGAACCGGCGCCGCTCTTCTGGACGTCTTCGAACGTGCATACGTCGTCCTCAGAGACCGGATACCCGGCTGCGAGCACGATCATCTTGGCGAATTGTTGGCGCGTGACCCGGGCATCGGGCCGGAAGGTACCGTCGGTGAAGCCACCAACCACGCCCCGGGTGGCAAGATCGACGATCTGTGCGTAGTAGTAATGGCCGACCGACACGTCGGGGAAGGGGGACTGGACGACGGTGGTCGTGGTGGAAGCCGGCAAGGTGACCGACGACGTAGTGGGAGTGGTCTCGCTGCAGCCGCAACCCACAGGCGCGAGCACAAGACCGGCGAGGAGAACGACCAGTCCCATACCTATCGCGAACCTTCTGGGCCGAGTGTTCCCGTGGGCGTGAGACACGAGAGACCTCCTCTCAGGCGGCTGACAGGTGTCACATCCCCATGATAACGCCGAGACGGCTGCCGGTCAGCGCGGGGCGATCGCCGTCCAGGGCAGGGTGACCTCGCCGAGCCGCCAGCGGGCACGCCCACCGGCGGGCGGCCGTGTGAGGACCGGCCAGGTCTGAGAGAGATGCTGTACCGCGGCGATCCAGCGCTGCCGTGGCCCGAATACCGAATGGGGAGCTGCGATCGCCCAGGCGCGGTCGAAGTCGCCCAGGAAGCTGTGGATCAGCTCGCCTGGGACGTTATGGTGGATCAGGGTCTTGGGCAACCGCTCGGCCAGATCTGAGGGACAGGGCAGGGTGGATACCCGCGCGGCGAACGTGATGGTACGAGGATCGGCCGTGGTGAGACGCTTCTCATGGCGAGAGCGATCTCTGTCGGAGCGGCCCAAAGTCACCCATACGGCCCGCCGGCCGATCTCGTCGCAGGTGCCTTCGATCAGCACGCCGTCGGAAGCGAGGCGGGCGCAGAGCTTATTCCAAGCCTGCCAAGCCTCGGCTTCGTCGTACTGGCGAAGGACGTTGAGGGCTCGGATCAGTAGCGGCGGCTTTGGCGCCGGCACCTCGAACCCTCCCAGCCCGAAGGTCAGTCCCGGGTAGTCGGTCCCCGTAGCGCGTTCGGCAAGAAACCGTGTCCCTTCTTCGACTCGGACCGGGTCTATCTCCAAGCCGGTCACCTCCACATCAGGCCGCACCGTGCGTAACCGTTCGTACAATTCGACCGTCGTGACCGGTGAGGCGCCGAAACCGAGGTCGATCACAAGGGGTGGCTGCCCGGCCGACACGAGTAATGCGCCCTGGTTGGCGGCGATCCAACGATCCACACGGCGCAACCGGTTGGGCGCCGTGGTGCCTCGGGTCATTGTACCTTCGGGACGGTGCCGCATAGGGGTCTTCATCCGCGCCTCCAGTGCGCACATGCCATGCGTTTCGAGGCAACGATACACGATGTACAACGCTGCTCGTGCTGCACTCTGATGTGTACAATCAGGATACGGTGTGTCTGCGCAGCGTCTTTCCACCCTACCTGGAGGGCAGATCGATGAACGCGATGAACCCCGATCCCATAGAGGCTCTCGACCCTGATCTGAGAGCACCCGCCAGAGCGCTGATGGGTCGCCGTGTCTCTTTTAGAGACATCCCAGCAGCCCGGGCCGCGATGGAGGGGCAGATGCCCCCGACCGGTACAGCCGCAGTGGCTCTCAAGCAGGTCGAGACCGAGGAGAGAGTCGTGCCGGGACCCGAGGGGGCGCCGGATGTGACGCTCAGGATCATGCGGCCGGTAGGTCGAGAGCGGCCGTTGCCACTGCTCTACTGGTTACACGGCGGGGGCTATGTGCTGGGGAGCGTGGCCGACGAAGAGCCTGCGTGCGCCCTATTCGCTGTGGAGGCCGGCTGCGCGGTGGGTCTCGTCGAATACCGCCTGGCTCCGGAACACCCCTTTCCCGCCGGGCTGGAGGACTGCTACGCAGGCCTGCGATGGATGGCGTCGGCGGCCGACGGACTGGGTATAGATCGCGATCGTATCGCGGTGGGAGGTCCGAGCGCCGGAGGGGGACTGGCGGCCGCGTTGGCGCTTCTGGCTCGTGACCGGGCCGAGGTGAGCATCGCGCTGCAGCTCCTGATCTGGCCCATGATCGACGATCACAACGTAGCCCCTCCCGACGACACTCATCCGGACGCTGTCGGGTGGACCCGCGAGGCCAATATCCACTGCTGGCGCGCGTACCTGGGCCGCGAGCCCGGAGGTGACGGCATCTCGCACTACGCTGCGCCGTCCAGGGCCACGGACCTCAAGGAACTTCCGCCGGCTTACGTGGCCGTGGGCGACCGTGACCTACTGGCGGACGAGGGAATCACCTACGCTCGGGAGCTCATACGTGCCGGTGTGCACACCGAGCTCCACGTCTATCCGGGAGCGTGCCACGCCTTCGACTGGATCGCCCCCGATGCGGAGGTGTCCAAACGCTACGCCGCCGATCTCTACGGGGCTCTGAGGCGGGGGCTCCGGTAGGCGCACCCAGCTAGATGTCTTTGGCAGTCAGGTGGTGGCTCGACTCCGAGACGCCGTTGGGGTCGTAGGCCTTCTTGATCCTCCGTAGCCAGTATGTGTAGTTGGTCGAGTGCGGCCCGAAGAAGTCGTGCTGCATGTCGCTCCACAGGTGGTGTGGCAGACCGTGGTGGCCGTTCACGGTGTCCTCGTTCGCGTGCCAGAGGAACTCCATGCCTCCGGCCGCCACGTCGGGGTCGGGCGTCCAGCGCAGCAGCACCTCGGAGTGGGTGAGCTGGCCAGACTCCAGTGAGGTGATGAAGGGGTCGATGTTGTCGTCGTGTACGAGCCCCCGGTCGATGAGGTCCTGCTTGTGCTTGCGCGAGTACTGCACCGCGTTGCGCGAGACCCTGTAGGAGTCGGTGCCGAAGATCTCGCCGCCGAACACCCCGGTGGCCCGCATGGTCTCACGGATGGACGAGGTGACGCGGATGAAGCGCCATATGAAGCTGTCGTGCACGTCGCCCTCTTCCACAGCGGTGAGCGACGTCGCCTTGGTGTCTTTGATGATCTGTTCCAGCACCGCCTTCTTGTACTCGAAGTCGCGCGGCGAATTGCCGGCGATCACGAT
>ENA-UOUL01001274-UOUL01001274.1-bioreactor-metagenome-genome-assembly--contig:-NODE-1274-length-36981-cov-5.887465_pt1 | contig 36981 bp, 22 predicted proteins | sample MGYA00249838_ERZ747220 | MGnify/ENA primary metagenome ERZ747220 (study PRJEB28778, sample SAMN05720191) | bioreactor metagenome | isolation source: Anaerobic biogas reactor | place: USA:Washington... | reverse complement strand
TTTGATCTCGGGGTAGACCTGCGCGGTCGCGATCGGGGCGGCCTCAAATTCGCCGTGTGCGATTTCCGGGTACAGGCTGAACGTCTTGTCGCCCGACTGGATGCGCTCGAAGAACACCTCGCGCGTCACGGCCGCGTTGGCGATCCGGTCGCGCCCGCCTGCTACTACCAGCGTGGGCACGCTCACGTTCGCATAATTATCTGAGTAGACGTGGTCCGGGCTGCCCAAGGTGCTGACAAACGCTTTCGCGCGCACGGACTTTGCCATCTGCGCCAGCACGCCGGCCTTCATGTGGTCCACGATGTAACGCCGCCCCTGAAGAAGCACCTCGGCCCGGTAGTTCGTGGCGCCGGTGAACCGGCCGGCCACCCCCAACAAGCCCTGCACCAGTTTGCATTGCGCCTCTGCCAGCGTGTCCGCCAGAGCCGGTGGCAGTTTCGTCCACCACGACTGGCGCCCTTCGCCGCGCATCCAGCCCAGCGGCACGTGCCCCGCTTCGGCAATCAGGGCTTGCAGCCACGCCCAGCGGGCCAGCAACTCAAACGGGTAATTGGCGTCCGCGTCCGTGCGCAGGAAATCGCGCAGCAGCGCCTTCCAGTTCACGCGGCCGCTCGCGTCACACGCCGAACTGGGCCAGCACAGCGCCGCCGGAAATTCGACGAATACGGCGCCGGCTAGCTGCTCGGCCCGCCGCGCGGCCAGTTCCGCATCCGCGACGATGTGTGCTTCGGCGCCGCCGCCAATGAGCTGCGCCCCTTGCGCGAAGCCGGCCAGCACCATGGCCCCCATGCTCGCGCCAACAACAAACGGCCGTCGCCCGGTCGCGGCCAGCACGTGCTCCACGACGGCCGGCATGTCGAAGACGATGAAATGATCCACCGACCAGTCGTCCAGCGCCGGCGGCGGCAAGCTGAGCATGTGCGGCGCGCCATGACCGCGGAAGTTCACCAGCCAAAGGTCATAACCGGCCGCGCTCAGGATGCTTGCGAGACTGTGATATTCATAATCCGGGCCAGTAATGCTGGGCAGGTCCCACAAGTCCGCGTTGACCCCCAGACCGTGCAGAAAGATGACCGGCGCGCCGCGACCAGGGCGGCGTTTTACAGCCAGGCGTGCACCGTCGGACGTAGTGATGTATTCGATCTCTCGCTGGCCGTTACCGGGCTCGTTCATGTCGATTCCGCTCTGGAGGCACAAGGTTGGCCGCCAATTTCGCCGCCTCGACGACAATCAGCGGCGCGATTGCCAGCCCGGCGATCAGCAACCAGGCCGGCCCGCCAACGCCGCTCACCTGGAAAATCGGGCGCAGCGCGGGAATCGTCAACGCCGCGAGCTGCAACAGCCCCGAAAATGCAATCGCCGCCAGTAGCCAGGGATTGCTGAGCAGGCCCAGGCGCGGCAGCGTGTACCGGTCGCTACGGCAGCCCAGCGCGAAGGCGAGCTGCGCGTACGCGAGCGTGCCAAACGTGACGGTGCGGGCGACTGCCAGGTTTTGGGGATCGCCGGCATACGTCAGGTGGAAAGCGAGCGCGCCGGCGGCGGCGATCAGCCCGCCATGAAAGAGGATCAGCCCGCCGCGCCTGAGCGAAATCACCGCCTCGCGCGGCGGCCGCGGCGGGCGCGACATGATGTCTGGTTCCGGCGGCTCCAGCCCCAACGCCAGCGCCGGAAAAGCATCCGTAACCAGGTTGATCCACAGAATCTGAATCGGCACCAGCGGCGCCGGCCAGCCCAGCAGCGCGCCGATAAACATCAGCAGGACCTCGCCGGCGTTGGCCGAAAGCAGGTAGTGCACGAACTTGCGAATGTTGTCGTAGATAGTGCGGCCCTGCTCGACGGCGTTGACGATGGTGGCGAAGTTGTCGTCCGTAAGAACCATGTCGGACGCTTCCTTGGTGACGTCGGTGCCCGTGATTCCCATGGCGATGCCGATGTCCGCCGCTTTGAGCGCGGGGGCGTCGTTGACGCCGTCACCGGTCATCGCTACGACGTGTCCGTGCGAGCGATAGGCGCCGATGACGCGTAACTTGTGCTGCGCCGAAACGCGGGCGAAGATTGGCACGCTCTCGATGCGCCGCGCGAGATCCTCGTCGGTCGTGCGGTCCAGTTCCGCGCCGGTGACGACATTCTGGTCCGGCTGGGCCATTTCCAGGGCGGTCCCGATCGCCCGGGCGGTGTCCGCGTGATCGCCGGTGATCATGACCGGGCGTATGCCGGCCGAACGGCAGCGCTTGACCGCCGTGCGGGCCTCGTCACGCGGCGGGTCGAGCATGCCGGCCAGCCCGGCGAAGACGAGGTCTTTTTCGCGCCGCTCCTCGGGGTTCACACCGTCGCGGTAAGCCAAGGCGAGCACGCGCAGCGCTTGTTGAGCCATGGCCAGCGCGGAATGGAGGATTTCCTTGCGGCGGGCGTCGGTGAGCGGGATTTCACGGCCGCCGGTGCGCTCCTGGGTGGACTTTTCGAGGATGACTTCAGGCGCGCCCTTGGTGTAGATGCTATACGCGTCGTCGCGCCGCACGACGACCGACATCGCTTTGCGTTGCGAGTCGAACGGAATTTCGTGGACTATCCGGCGGCCGCGGTCCTCGATCCTTATGCCCGCTTTGGCGGCGGCGACGACCAGCGCACCTTCGGTCGGGTCGCCAACGATGCTCCATCTGTCGCCGGCCTGCGGATCGCGATCGAGGCGGGCATGGTTGCACCACGCGCCGATTTCGAGGGCGCGCAACAAATCCGGCTCGGTCTGCGGGTCCACCTCTGCATTCGTCTCGCACTGCCGGAATTCCCCCTCAGGAGCGTAACCGATGCCAGTTACCTCAAAGCACTTTCGGCCGGCGAACACGCGCCGGACGGTCATCTCGTTGCGCGTCAGCGTGCCTGTTTTGTCGGAGCAGATCACGGTGACCGCGCCCAGCGTCTCGACGCTCGGCAGCCGGCGGATCAGCGCATTGCGGCGCGCCATGCGTTGCAGGCCCAGCGCCAGAGAGATCGTGACCACCGCCGGCAGACCTTCGGGCACGGCGGCCACCGCCAAGCTCACGGCCGTCAGGAAAATCTCCAGCAAGTCGCCGCCGCGCAACACCTGCAGAATGAAGATGATCGCCACCACGCCCAAAACGACGAACAACAGCGTCCGCCCAAGTTCGGCCAAACGGCGCTGAAGCGGGGTCGGCTCCGGCCGGTGCCGTTCGAGCAGCCCGGCGATGCGCCCAAGCTCGGTCTGCATGCCAGTCGCGGTGACCACGGCGCTGGCGGTACCCCGGGCAATGCTGGTGCCCATGTAGGCCATGTTGACGCGGTCACCCAGCGGCTCGTCTTCGTCCAACACGGGCCGGTGATCTTTCTCGACCGGAAGCGATTCCCCTGTCAGGATGGCCTCCTGGGCGCGCAGGCTGGCCGTGTTGATGAGCCGCACGTCGGCCGGCACGCGATCGCCCGCCTCCAGTTCGATCCGGTCGCCCGGTACGAGGTCTGCCGCCGGCAGAGTCTGCAGCCGCCCCCCTCGAATCACCTTCGCCTGCGGCGCGGACATCTCCGCCAGCGCCGCCAGGGCTCGTTCCGCCCGCTCCTCCTGGACAAACCCCAGCACGGCATTAAGCACGACGATGGCGAGGATGACCACCGCGTCCAGCCACTCCCCGGCAACGCCGGAGATCAGCGCAGCGGCGATCAGTATCCAGATGATCAGATCCGCAAACTGCGCGGCAAAGCGGCGCCACCATGGCACGCCCACCGCGCGCGCCAACTCATTCGGGCCGAAGCGGTTTCGCAACTCCTGTACCTGCGCAGCGCTCAGGCCGGAGTGCGCGTCACTCGCGTAATCGCGCAACACGTCCTCTGCGGTGAGCGCGTGCGGGGCGGGTGACGGCGAAGGTCGCGACTGCGGTTTCGGCGGGAAGTTGCCCGACGGAGGTTCGGCTGCCATACCCGAATTATTGCTGTCGTGCCCGCGCTTGTCGCGTTCGCGCCTCAGTGCACGTGCAGCCCTTCCACGCACGAGTCGCGCTCTTCGCGGACAATGTGCCACCGGATGCGCGTGAGCCGTTCCAGAAAACGGCGGTCATGGCTGACCAGCAACAGCGCGGCCGGGCAATCCGCCAGTGCTGCTTCCAGGCATTCAATCGAGGGCAAATCCAGGTGGTTGGTCGGCTCGTCCATGATGATCAGGTGCGGCTGGAGCGCCATGCCCATCGCCAGCAGAATTTTCCTGGTCTCGCCCGGACTGGGTTGAGCCGTTTCAAGGAGGGCGCGCGGGTCGGATCCCAGCCTGCTGATGTGGGACAGGGTCTCGCCCAAAACCTGGTCCGGCAGCTTGCGCAGTTCGGTGGCCGCTGTTGCGCCCCGCTCAGCGTCCAGCTCCTGCGGCAGGTAAACAACTCGCCCGGCTGGCAGATCCAGGCGATCGACTATGTGGCGCACGATCGTGCTCTTGCCGCTCCCGTTTTTTCCCGTCAGGCCGATACGCGCATCCGCAGGAATTACCAGCTCCGGGTGAACCAGCCACCTATCAGAGCCCAGCGCCAGCCTTCCTGCATCCAGCCGGAGTAAAACGTGGCGCCGGGCGCGCTCGCCGCCGAGAGCTACACCCATCTTTAAGATCGGCCGCACCTGCACTTGGTCCACGCGCGCCCCGGCCTGGGCCGCACGGCCTTCGAGTTGCCGCATTCTGCGTCCCGCGACGCCGTCCTTGCCGGTGTTGCGGGCCAGGTTAATCGCTCCTTTGCCGTCATGATCATGCTTGTCCAAATGACGCTTGGAGCGCAGCTTGTCCGCGCGGGCCGCTTCGCGCCGACGGTTAGAGACTTCGCGCTCGATGCGGCGCAGCTCGTGCTGCAACCGCTCGCGCTGCGCCCGGGCGCTCGCCTCCTCCGCTTGTTGCTGTGCCCGTGCCGCGCTGTAATTTCCTGACCGCAGCACTACCTGCCCAAGGCTCATCAGCAGGCAGCGCCGGCATAGCCGGTCGAGCAACTCGCGATCGTGGCTCACGAGCAGACCGATCCCGGAGAAGTCGTCCAGCACGTCCGCCAGCAGGTCGCGCGTCTGGCTGTCAATGTGGTTGGTCGGTTCGTCCAGCGCCAGCACCGCCGGCTGGCGCGCCAGCACAACCGCGAGCTGGGCCCGCTTTTGCTCGCCGTGGCTAAGCGTGTTCCACCGTGTGAGCCAATCGGCCTGAAGGCCGAGGCGGCCGCGCAGCACGCAGGCGCGCGGTTCGTCCGTGCTCAAGAACTCCTGCAATTCGGGCGGCGGTCGGTCCGTGCGCTGTGGGCAATAGGCGACCGGACCGGGGCGGTGGATTCCGCCGCTGGTGGGCTCAAGTTCCCCGCAAGCCAGGCGCAGCAAGGTTGATTTGCCGCAGCCGTTGGGCCCGACAATACCCGTCCAGCCGCGTCCGAAGCTGGCGGTGACGCCGCTCAAGACCGGGGCTGACGCGGTTTCATACACGAAGGAAACACATTGAAATTCGAGCGGAGATAGCGGCATCGGCACTCCCTCCCGCCTTGCGAAAGTCATCCAACCTTCGACGCAGGGTGTATGCCTAGTTCCGCACGGTCATCTCCGACTACCTGACTTGATGTCTACTCGAAGTGTAGCAGAAAGGCGGGCCGGCTCCAATGCGAAATTCTCGGTTCCCTGGTGCGCTTCGTAGAGAGATGTTTGTTTGCGAAAATGCGCCGCGCGACCTTCCCTCAAGTGGCACTGCTTGAAGCTGCGGCTTCAGGCAGTGGCGCACTCGCCCATCCCCGGCCTCGCCCCGCGCACTTGCGCCCCACCAGTCGCCCGTCCCGCCCGCGCCCCCGCGCGTTGGGGCGTGCCCAATGCTGGCCCACCCAAAAAAAAGCCGGGCCCGGAGGCCCGGCGTGCACCACGATCCGCTGATTGCTCTAAGCGGTGGCTTTAACCTTACTCTTCGCCAACTCGGCCAGCTTGTCGAAGGCAGCCGGATCGGCAATCGCCACTTCGCTGAGCATCTTGCGGTTCAATATCACGTTAGCGTTCTTCAGGCCGTTCATGAACTTGCTGTACGAAATCCCGCGGGCGTCGCAGGCCGCACTGACGCGCGTAATCCACAGCGCTCGGAATTCGCGCTTGCGCACGCGCCGGTCACGAGTGGCGTAGACTCCGGCCTTGATCAGCGTCGGCCTAGCCGAGCGGTAAAGCGTGCTGCGCGAGGCGCGGAAGCCGCTGGCGGCGCGGAGGACTTTTTTATGGCGACGGCGGGTGGCGTGGCCGGGCAGTACTCGAGGCATTACTGAGACTCCTTCAGGCGCCTATTCGGCGCACAAGGCCCGCTTCAGGTTCTGCGCCAGCTTGCCTTTGACCTCTATGATGCGGCGTAGCGCCTGGCGCCGGGAGCCGGATTTGGAGCTCATCAGGTGCCCGCGAAAGGCTTGTTTGCGGACCACTTTGCCGCGCGGCGTGACGCGCACCCGCTTGCGCAGACCTTTATGGACCTTCTGTTTCGGCATAATCGTTCCTATCCAAGTCGTTTGTCGAGCCGATTAATATACTGCCGCCCGCGCTATCGGGCAACGCCCGCGGCCCAAAAAAACTGGCCGGAGCCTTGGGCGTTGCATGCCGCACGACCCGTGCATAGGCTGATATTATCTTAAATTGCGGCCCGAAACGGGAGAGGACGCGGGGCGGGCAGCCTGCCCGGCGGACCTGAACCGGTTCTAAGTAGCGTACGGCGACGGAGATAGGAAAAAAATAGCATGGCACACAAGCGCCTCGGAATCGTCGTTGGCGGGGGCCCCGCTCCCGGAATTAACGCGGTCATCGGTGCGGCCGTCATTGAGGCCATCAACCGCGGCTTTGAGGTTATCGGCTTCTACGACGGCTTCAAATGGTTGTGTTCTGACAATTTCGATCCGCCGACGCACTCGGTACGGCTCGACATTAAGCGGGTGGCCCGCATCCACTTTGACGGCGGATCGATCCTGCGCATATCGCGGACCAACCTCCTCGATAACGAGAGTCTGAAAACCAGCACGGTCGTCAAACCAGACCCCTACAAGGTGGGCCTGGTTGTCAGCCGGCTGCGTGAGCTGGGCATAAACTGCCTGCTCACTATCGGCGGCGATGACACGGCCCTCAGCTCGCGCTTCATTGCCGAGGCCGCCGGCGACCGCCTGCGAACCGTCCACGTTCCGAAGACCATCGATAACGACGTCCCGCTGCCGCAGAACCAGGCCACCTTCGGCTTTGCGACCGCCCTGAACTACGGGACCCAACTTATTAAAAACCTCATGCAGGATTCGCAGACCACCGGCCGCTGGTACTTTGTTACGGCCATGGGGCGCAGCGCCGGCTGGCTGGCGATGTCCATGGGCATCTCCGCCGGGGCGACCGTCACGCTGATTCCCGAAGAATTCACGGAGCGTAGCAGCGTGCAACGCATCGCGGACGTGCTCGAAGGGGCCATTATCAAGCGCCGCGTCATGGGCCGTCCGGACGGCGTGGCCCTGATTGCGGAGGGGCTGGCATATCGCTTGGGCGACCGCGAAGAGCTCGAGCGCCTGCTGGGCCGCAGCGTGCCGGTGGATGCGGCCGGCCACCCGCGTTTGGCGGAAGTTCCACTGGCTGAAATGCTGCGTCAGGAAGTGCAGGCCCGCTTCCGCGCACGCGGCGAAAATATGCCGCTGGTTTTGCACACGATCGGTTACGAGCTGCGGTCCGCCGATCCGACACCGCACGACATGGCCTACTGCCGCAGTCTTGGTTACCACAGCATCCGGCTGTTCGAAGACGGCACGCGCCGCGCGTCGGGCTGCCTCGTAGCGTTGGTCAATGAAAATCTGGTCGCGCTCGATCTGCAGGACCTGGTCGATCCCGCGACCAACCGCATCCGCACGCGGCTGGTCGACACGCAGAGCGACAAGTACAAAGCCGCCCGAGCCTACCAGATACGCCTCGAGCTTTCTGATTTGGAAGACCCGATCATGCTGGCGCGTCTGGCAGTCGAGGCGCACATGTCGCCTGCGGAATTCAAGAAGCGCTTCAAACGCGCTGCCACGCCCATATGCGAACTGGGGCCCGAAGAAGACGCGGCCCAACCCGAGCCCGCGGCCGCCACGACTTAAGCGGGGTGGCACACGCGGGCGCCAGAGTGATAATGTGATAAGGTGATAGAGTGATAAAGGGATTCCGCGGACCGTTCCTTATCACCTTATCACTTTATCACCTTATCACGCCATCGCGGGTGCACACGACCTCCGCCACTGCTTGAAGCTGCAAACATGGCACGCGCGACGCGGGTTGGGTTGCGGGCTTTGGGCTCGTATGGTTCGCTCACGCCGCCAACCTTTGCAACAACATTGCCCCGTGAGACCCGATGGTAACGTCAGCTTTCGTGTGTAGTCACTGGCGACCTGATCGGGCAGCTTTTGTTCGGCGGCGCGGGTCTGCTACAATGCCGCTACAACGATGTTTGAGATTGGGGCCGGAGCCCAGAATTTCCCGAGTCCGTTTTGCGCTCCAGGCGCCAGAACATGAACGCTGAGCCACGCATTCCAATTGACGCTACCAAGATTGCGGCATTTTGTCGCAAGTGGCGCGTTACGGAGTTTGCACTGTTCGGTTCGGTTCTGCGCGACGACTTTCGCCCCGACAGCGACGTGGACGTCCTTGTAAGCTTTGAGCGCGATGCGCCCTGGAGTCTGTGGGACCTGCTCGCCATGCGGGATGAGCTAGGGGAACTCTTCGGGCGGCGGGTTGATCTGGTCGAACGGGAAGCGCTTCGAAATCCTTTCCGCCGGAAGGAGATTCTTTCCACTCGGCAGTGATTCATGCGGCCTGAAGCGGCCGACGCCGGCTGCAAATAGTGCCGCGCACTGTGACAACGGACTGTGACAATGGGGACGCAGACAGCGGTGGTGATAAAGTGATAAGGTGATAGAGTGATAAAGGGGGGCTGTGCGCCGTCCTTTATCACTCTATCACCTTATCACGTCATCGCACACCGCTTGCAGTTGGTGTAATTGATCCAGTCGAATGCTGGCGGGGGCTATTTGGCTTCCAACCAGTTGGCGCCGCTGGCGATGTCCACTTTTAGCGGGACCGTTAGCGGCAGAGCGTGAGTCATTATGTCGCGAATGATGGCCGACATGCGCTCCACCCCTTGCGCTGGTGTTTCGAAAACCAGTTCGTCGTGCACTTGGAGCAGCATGTGCAGCGGTAGACGCTCGCTCTTGATGCGCTGGTGAAGCCGGATCATCGCCGTCTTGATCAGGTCGGCGGCTGAGCCCTGGATGACCGTGTTTACTGCCAGGCGCTCGGCCTGGGCGCGAGCGGTGTTGTTGCGCGAGTTGATGTTTGGTATGGGGCGGCGGCGGCCCTGGATGGTTCGCACGTATTCGTTGCGGCGGGCTTCGGCGACGCACTGGCGAATGAACGCTTGAATGCGCGGATAGCGGCGGAAGTAGGCGTCGATGAATTCCTTGGCTTCGGTGCGGCTCATGCCGGTCGTCTGCGCCAGGCCGAACGGCCCCTGGCCGTAAATGATGCCGAAGTTTACGGCCTTGGCCCGGGCGCGCATTTCTCTTGTGACCTCGGCCAACGGCACGCCGTTGACCTGGGCGGCGACGAAGGCGTGAATGTCGCGGTCTTCCGTGAAAGCCTCGATCAGCCCCTCGTCCTGGCAAAAGTGGGCCAGGACGCGCAGCTCGATTTGTGAATAGTCGGCCACGATCAGCCGGCCTTGCGGACTGCGCGGGACGAACGCGCGGCGGATTTCGCGGCCCAGCTCAGTGCGGATGGGAATGTTCTGAAGATTCGGATCGCTGCTGGACAGGCGGCCGGTGATGGCGGCCGTCTGACTGAAACAGGTATGCACGCGTCCGGTGCGGCGCGAGCGGGCCAGCGGCAGCGCATCCACGTACGTGCCGCGGAGCTTTTGCAGCTCGCGGTATTCCAGCAACGGTTTAAGCATTGCGTGGCCGGTCTCGCGCTGCAGGACTGCGAGCGTGTCGGCGTCGGTCGAGCGGGCGGTCTTGGTGACGCGCACCACGCGCAGCTTCAGCTCATCAAACAGGATTTCGGCCAACTGCCGGGGCGAATCGAGATTGAAGCGCCGTCCGGCGTGTCGGCAGACTTCGTCGCAGAGCGACTCGGCACGCTCGGCCATTTGCCGGCTCATGGCGGCCAGGAAATCCACGTCAATATTGATGCCCTCCAGCTCCATGTCGGTCAGGACGGATACCAGCGGCATCTCGGTTTCGTAGAACAGGTCGGCCACGCCGGCGGCCTGGATTTTTGGTTCCAGCAGCATGCGCAGCCGCCAGGTGTAGTCGGCGTCCTCGGCCGCGTATTCGGTGATGCGCGAGAGCGGCACCTGGTCCATTGAGAGCTGGTCGCGGCCTTTGCCGATCAGATCGGTGATCGGAATCATCTCATGCCCGAGCAGGCCGAACACCAGCGAGTTCAGGCCGTAGGAGGCGCGTGCGGGATCGACGACGAACGCGGCGATCATGGTGTCGAACAGGGGCCCGGTCAGCGGCAGGCCGGCCAGGCGCAGGATGAGCGAGTCGTATTTGAGGTTGTGGCCGACCTTGCGAATCTTGGGATCGGCCAGAATCGGGCCGAGGCGTTGGCGGACGAGGTCGAGCGGCAGCGCGGCGCCAAAGGCGCAGCGCACGGGGACGTAGTACGCCTGGCCGGGTTTCCAGGCGAAGGAGATGCCGACCAGTTCGGCGTCGATGGGGTTGATGGCGGTAGTTTCTGTATCGAGCGCGAATTCAGGCTGGCGGGCCAGTTCGGCGGCAAGTTCAGCCAGGTTCTCGGGTGTATTGACCAGGCGGTAGTCGCCGCCTTCAGGCTGTGACAGCTCTGCGATCTCGGGCCGCGAGATCGCGGGAATAGCGGGCGCCGGCGTTGCGGACGACTGCTCGAAAAGACTGGATGCGGGGGCGTGGGACTGCGTCTGGGGTTTGGTGCCGGCAACGACGTCTGCCGCCGCTGGCGTTGTTGCATTCGCAGTGTCGTTTTTAGCGCGCGTTCCGGCAGGCAACTGGTCCAGCAACCGGCGAAAACCGAGTTCGCGGAAGATCGGCTCGGCGGCGGACCAGTTAATTCGCTCGCAGCGGGCTTGTTCCAGGTCAAATTCGACCGGCACGTCGCGCCGCAGGGTCATCAGTTGGCGCGAGATTTCCAAGCGCGGCGCGAACGCCAGCACGTTTTCGCGCTGCTTGGGCGTCAGTTCGTGTGCGTGAGCGATGACTTCCGCAGCCGAGCCGTATTTCTGAAGGAGCTTGGCGGCCGTCTTCGGGCCGATGCCGGCGACGCCCGGAACGTTGTCCACGTCATCGCCGATGAGCACCTGGGCGTCGATGGCCTGCTCCGGCGTCCAGCCCTTCAGCTCGGGCAGACGCTCGGCGGTGATGACCTCGTCTTTAAGCGGGTCGTAGAGGGCGACGTGCGGCGAGAGAATCTGGTCGAGGTCCTTATCGCGACTGACGGCGTAAAGCGTCAGGTCGGGCCCGGCCAGGCGGGCGGCCAGCGTGGCGATGATGTCGTCGGCCTCAAAGCCGGGCACGCGCAGGATCGGGATTCCGACGGCCTGAACGATGCCGATGATGCGATCCATCTGCACCGGCAGGTCTTCGGGAGAGAGCTGGCGCTGGGCCTTGTACTCGGGGTAAATTTGCGCGCGGAAGACCGTGCGATCGTCGACGTCCAAGGCCATGGCGAGGTAGTCGGGACGCCGGTCGCGCAGCAGGTTCAGCAACATCTGCGAGAACACGTGCGTGGCGCGCGTCGGCTCGCCACTGGGCGAACTCAGGTTGCCGAAGGGCGCGTAGTAGGCGCGGTAGATTTGCGAGTGGCCGTCGATGACGTATAGCGTTCTCGCCATGTCAAAATGGTAAGCGCATCCTGATTCTATTGCAGCAACGCTATCGCGGGTGTCAGCGCAATAGCCCGGCTGCAAGGGGTCTGCTGGTGCGCTCTGTGTGAATCGACGTCGATGTCAGCCGGAACCAGCACGCACGCCACGAAGTGCAGCGTGCCTACACCACTAGCGCAGACGCGAGGCGATTTGGGGCCCCTTCTGCGGCATGCCTTGCCGATCAAGCTTGCGGTTCGGAATCGCCATTTTCGCCTGCCTCGTCGCTCTCAGCCGGGGCTTCAGGTTCAACATCATCAGGCTCGCGCACCTCACCGTTGCCGGCCGCAGCGGCGTTCGCGGCGGGCGTCTGAGTAAGGATGTCAGCGCTCTTGTCGGCCCCTTCGCCGGCCGGGCTGAGACCGTTAATGGCGTTCTCTTCTTTTTCGCTGACCACGCGGGCAATCGCTACGACGCGGTCGTCCTCGTCGACGCGGATCAGGCGCACGCCCTGCGTGGCGCGGCCGATTTCGCGGAGATCAGACATGGGCATGCGCAGCAGCGTGCCCTTGGCGGTGATGAGCATCAGGTCGTTCTCGTCCGTGACCGCCCGCATGGCGATCACCGGGCCGTTGCGCTCGGTGGTCCTGATATTGATGACGCCCTTGCTGCCGCGGTGCGTGAGGCGGTATTCCTCAATGTCGGTGCGCTTGCCGTAGCCGTTTTCGCATACGGTCAGCAGGCTCATGCCCGGCTCGATCACTACCATGTCGATGACGCGGTCGTCGCCGACCAGCGCGATGCCGCGCACGCCGCGGGCCGAGCGGCCCATGGGGCGCACCTCGTCCTCATTGAAGCGGCAGGCCATGCCGTTGCACGTGCCGAGCACGATTTGTTGCGCCCCGTTGGACAGCGAAACCTTGATCAGGCTGTCGTCCAGGTCGAGCGACATGGCGATGATCCCGCTGGGGCGCGGGTTGGCGAACGCCCGCAGCGGCGTCTTCTTCACGATCCCCTTCTCTGTCGCAAAGAACGCGTACTGCTCCTCGAACTGCGACACCGACAGTACCGCCACGTGCCGCTCGTTGGGCTGGAGCGTGAGCACATTGGCCAGCGCCCGCCCGCGGCTGGTGCGCTGCATGCTCGGGATGTCGTAGACGCGCAGCCAGTACACGCGTCCGCGATTCGTGAAGAACAGCAGGTAATCGTGGGTCGAGGCAACGCGCAGGTGCTCGATGAAATCGCCGTCGCGGGCCTCCGTGCCGCGGATGCCCTTGCCGCCGCGACCCTGGCTGCGATAGGTGTCGATCGGCACGCGCTTGATGTAGCCCTCGTGCGAGATCGTGACCACCACGTCTTCCTGCGCGATCAGCTCGTCCAGTTCCAGCGTGCCCACGTCGCCCCCGATCTGCGTGCGCCGCTGCTCGCCGAGCTTCTCTTTCAGCTCGCGCATGTCCTCACAGATGATGTCCAGGACGCGCCGCTCGTCGCTCAAGATCAGCTCGTAATCCGCGATTTCCTCGACCAGCTTCGTGTACTCGGCCGCAAGCTGCTCGATCTCCAGCCCGGTCAGCCGGCGAAGCTGCATGGCCAGAATGGCGTCGGCCTGGGTGTGCGTCAGGCGCTGATCCGCAGCGGTCGCCTTGGCGACAAATACCGCCGGTAGCAGCGCCCGCACGGTCGCCGCCTCCGACAGCCGCAGGTTCTTCTCCATCAGCCGCTGGCGCGCCACGTCGGCGTTCGGCGATTCGCGAATGAGGCGGATGATTTCGTCGATGTCCGCTACGGCCAGAATGAGGCCTTCGAGCACGTGCGCCCGCTGGCGCGCTTTGCGCAGCAGGAACTGCGTCCTGCGGCGGATCACCTCCACGCGATGCCGCACGAAATGCTCGATTAGCTGCTTGAGGCCGAGTGTCCGCGGCACGCGGTTCACGAGCACGACATTGATCGCGTGAAGGTGCGACTCCAGTGGCGTGTACTGCCAGAGCTGGTTAATCGTGACCTGGACGTTGGCGTCCTTCTTAAGCGGAATGACCAGCCGCACCAATTGCTCGCGGCCGGACTCGTCGCGCAGGTCTTCGATGCCCTTGATCAACCCGCTTTCGACGGCGTCGTTGACGCGTTCCTTGATGGTGGGCAGTAGCACGCCGTACGGGATTTCGTCAACGACGATCTGGATGCGGCCGTTCTTGAGCTCCTCGGTGTGCAGGACGCCGCGGACTTTGATGGAGCCGCGCCCGGTTTCGTAGGCCTCCTTGATGCCGGCCGTGCCGCAAATCACGCCGCCGGTGGGGAAGTCGGGCCCGGGGACGATCTTCATCAGCTCATCAATCGTGATATTGGGATTGTCGATGCAGGCGACCACGGCGTCGCAGATTTCGCCCAGGTTGTGCGGCAGCAGGCGGGTCGCCATGCCGACGGCAATGCCCTCCGAGCCGTTGACCAGCAGATTGGGGAACTTGCCAGGCAGGACGACCGGCTCTTTCCGCGTTCCGTCGTAGTTGTCCTCGAAATCGACCGTTTCCTTGTCGAGGTCTTCGAGCATCAGCTCGGCCGGCGTCATCAGGCGCGCTTCGGTGTAGCGCATGGCCGCGGGCGGGTCGCCGTCAATGGAGCCGAAGTTTCCTTGCGGATCGACGAGCAGGTGCCGCATGCTCCATTCCTGGCCCATGCGGACCAGGGTGGGGTAAATGACGCCCTCGCCGTGCGGGTGGTAGTTACCGCTGGTGTCGCCGCAGATTTTCGCGCATTTGCGGTGCTTGGCGCGCGGGTGCAGGTTGAGGTCGTTCATGGCGACCAGGATGCGGCGTTGCGAGGGCTTGAGGCCATCGCGCACGTCGGGCAGGGCCCGGGCCATGATGACGCTCATGGCGTAGGTAAGGTAAGACTCCTGCATCTCCTGCGAGATGGGCGTCGGGATACTTTGCGGGGTGATTGGCGCCCCGGCGGTTGGCGTCGCGCTCATAGTTCTCCGCTATGGTCGCCAGAGGCGACTAATTCGGCTTCGAAGCAGTAACAGCGGCTGCAAAGTCCGCCCCTCGTTCGCGCCCTTGCTCGCTGCCGGAGGCAGAGACTGCTCCCGATTCCCGGGCCCTTCCGGCGCGCTTGGAACTGCTTCTCTTAATAATATTTTAGCCGATTACCGCGGCTTTCGCAGCAAGCGCGAGCTAAGTTTTCCGGCCTCCAAACTCGGCGATCAGCGGCGTCGCGGCCTGCCGCGAACCTCGCGCCCGGCGTGAATTCGGATTTCCAATGTTCGGTACTTGTTCGTGTTACGGACTTAGAGTACACTACTCAGCTTCAGGGTACGGGACGGAGGTCGCCCCGTGTTGCAGTCTTAGTTTCAAGGAGATGGTTCATGAAGCGTAGCTATCGGTGGATGTGGAGTGGGTGCGCGCTGATGGCGGCAGTGGCGCTGGCCGTTCAGGGCTTCACGCAGGAGAAGAAGCCCGACCAACCGGCGCAGCCGGAAACGAAACCGCCGCAGGTTCAGCCGGAGAAAAAACCGGGCGCTCCGGCTCCCACCGAGATGACACCGGAAGAGATGATGAAGCTGTGGCAGGAGTTGAACCCGCTGACGCCCCAGCATCAGGAAATGGCCAAGGCGGTCGGCAAGTACGACGTGCTGGTCCGTTACCGGATGGCGCCGGATGCGCCCATGCGGGAATCAAAGGGCAAGGCCGAGTTTAAGCTGATCCTCGACGGGCGTTTCATCGAACAGACGTACTCCGGTGACATGGAGGGCGTGCCCTTCACGGGCTTGGGAATCGAGGGCTACGACCACTTGAAAAAGCAGTTCCAGACGGTGTGGATGGACAGCACAACCAACATGATGACGCACTTCACCGGTACGGCCAGCCCGGACGGCAAGGTGATCACTTACACCGGCAAGATGGACGATCCGATGACCGGCCAGAAGGACATACCCATTAAGATGGTCCTGCGCAAAGTCAGCGACGATAAGACGATTTTTGAGATGTATGAGACGATGCCGGGCGGCAAGGAATTCAAGTCCATGGAGATGGAGTACACGCGGCAGAAGTAGCCGCCGGCGGCTCGGGATTTTGCCTGAACGGGGCGGGCCCGCGGCCTGCCCCGTTCTTGTGCGCCGGGAGCGGCGCGAGCGGAGGATCACCGGGGCGTTTCCGATCCACCTCGGCTACAATTGACGTATAAAGTGGCGGTTTGGCCTGAAGCCGGACGGGGCGGAAATTCGCGAATGCCCAGGACACGCAAGACAGGTACGGGAAATGCACTCGGCGGCGGCGTTACGGCCACAAACGCCCGCCGCGCGTGGGGTCGCAGTACTACGGCTGCGCCGCCCGGTCAGCCGCTGTCTCCCGAATCCGCGACATTTTCCGCGGCGGCCGCAGTCCAGCCAAACGGCGAGGTGAATTGGCTCGTCGTCCGCGGCGCCGCGCACAATAACCTGAAGAAAATTGACGTTTCGTTCCCGCTGGGGCGGTTCACGTGCGTCACGGGCGTCTCGGGCTCGGGCAAGAGCTCTCTGGTCAACGACATCCTCTACGCTGCCCTCGCACGCGAGCTGAACAAGGCCACCACGCTCGTGCCTGGCCGCTATAGCCGGATCGACGGCCTGGGGCATCTGGACAAGGTGATCGCCATTGACCAGTCGCCCATCGGGCGCACGCCGCGCAGCAATCCCGGCACGTACATCAAGGTCTTCGACGAGATCCGCAGCCTTTTCACGAAACTGCCGGACGCGAAGCTGCGCGGCTACAAGCCGGGGCGCTTCAGCTTCAACGTTCCGGCCCAGCGAGGCGGCGGGCGCTGCGAAGCCTGCGCGGGCAACGGCTCCAACCGCATCGAGATGGACTTCCTGGCGGACGTGTGGGTCACGTGCCCGGTTTGCGGCGGGCAACGCTTCAACCGCGAGACGCTGCAGGTCCTGTACAAAGGCAAGTCGATCGCCGACGTGCTCGAAATGGACGTGCAGCAGGCCATGACGCATTTTGAGAACGTGCCGCGCATTCGGGAGATGCTCCAGACGCTGCACGACGTCGGCCTGGATTACATCAAGATCGGCCAGTCGAGCACCACCCTTTCCGGCGGCGAGGCGCAACGTATCAAGCTGGCCCGCGAACTGGTGAAGAAGGCGACGGGCCGAACGCTGTACGTCCTCGACGAGCCGACGACCGGCCTGCATTTCGACGACATTCGCAAGCTGCTGGGCGTTTTGCACGGCTTTGTGGACGCCGGCAACACAGTGGTTGTCATCGAGCACAACCTGGACGTCATCAAGACCGCGGACTGGATCATTGATCTCGGGCCGGAGGGCGGCGAACAAGGCGGCTGGATCGTTGCGGAGGGCACGCCCGAGGAGGTCGCGGCGTGCCAGGCATCATTTACTGGTCAGGCGCTGCGCGAAGTGCTGAGCAGTGGGAATGGATTGTCCAAGCGCGGAAAAGTCCGCCGGAGCGCAGCACCTTCCCGCCTGCCCTCTTTCTCGCTTTCCGACGCCTGCGACGGCGAGGCGACGGCCGCTAGCGGTCTGACCACCGACGCCATCACCGTGGCCGGGGCGCGGCAGCACAACCTGAAAGACCTCGATGTCTCCTTCCCGCGCGAGCGCATCACCGTGTGCACCGGCGTGTCCGGCTCGGGCAAGACGAGCTTCGCGATCGATACGGTTTTCACTGAGGGTTACCGCCGGTACGTGGAATCGCTGTCGGCCTATGCCCGGCAATTTCTCGGGCAAATGGCGAAGCCGCGCGTCGATCACGTGCACGGGCTGTCGCCGGCGATCTGCATCGAGCAGAAGGCGGCCAGTAAGAGCCCGCGCTCGACCGTGGGGACGATCACCGAGATTTATGACTACATGCGCGTGCTGTGGGCGCGCATCGGCACGCCCTACTGCCCGCGCTGCCAAGTGCCGATCGGCTCGCAGACAGTCGATGAAATCGTCGCACGCGTCATGGCCCTGGAGCCGGGCGCGCCGATCATGATTCTGGCCCCGGTCGCGCTGGGCGATGGCGAAACGTACGCGACCCTGTTCAACCGGCTGAAGAATTCGGGCTACACGCGCGTCCGCATTGACGGCCAGACAATGTTGATTTCGCACGCGGGCATGCTGGACGCGCGGCGCAAGCATCGCGTCGAAGTGGTCGTCGATCGCACGACGGTGCGGGCCCGCGGCCGTGGGCGCATCGCCGAGAGCATCGAGCACGCACTGGCGCTGGGGAACGGCCTGGTAGTTGTGGTCAAGGAGGCGGTCGAGACAGTACGTGAAGAGAGGGATCGAGGGATCGAGGGATCAAAGGATCAAGAGACCGCGGCTTCGAGCAGTGCCGCTTCCGACGCCGCAGTCAACACCTCGGAGTCCAGTGCGGAAGCGCCCGACTCTGCCCTGATCACCGTCAACACGCCGGCGCGCGAATTCATGTTCTCGCAGAAGCTGGCCTGCATGCGCTGTGGCACGAGCTACACCGAACTGGGCCCCAACCAGTTCAGCTTCAACAGCCAGCTCGGCTGGTGCGAGACGTGCGAGGGATTGGGCGTCCAGCGCGGGGCCCCGGCGGCCGAAATCATCAAGCATCCCAATCGCTCGGTCTTCAACGGGGCCATCGCCGGCTGGGGGCGCGTCAATCCCAAAACGCCCTTTGGCAAGATGTTGGGCGCATTGTGTGATCACCTGGGCATAGCCCGCGACGCGCCGCTGAGCGAGTGGACGCCCGAGCAGCGTCGCATCCTGTTGTTCGGCTTACCCGAGGGGCAATGGATCGACGGCGGCCGGGCGTACGACGGCCTGCGCTTCCGCTGGCGCGGCTTCTTTCCCACTATTGATGCCGCCACGCGCAATAGCTGGATGCTGCGCTACCGCCTCCAAAACGTGGTCACCGACATGCCTTGCGTGGCCTGTCACGGCGGGCGGCTGCGGCCGGATGCCGCCGCGGTGCGCCTGGGCCCGCACGCAGACGAGGGGGCGCAAACGGATGACCAGTACCCGCCGCGTCAGGGTGATCAGCGCCCCGCGCAGGCCCGCGCCGGCGGTCGCAACATCGTTGAGGTTTGCGAAATGCCGCTGACCGAGGCGTCGCGGTTCTTCGAGACGCTTGAACGCGAACTGGATGCACATCGGCGGCGCATCGCGGGCGAGGTGCTGAAAGAGATTCGCAATCGGCTCCAGTTCCTGCTGGACGTCGGTTTGGAGTACCTGACGCTACACCGCGCCGCCCCGACGCTGTCCGGCGGCGAGGCGCAGCGCATCCGCCTGGCCAGCCAGATCGGCAGCGGGCTTTCGGGCGTGCTGTACGTGCTGGACGAGCCGACCATTGGCTTGCACCCGCGCGACAACCTGCGGCTGATCCGGGCCTTGCAGAAGCTCCGCGACCTGGGCAACACACTGCTAATGGTCGAGCACGATCGCGAGGTGATCCGCCACGCCGACCGCCTGCTCGACTTCGGCCCGCGCGCCGGCGCCGCCGGTGGCCACATCGTGGCCCAGGGCACCCCCGCAGACTTCCTGACGCCCAGCGCCGGGGTGCCATGCCCAAGCGGGGTGCCATGCCCAAGCTCTAAGCGCGGGCATGCCTCCGTGGACACGCCGCGACCTCAACAAAACGGCTCGGCCCCACCGGACGCTGCCCAACTCGAATCACTCACCCGCGCGTACCTGTCCGGACAGTGTGCCATACCCATTCCCACCAATCGGCGGCCGGTCAAGATCGAATTGCCGCGACCAAAGGCGGACGAACCGCACCAAGTACAAAAGACGCGCCGCAAGTCCAGCAGCGCGACCATGCCCGCCTCCACGCCAGCCGGCTCCGTACTGCTGGTGCGCGGCGCACGGCAGAACAATCTGAAGAACATCGATGTCCCCATTCCGCTGGGGCGCTTCACGTGCGTCACCGGCGTCTCGGGCTCGGGCAAGAGTTCGCTGGTCAACGACATTCTCTGGCCCGCGCTGGCCATAAAGCTGCAGCGCGCCACCATGACGGCCGGCGAGCACGACGAGATCGAAGGCGTCGAGAACCTCGACAAAGTCATCAATGTCGACCAATCGCCCATCGGCTCGACCCCCTCCAGCAACCCGGCCACCTACACCGGCGCGTTCGACTGGATCCGCGAGCTGTTCGCGCGTCTGCCCGACAGCAAAGTCCGCGGCTACAACGCCAACCGCTTCAGCTTCAACCGCCCCGGCGGCCGCTGCGAAGCCTGCGAAGGTTACGGACAGAAGTGCATCGAAATGCACTTCATGGCGGACGTATGGGTCGAATGCGAAACCTGTCACGGCCGTCGCTACAACCCCGAAACGCTGGAAGTAAGGTTCAAAGGCAAGTCGATCGCCGACGTGCTTGAAATGCGGGTCGCCGAGGCGCTGGAGCTGTTCGCCAACGTGCCCAAGGTCCGCCGCATGCTTCAGACGCTGGCGGACGTGGGCCTGGATTACGTCCAACTCGGCCAGCCGGCGCCCACGCTCTCCGGCGGCGAGGCGCAGCGCGTCAAGCTGGCCGCCGAACTGGGCAAACCCGACACGGGCCGCACGTTCTACATTCTCGATGAACCGACGACCGGGCTGCACTTCGACGACGTGCGCAAGCTGCTGAGCGTCATTCACCGGCTGGTTGACCTGGGTAACACGGTGCTGGTGGTCGAGCACAACCTGGACGTAATCAAATGTGCGGATTGGATCATCGATCTCGGTCCGGAGGCTGGCGAAGGCGGCGGATGGATTGTCGCGATGGGCACCCCAGAGGACGTCGCGAGGAAGTCAGAACCCGGCAGTCAGAACTCAGTCAGAGGGCGGAAATCAGCGGCGCTCAGCAAACGCGAAAAGCAGGCGCCCGGCCGCGAAACTCGTAACTTCCCACTTCCCCCTTCTGACTTCGTCTGCCACACCGCGGCCGCGCTGGCGCCGGTGCTCGCGCTCGGCCAGTATGAGCCGCGCACGCCTTACGACCCCAAGGCCCATGCCCGGCGCGAAATGGAGGTCGCCAAGGCCGGCTTCGGGCGCCTCGGGCGCGAGGCGCGCCTGCCCTGGCAGATCGATGGCCGCAAGTGGCACCTCGAGCAGCGCACCAGCCGCGAGGGCAAGCCGAAGCACTGGGAGGCCGCCGCGCTGGAGTACGTGATCGACCTCGTGCAGGAAAACGGCGGATTTGCCCCGACAAATTGGAACGAACGCGCCAGCGTCGAGATTACCGCTGACGGTGCGGAAAACTGGTTCCTGCACGCCCTCACTGGCGACGAATGGCTGCTGCAGTTGTGCTTCCTCGTGCCGCCGGGCACGTTTGAGCGGCGCGCCCTCGAACGGCAGCTCGGCCTGAAAACGCTGGATGAGCGCGGCGACCTCGAAACCTACGGCGACTGGTCGCGCGTGGACATCCGCCCGCGCCAGCGCGGCGGCGAGGCCGTGGTCATCTACGTACATGACAAGCAGGAAATCGACACACCGGGCTTTCGGAAGTTCATTCGTGACGCGGCCCGGGCGTATCTCGAATTTCAGCGGCGCGGCGGCCCAAAACGGAAATGAGCACAAAAATGCGTGGCTGTGACGTCACAGGGCTCTTGAGATGATCGAGTTGATTTGCCGGCGGGCGTTCTTTCAGTTTGAGTTCCCGATTCACTACCGGGCCCGTACGCCGGTGATTGACGGCGACGTTTCCAAGTGGGGCCCGCACTTCTTGGTGCCGGCACTGGTGGAAATGGAGGACCAGTCGCCTCTCGCGGACGTATACTGCGCCTGGAACGCCGATCATTTCATGGTCGCGTTTGACGTTCCGGAAAGATGGGGCCCGCTACGCTGCGACCAGACCCAATGGTGGAAGCTGGACGGCGTCCGCATTTGCATCGACACCCGCGACACACGTGACGCGAAGCGAGCCACGCGCTTCTGCCATTTCTTTTACGTCCTGCCCATCGGCGGCGGGCCGCGCCGCAATCAGCCGGTCATCGGCCTGCACCGCATGAGTCGCGCCAAGGAGCCGCCGCCCGCGGTCGACCTGGCGCAAATTCAGCTCGCGGCCCGCACCGCCCGCCGCGGTTGGTCGGTCGAGGTCGCGATACCCGCAAGCAGTCTCAGCGGCTGGAACCCGTCCGAGCACCCGCGCATCGGGTTCTTTTACAAGGTGAAAGATACGCAGCTCGGCAGCCAGCATCTGACGGTTGACGACGAACTGGGCTGGAATGCCGACCCGAGCACGTGGGCGACTGGCGTTCTGGTGAAGTGAAAAGGCGAAAGTCGCCTCGTTATCAACTTGGGGAGTCTCATTTATACCAATTCACCAACTAGTCAGTCCGAATTAAGAAACCCGAGCTATTGAATCATCATTCGGGCCTTCGGCGAACCCAGCCGTTGGGGACGGTCCCTGTCCGCTTCGGTTCGCGATGGTTCCGCTGGAAGTGGAGACTGAAATGATGAAACGTTGCTTCGACATCGGTGTCGTGGTCGTCGCACTGTTAGCCGTTCCGCTGGCGCTGGCTCAAGCGGGCAGCGCCGGACAGTCCGGCGGCAGCCACTGGACCACAGGTCAGTATGGCCAGATGGGCGCTCAGCCGGGCCACCCCGGCGGCCAGTACGGTTATACCAGCGGGCAGTATGGTTACACCGGCGGGCAGTACGGCGCCCAATACCAGCCGGGCGCTTCGTACGGCGGCCAGATGGGAGCCTATCGTGGCCAAATGGGCACATACGGCCGCCAATATGCCTCCGATTTCGGCTATGGACAGTTTGGCAGCTACGGCAGCCCGTATATCCCAGAATGGAGCTATAGCGGGGACCAGCGCGGGTATTGGCAGGGCGGCATGTACGGACAGACCGGCCGATATGGCCAATTTCGTGGGACGCAATACGGCACCCCTTACACGTACACCGGTTATCCGCAGTATCAGGGAATGCAAAACTATCCTGGCCAAGACCTCCGTGGCGGGTACTATCCGAGCTATCAGGCGGGCCAGTTGACGGGCGGATACTCCGGGCAGCCCGACTGGTATAGCTGGCAAAACCGCTACAACCAGCCGGACTGGAGTCAACAGGGCGACTGGAGACAACGCAGCCAACAGCCCTACGGGTACTCCGGGTACGGGCAGCAGGACTATTACCGCGGCAGCTATTACCCGGGCAGCGCTTGGCCCGGTTACGGAACGAACCCGGGCTGGCACAATCAGCCCGCTTCATATACGCAGTTGGATTGCCGCAGCATGCCATGCCCGCAGGGTTATGGCACGGTCGGGTATACGCGTTGTGACAATCTGTACGGCACCCCCTGCTATAACGCAATAAACCCGTACAACGGCTCGATTCCGCACGAGGCTTTTGAGCGGTAAGCATCGCCGCGGGCCTTAAACCATTTGCAGCCAGGCGAGAACGCCGCCGGCGCGACCTGGGTCGCGTAGAGGCGGCGTTTTGCCTTGCGCTGTCGGCGCCGCTGAGTTTTTTGCCTGGTCCGGGCCGTGAAATCGGCGGAAGTTGCAGCGCCGGTTATGACGCGCAGTTTGCCTATGCTGGAAGGGCGAACCGTACGACCCATAAAACCGGGTCTGCGGGCGGAGAAACTGCGCCCGGGCACGCGCAAAAGGCCGCCACCGGTCGCGCCGGCAGGTTTTCATTGCCTTTGCTTTCGGCCGCGGTATGGTTGTTAAGGAGAGCGGAGGAGGCATGGGCAAAGATTACTTCGCCATTCTCGGGCTTGCGCCGGGCCGCTACCCCGGGCCGGAAATCACACGCTGCTTTCACAGCGAGCGCGCCCGCCTGCTGGCACAGCTCAACGAGCCGGCCCTGCACGATGCGGTGTGCCAACGCCTGGACGAACTGCATCTGGCCTACGCCGCTCTGCGCGACCCTCAGGGCCAGGAGCGCGCCCTGCGCCTGCGCGGCCCGGCTGCCGACCAGATCGCGGCCCTCAAGATGCTGATCGCCGCGTCGCTGGAGGATGGCTTGCTGCGCTATTCCCGACGCCAGCACATACTGCAAGAGGCCCGGCAACTCGGGCTGTCCGACTTCCAGGCGCATCTGCTGATCGCAGAGGTGCAGTTCGCGAATGACGAATTTGCGGCCGATTGGGTGAGAGCCGGCGAGCTCCCCGCGATCACTCGCCCAGTCAAGAGCCGCGGCGGGGCGGGGCGGCGCCTTGTAGCGGCCGGCGTGCTGGGGCTGGGAATCTTTCTGGCCTTGGTGCGCTGGTTCGCGGCGTGATGCATTCCGGCCGCAGCCCTTCAGTCCTTTGTCAGCAGGACCAGAACCATCTGCGCCACATCGAAGGCGAAATGTGCCACGATGGCGGCCAGCAGGCTGCGCGAATAGATGAAGACCACCGCGAAAACCACCGCCACACCCGAGATCTGAAGAATCCCCAGAATGCCCTGGTTAAAGTGGAGAACCGCGAATATCAGGGTCGAGATCAGGACCGCCAGCCACCAGGTGCCCGTAATGCGCCGCAAGTACGGCAGCATCAGCCCGCGAAAGAGGATCTCCTCGCTGACGGCCACGGGGATCATCAAAATTACCACTCGTCCGAAAGTATCGGGCAGCAGCTCTATCAGCTCCTGGCGCTTCATAAGATCGGATTGGAGCTCTGGGAATAGCATAAGGACGGCGCCGAGCGCGATCACGGTCACTATGAACCAGCCGTACGCCAGCCCCAAACCGGCGGCCCCCCATAGCAACTGTTGCCCCGGCTTGTGGAGTTGTACACCGAACGCGCATGCCGGTAGGTTGCGGCGCCACAGCAGAAAATAGAGCAGCCCAACGCCCAGGATCACCTGGAACAGTTGCTGGCTCATCAACATGCCGAAAGTGGGCTGATCGGGTGGCTCTCGCCCGGTCGCGGCCATCCACATGCCCACGACAACTCCCGGTAACCCCAGCGCCACCGCAGCAACCAGTAGCAACAACAAGAAATCGACAATAGCGGCGCGGAGAGGAAGCCCCGGCAGCGTCAGGCAGCTTTCGGCCGCGGGCGCCCGGGTGGCGGACACTGCGCGTGCGGGTACGGCGCCGGCAGGCAGGTGGCCTGGAGGTGCGCTGGGCCGCGTTTCCACCGGTCGTGCAAAGACGACCTCCGGTTGCGGTGCTTCGGGCGAAAGCGGCGAATCGCTCACCAGTTCCTCATCAGCCGGTGCGAAGCGCGCCCGATCCGAGCGTGACGCGCGAGCCAGGGCAAGCGGCGCTTAATGGGGCGACATGCCTGACGGCCGTGGCGAGCCCCAGCTCCGCTTCGTTTTTGGCATTCTTATCATTCTGCATCTCATAATCCCCGACACGCCCCCGGCTCGGCTCCGTTGGCGCGGCGCGAATGATTATGATAATAGACGACCGCGCCGAACGCGGCGCAGACGTTCAGGAAATTGCATAGCCTACCACATACTACACAGCGCTGGATTGATAGATGAGCGGTAATGCAGGCAACCTATCCGGCCCACGTGGCGGATTGAGGCCGGGGGCTGGGCTCACGCGCGGCTGGCATTGGGAACGCATCGGAGAACTGCTGGTCTCGAATCCGGTCCGTTGCAAACGCGACCAGTGTTACCTGGCGCGCGGTGCCGCCGCAGATGGAATGCGGCCGGCGCTGGCCGAGTTCGCGGTCAGGTTCTTGCAGGACGGGCGCGAACTCGCGCAGCGCAGGGTGGCGCTGCACGCCAGGAACGGCCACGACGGAGAGTTGCTCGGCTGGATTCAGACGCCGGAAAACGCAACGCATCTGCAAATACTCGTGCCGCGCGCCGCGTCCGCCAACGGCCTGGGCGAGGTAACGTTTCACGCGGTCGCAGAACGCGATCCGAAATGTCACCCGCTGGCCAACGTGCCGCGCTGGAGCACGTATCACCTGCCCTTTCCTATCCAACGCGTGCTGTTGCCTGCTTCGTTGGCCGAGCTTGCCGACGCTGTCCCGGAATTGGCCGTCACTCACGCGCGCCCGCGCTCGCGCGCCGCGGTGGCCCATCAGGCCAACCAGGCCGCGTGCGTGCTCGACCCAGCCTGGGTCGAAGGCCTGGGCCTGACCTGGGAGGATTTGCTGCGCCTGGCCGACCGCTGTTGGCTGCTCGTGGATCTCGAAACCGCCGGCAAACTCCTGAGCCGGGCGGGCGTGCCCGGACTGGAGCTTTTCAGCGATGAGGCGCAACATGGCCTCATGTCGGCCCGGGTCGAATACGCCGATGTCCAGACGCGCGGCTTTGCATTGCAGGATGTATTCCCGTACGGCGCCCTGACACCGGCCGGCGGATTTCACGTACGCGCGTTGCGAGCTAACCGCGTCTGGCGGCGCCTGGCCGATGAACTGGCGCTGGCCACGCTCCTGGCCAGCGAGACGCCCAGCCCGCGCCAGAGCGGGCACGTCCTGTCGGCATCCGCCCCACTTGGGCGCGGCGAGTTGGTGATTACCGATTTGCCGTGGCTGGTGGCCGGGAGCATGGGCCCGCCTATAGCGCCAAGATTGGCCCGACACGCTTTGCGCATGCACCTGGGCGCCCCCGTCGAAGACGATCTGCAATACTGGAATCGCTGGGACGATAGCCAAATCGTGGTGCGCGATATCTGCGATTTGGCGCGCCGCTATCCGCCACTCCAAACCGTTCGCTGGACGCCCTCGCCCGAGGGGAACGCCTGCCTTGGAGTGTGTTTGCCTGCCCTGAACCGCGCGGCCCCCGCCAGGACCGTCCTGATCCGCACCGGCCGCATCGACAATCTCGACCTGCACGGTGGCCTGCCGCCGGAGCCGATGATGATCATCATGAAGCAACTGGCGCGCGAGGCACGCGAGGCGACCGCCTGGGCACAGCGTTACCTGGCGAATGTCAATCTGGTCTGGCAGTTCGAGACGGCGGCCGGCCTGCGCTACGCGGTGAATTACGCCTCAGCAGAGTCGTTTGCTTTCGGTACTGTTTACTCGTCTCACCTGTATCCGTTGAACGGGAGTAAAGACAGCACCCCTTCGAACGTGCGGAGCGGTGCCGCCAGGCGTAACAATCCGGCGCGCGGCGAGAATGCGCTTTTGACACAAGACGAGGGGATTTTTGGTGACGGATCGCTGGATTATCTGCGCCAGCTCATGTCGCAGGTCCGCCGGCGCATCGAAGCGCAAGTGGTGTGACACGTGCCGCTTGTCGCGTTCCCGGCAACGCCTTTATCTCGATGCTCGTAAAATAAATAAGCCCCGGACTGGCCAACGTATCTACGAAGCCGGGAGATTATCTCCGGGCCATCCGGGGCTTCAGCATGCACGTTAAGAAAATCGTGCTGCTTAACCAACTTTCAAAAACAGTTGAAACGTGCTTCCGAGCGCGTTTTACTACTTCTCTGATCGTAGATCTCGGCAATTAAGACATGTAGATCAGAATAACGGCGGTGCGGGCGACCCGATAAGAATTGCCGATCCCGCAGGCGATCCTCACGGACGACTCGTCGCGGCTGGCTGCGCGGGTTCACGCAAGTCCTGCCACGGATCCGTCACATGGCACACCCGCCCGGTTTTCTCGACGTAATCCTGGTGGTAATCCTCGGCCGGCCAAAATGTCTTGGCCGCCTCGACCTGCGTTACGATCTTGCGTCCGCCGAAGGCGCGGGCCGCCGTCAGCTCGGCAGTGTACGCCTCCGCTTCGCGCCGCTGCTGTTCGTTTGCGTACCAGATGCCTGAGCGGTATTGGGACCCGACGTCCGGCCCTTGCCGGTCCAGCTCAGTCGGATCGTGCATCTTAAAGAACGCCTCGAGCAGCCGCCGGTAGGTGATCCGCCGTGGATCAAAAACCACCTTCACGCTCTCCGCATGGCCAGTGCGCCCGCTGCAAACCTGCTTATACGTCGGCCGCTCCACGTGCCCCTGCATGTACCCGCTGACGGCCTCGATTACGCCCGGGCCTTGCTGAAAGTAGTGCTCGATGCCCCAAAAGCAGCCGCCCGCGAAATATGCCGTCTCGCTGCTCACGTCCGTGCCCGGGGCGCCCGCCGACTGAGTGGCTGGCGGCGTTGCGGGCTCAGACCCAGGCCGTGCGGCTGGCCGGCTTTCGGGCGGCAGCGCCTCGCCTCTGGTGTAAAACTTGAGCGACGCCGAATTGAGACAGTGCCGTTCACCCGTCGGTGGAGGCCCATCATCAAAAACATGTCCGAGATGGGCGCCGCACCGGGCGCAGTTGATTTCGGTCCGCACCATGCCGGCGCTGCGATCCGTCTTCCGGGAAACGTGCTGCGGGTCGAACTCGCGGTAGAAGCTCGGCCAACCCGTGCCCGACGTGAACTTGTGCGCGCTGGAGAACAGCGGCAGCCCGCACACTACGCAGCAGTAGGTTCCGTCCTGCTTGTTGTCCAACAGCGTGCCGCAGAACGCCGGCTCCGTCCCGGACTTCTGCGTGATGCGGTAGGTTTCCGGATCGAGCTTGGCCGTAAGTTGCCGCACCTCTTCGCGCGACAGCGGTGTAATGTCGTAGCCGGAAGCTGAATACCGTCGTTGCATTTGATTTACCCCATCGGCCGCCGAAAACTGGCCCAGACAGACGATCGTCGAGAGCATTACAGCGACCATAGCGAAAGTGGCAACTACGGCTGGCCGCGTTTTATTCCACGCTCAGCGGCGCCGAATGCGTTCAGGGATGGGGGTCGGGTTGGCCGTCCGCGGCCTTGAGGTCTGCTAGCTGTTGCATGACCGCAGTTACGCGCTCCAGGTTGATGGCCGCCTCCTGATTGCCCGGCCACAATCGCAAGGCCTCCCGGAACTCTTGCTGGGCTCTTGTGAGGTCACCCAGCATGGCGTGCACGTTCCCCAGCATTTTGTGGGTTTCCGACATTTCGGGATTATCTTCCTGCTGCACGGCAAGGAGCGTCTGAACATCGTAACGCGCCCGCAGCTCCTCTTCCGTGATTCCGGCCGCCGCCTGGGCCTCAAGCTCTTCCGTCGAGACCACGCTGAGGCCCTCCATGGCACGCTGCAACATGTTGCGATACGGCTGCGTCAGGTCGAGCTGTGCCTGCCGCGTCTTCTCGAACGCAACCAGCGCCTCCTGCGGCTTGTTTTGCGACAGCAGAATTACCCCCAAACGGCGGTATACTTTGTCCGGCTCGGCGCCGCACTCCAGGGCTTCTTGATAGAGTCTTTTCGCCACCTCGTAATTATTTGGGTTTCTCCAAATCATCTCAGCGATGTTGAACAGGATTACGCCGCGCAGGAACTTTCCCGGATTCTCCTGCAACGCCTGCTCCAGAAGGCGAACGCCGGCGTCCACCTGACCGCTCCGCGCCACGGCGATTGCCAGATGTACGCGCGTTTGCGTGTCTTCGTTGACCGCCAGCGCCTGCTTGAAAGCGCTGATGGCCCCTGCGAAGTCGTTATTGCGAAGCCGCGTGACGCCGGCGGCCGAGTACCAGTCGGCCTCGGTTTTTCGGCCCGGCCGGGACATTTCGGCCAGCCAGGGCGGGTTTATCCAGGTGATGATGGCGAAGATTATGACTCCGCACCACAGGATCAGCAGCCCGCCGGTGACCACGGTGTGCAGCCACGGACGAGGCACCGCGCCGGGCGAGCTGCCGGCCGGTCGCAGTTCGGGAGACTCAGTCATTGTTGACGACGAAGAGGACGTTTTTGCCTTCCTTTTTCAAGCGGTTAAACGTTTCACAAGCCTGTGGCGTGGGCTGAATTATTACCTGCGAGCCGCGTTTAGTGTTCGGGTTATACATAAAATGCGTTTTTCTGCTCATGAACCCGTGGCCACCTTCGCCGTGCGGCCCGGCGCCGATCAGAATTATGTCCGCGCACTGTTTCAGGAAGAATCCCCGGTCGCGCGGATTGAATTCATGCAACTTCGTCGCCGGGTGCAGCGTGCCGTTAGGCAATATGGCGAAATCGAAGTATGGCCACACCAGGCCGCGGTAAACGGCCAGGCCGGGGCGCCAGTAGACCATGCCGCTGTCGCGATAGTGCACCAGGGCCCAGGCCTGTGCGCCGATCGCCAGAACCGCGATGGTTATCATTGCCCAGCGCCAGGGTCGAAACTGGCTCAGATGCAGTATCAGGAAAGTCACCACGAACGTCCCGATCGTCAGGTAAATGGTGATCGGAATTTCGTCGGCAATGTTCAGCAGCGAGCAATACGTCAGCAGCCCCCAGGCAGTTACGCCCAATAGCAGCATCATGCTGCCGGGCGACCTGAAGTACTCCGACAGTCGCCGGTGTCGCAGCGGCCGCCAACTCCGCAGTTCACTGGAACCGTTGTATACCAGCAACAGGCCCATCACGCTGCCCCACACGTCCTTGGATATGTCGCCGGTATCGAAGAAACGATTGTTGACGAAGGTTTGGAATAGCTCGTCGAACGTCGAGAGCCCCAGCGAGACGCCAACGGTCAGACCGATGATGGTGGCCGGCGTATAGCCGCGCGGCGTCAGATCGCGGTACACAATTATCGCGAAGAACATGTACGCGAAATAGTGCCAGTTAAACTGCAGCTCGTAGAACACGTGGCCGAAATAGTAGTCATTAATATACTGGCCGTAGGCGATCATCAGCACGATTATGCCTATCGCCACCAGCCGCCCGCGGTTGATATAGGGCCACAGCAGCGCCAGCAGCCCCACCCCCACGACCGAAGCCACCACGAGCACATAGGGGACATCTATGCCCTGGAACTGAAACGTCGCCGCAGAAGCCCGGCCGATGGCGTCCTGTAGGTACGCCCGCAGCATCAGGAACGGCATGCTCACGACGAGCAGCGACGTCGCGACCAGGTGCAAGCGCGTCGAGTGAATCCACTCAAGACGGGAGGGGGCATAGCGGGCGGTTACGGCCGTACTCATCGACGCGCACCAGATATCGCGGGCCCTTGGGAACCGAAGCGCTGCTCGCAGGCACGCCGGGCGAGTCCAACGCCGCAATGCAGTATACCTGTCCTCAATCCTGCTTCCCAGGCGACGCGGGCCTGGCAGATCCGCGAATCGACGCGAAACACTGTCATTATCGCACCCAACCGCTCGTACTCCTCAAGGTTGCGGAGGTTGCGGCGCCTGGCGCGACGTGCGGGCCTGCCGCTCCGCTTGGTCCAGCATCTGGATGTTCCGGGCCAGTTGCGGATTGTCCGGCCAGATGCGCTGCGCATCGGTGAATGCCGCGCGGGCCTCGGCGAACTCGCCCAGAAGCGCATGGACTGTTCCCAGCATATTGAACGTGTCCGCCAGGTCGGTATTGTTGTACCACTGGTACGCGGTGATCACCTTCAGGTCGTAGCGGGCCATGTCTTCCGCGGTGATGCCGGCCGCCGCCTGGGCCTCAATCTCGTCCGCCGGCACGACGTTCTGACCTTCCAAGCCACGTTGCAGCATGTTGCGGTAGCCCTGGGCCGGGTCAAGCTGCGCCTGAACGCTCTTCTGCAGCTCCACAGCCGCCTCACGCAGCTTGCCTTGCTCGTACAGAATCTGCCCCAGGCGGCGATGCACCTTGTCGGGCTCTGCTCCGCACTCAAGGGACTCTCTGTAGTAGTCGATGGCTTCACCTCGCCGCACCGGCTGCTTGAACAGCAGTTCCGCAATATTGAAAAGTATGACCCCGCGCAAGAAACGCGGCGGGTCTTTCTGCAACTCCTCCTGCAGCATTCTCAGCCCCAGCTCCGGCCGGCCGGCGTGGGCGTGCGCAATCGCCAGGTGCACCCGCGTTTGCGGCTCGTCGTGCACGCTGAGGGCGCGCTCGAAAGCCACGATCGCCCCCTCGAAGTTCCTATCACGCATGCGCTGGACGCCCGAGGCCGAATGCGTTCCGGCTTCAGCCAGCCGGCCCGGGTGGGATAACTCGCGCAGCCAGGGCGGATCGATCCAGGTTATGACGGAGCCAGTCACTATGAAGCACCAAATCAGCAGCAGCGCGCAAGTGAAGACCGTGCGCTGCCACGACGGCTTAATCGTGGCCACCGGGGGCGCCGCCTGCCTGGGGCGGGTGTCAGTCGTTGTTGACAACGAAGAGGACGTTTTTGCCTTCCTTCTTTAACCAGTTGAACTCTTCGCAAGCGTTTTTCGTCGGCAGAATGACGATCTGCGTGCCGCGCTTCAGGTCAGGGTTGTACATAAAGTGCGGACGCTTGGTCATGAACCCGTTCCCGCCTTCCCCCCGCGGGCCCGACCCAATCAGAATAATGTCACTGCATTGACGCAGGAAAAACTGCCGGTCGCGCGGCCGGAATTCGTGCAGCTTGGTCGCCGGATGAAACGTGCCGTCCGGCAGAATAACGAAATCGAAGTACGGCCAGACAATACCGCGATAGAATGCCAGCCCCGGCCGCCAGTACAGGTCGGCGTTCCGGTACTTGACCAGCGCCCACGCCTGAACGGCCACCGCCAGCACCAGCAGGCCCAGCAGAATCCGGCCCATCGGCCGGAACTGGCTGACGTGGATCAGTGCGAAAGCCACCCCCACGGTCGCCAGCGTAAGACACACGACCTGCGGAATCTCGCGCCGCTCGTTCAGGAGCGAGGCATAAGTCAGGAAGCTGAAGTTGAAGATTCCCAGCAGCAGCATCAGGCTGCCCGGATGGCGGAAGTAGTCCAGCAGGTGGCGGTGACGCAGGGGCAACCATTTTGCCTCGCGGGAGCCGCTGTAAATAATCAGCAGCGCCATCAGGCAGCCCCAGACGTCCTTGGAGATGTCGCCGCTGTCGAACACCCGGTTGTTGAGGAAGAACTGAAAACCCTCATCGAAGCTCGATAAGACCAGGGACCCGCCATACGTAATCCGGATGACCCGGTCGGGCGTGAAGCCGCGCGGCGCAAAATCGCGGTAGGCCATGAAGACTATCAGCATGTAGGCCAGATAGTGCCAGTTCATCTGGATTTCGTAAAAGACGTGCCCATAGTAATAGTCGTTTATGTATTGCGCATAAGCGACCATCAATATGGCCACCGCGACCGCTGCCACGCGCCGGCGATTGATATATGGGCGCACCTTCCACAGCCCGATTACCGCGACCACCGCCGCCACCGTCGGCACGACCGGGACATGCACGCCCCAGAGCTCGACCTCCCACAACGACAGCATGCCCAGACGCTCCTGCATGTACGCCCGGAGCATCAAAAACGGCAAGCCGACCACCAAAAACGAGGTCAGAACCAGGTGCAGCCGGGTGGAGTGAATCCACCGGAACCGGGAAGAGGCGTAGACAACAGGGTGGGCTGTGGTCATCGTTTTCTCAGCGGTCCTTCGTCGCCGCCGTGGCCAAGCACTCGCAAGAAGACCGCCACGCAGGCCGGTCCCGGAGCAGAACAGTAGGATAACGGCAGCCCCCAGCCGCCTGCAACGGGCAAAACGCGCTCACGCGAATGGAAACACGCTCACTCGAACGGCGCTAAACGCTTTTGGGCCCGGATAACCGCGCACACCCTGGAGCCGTTACGCGCTCACCCTTCCGCGCGCGTGGCGAGTAATCGCGGCCCGTGCTAAATTGACCCGTTCGGCGCGCCGCTTGCCGTGACGCCGGCGCTGTTGCTGTTTGTTGATCCTGGCTCGTGGAGGTGCCCTATGACCGACATTCTGAAAAAGCTCAATATTTCCGAGAATCATCCCGGCGGTTTCTGCGGCGAGTGGCTCGGCTCCGGCCCCACGCTCGACGTCATTACGCCCATCGACGGCTCGCACATCGGCTCCGTCCGGCAAGTGACGGAGGCCGAGTACGACCGCATCGTCGCCCGCGCCCACGAAGCCTTCCTTTCCTGGCGCATGGTTCCGGCCCCCAAGCGCGGCGAAATCGTGCGCCAGCTTGGCGTCCGCCTGCGCGAATACAAGCAGGAGCTCGGCGCGCTGGTCACGCTTGAAATGGGCAAGATCGCGGCCGAAGGCGCCGGCGAAGTGCAGGAAATGATCGACATTTGCGATTTTGCCTGCGGCCTTTCGCGCCAGCTTTACGGGCTGACCATGCACTCCGAACGCCCGCGCCATCGCATGTACGAGCAATGGCACCCACTGGGCGTCGTGGGCGTGATCAGCGCCTTTAACTTCCCCGTCGCCGTCTGGAGCTGGAACGCCGCCATCGCGGCGGTCTGCGGCGACAGCGTCCTCTGGAAACCCGCCAGCAAGACCCCGCTTACCGCCATCGCCTGCACCAGAATCGCTCAGCAGGTTTGCGAAGAGAACAACGTCGACCCGGCCATCTTCTCCCTGGTCGTCGGCCCGGGCCGCACCGTGGGCGAGAAACTCCTCAACGACCGGCGCATTCCGCTGGTTTCCGCGACCGGTAGTTGCCAGATGGGTTACCGCGTCGGCGAAGTCGTCGGCAAGCGCCTCGGCCGCACAATCCTCGAACTCGGTGGCAACAACGCCATCATCGTTACGCCCTCGGCCAACATGGACATGGCCGTCCGCGCCATCCTGTTCGGCGCGGTCGGCACGGCCGGCCAGCGCTGCACCAGCACGCGCCGCATCATCGTCCACGAGAGCGTGCGCAAAGACCTGGTAAACCGGCTGACGAAGGCCTACGCGTCGGTGCCGGTCGGCGACCCGCGCAAGTCCTCCACGCTGATGGGCCCGCTGGTCACGCACCAGGCCGTCGAAGACATGCAGAACGCAATCCGGCGCGTCAAGGAAGAAGGCGGCGAAATCCTCTTCGGCGGCGAGCCGCTCTCCGGCCCGGCCTACCCCGGCGGGCATTACGTCAAGCCCTGCATCGCGGCCGCCAAGAACGAATTCCGCATCGTTCAGGAAGAAACCTTCGCCCCGATTCTGTACATCATTGGCTACGGCTCGGCCGGCGGCTCGCCGGAGAAAGACCTGGAACAGGCACTCGCGCTGCACAACGGCGTCCCGCAGGGTTTGAGTTCCGCGATCTTCACGACCAACCTGCTTGAAGCCGAGACGTTCCTGTCGCACCTCGGCAGCGATTGCGGCATCGCCAACGTGAACATCGGGACCAGCGGCGCCGAAATCGGCGGCGCGTTCGGCGGCGAAAAGGAAACCGGCGGCGGGCGCGAATCCGGCTCCGACGCCTGGAAGGCCTACATGCGTCGCCAGACCAACACGATCAACTGGAGCACCGAGCTGCCCTTGGCCCAGGGCATCACGTTCGGCTCGTAGGCGCCCCGAAACGCGGCCGGCGCCGGCCGACGTCGAGAATCGCTCGGCCGATAACCAGAATTGGCGGCACGCGGAAACCTCCGCGGCCGCCAATTTCTGTTGCTTTCGCGTTCGAGATGGCAACAATTGAAGAGGTAGCAGCGCCGCGCAAGCGCGCTTCGCGTTTGCGCTGGCGGTGCAACGGCGACCGCAGGAGGTACGAAGAATGCTTCGAAGCTGGTTCACAGATTGTGGTAGGCGCTCGTCCGCGTACGCTTGCGTGGCGGCGGTTGCTTTAGCTGCGGCGCTGTGCGCGAAAGGGCGCGCGGCGGAGGTGGTCGTCAAAAACGACTCGTTTGAAGAGGGCGGGCTGGCTTACCTGGTGGGCGACTTCGTCCCCGGCGAGGAAGTGGGCGTGCGGCTCACTTCGCCGTGCGACGGCACAATCGTGGCCGTGCAGATAGCTTGGCTGGAGGGGACGCCGGGACACCCACCGAGCCTGCACCGCGCCATTCGCATTTACGACGGCAGCACGTTTCCGACACCGGGCGCTCAATTGGCGTACTTGGAGGCGCCGCTGCTGTCGCCGGGGTACGTCAATGAATTCCGGTATTTGGACGAAGCCGGCACGATTCCGCTATCGGTTCCGGTAACGGTGGGGCAGCAGTTCTACGTTGCCCTGGAATTCGATGAGCCGACGGACGTTGGCAGCGGCGGGGCCAGCGTAGTTCGCGACACCGACGGCTGTCAAACCGGCCGGAACATCATATATGTCATTCCCGGCGGTTGGTTCAACTTCTGCCTGTTCATCCAAGGCGACGTGGTCATTCGCGCCGTGGTGGATTGCGGCGAGCAGTCGGGAGCGTGCTGTCTGCCGAGCGGCGCGTGCCAGTTCATCACGCCCACGCAGTGCGCCGGAAGCGCCGGCACTTACCACGGCGATCTGGTCAGTTGCGCCGCAGTGGAGTGCCCGCAGCCCAGCGGCGCCTGCTGTTTCGAGGCGACCGACGGCTGCTTGGATCTGACGCAACAGCTTTGTGCGGTGACGGCCGGCACATGGGCCGGAATGGGAACGCAGTGCGCCACGTATACCTGTTTCCCCAGCGGCGCGTGCTGTCTGCCGGACGGCGGTTGCGTCGACGACGTGAGTCCGAGCGAATGTGCGGCCGCAGCCGGTGTATACCAGGGGGATGGCACGCAGTGCGGCCTGATTGATTGCCCTGATCCCACCGGGGCGTGCTGCATCGCCAGCACGGGCGGCTGTGTGGTGCTGAGCGAGGCCGCTTGCGCCGTCGTGGGCGCCCACTGGGCCGGCTTCGGCACAACGTGCGTCGATCTTAACCAGAATGGGAAGGCCGACGCCTGCGAGGCGGGCGACTGCAACTGCGACGGCGCCGTTAACGTCTTCGACATCGACCCCTTCGTGCTGGCGCTGGTCGACGCAGCGGGTTACCAGGCGGCTTATCCGAACTGTTCCATCAGCAACGCGGATACAAACCGCGACGGAACGGTGAATGTGTTTGATATCGATCCGTTCGTGGCGTTGTTGACGGGCGAATGAGCTGGCTGAGGGATCAAGGGATCGAGGGATCAAGGGATCTAGGGATCGAGGGATCGAGAAGAAGAGCAGAGACGGGGCGGGCAGTTTGCCAGTTTGCCAAGTGGTTGCCGGAGAGGCGAACAGGTGACAAAGGCGGCTGCGCGCGGTGCTACCCCAGGTGATCAAGCGGTCTGATAAAAAGCCCGCCAGGATCGCGTGTTGGGGGCAGATGATCAGATAGTCATGGTTTTTGCGCGCTCGATTTTGATAACCTGAGGCGCCGCTGCGCGGAGAGAGTTGATAGGTGAGAGGTGAGCAGGCGAGAAAGCGCGGGAAGGGATGATAGGTGACAGGTAAGCATGGGGGACATTTCGAACGCAGCATAGTGGGTGCCTTTCTGCGCGCCGGGCGCGGTATCTGCTAGGTATTCTATGGCAGCTATCAGCTCTCAGCTCTCAGCTTTCAGCCAGAGTGCGCGGAATCGAGGTGGTTGCGCGCTGGTGGCGGTCTGAGGGCAAGATTCCAGGCGAATCCGCCGGCGGCCCCCGCAATTTTGTGAAGCCGTCAGCTTTCAGCTATCAGCCGTCAGCCGGAATTCAGCGGATTGTGCGTGGTTGCGGGCAACGGAGAGGGATTGAGGGATTAAGGGATCC
>ENA-UOUL01001273-UOUL01001273.1-bioreactor-metagenome-genome-assembly--contig:-NODE-1273-length-37053-cov-8.170786_pt1 | contig 37053 bp, 33 predicted proteins | sample MGYA00249838_ERZ747220 | MGnify/ENA primary metagenome ERZ747220 (study PRJEB28778, sample SAMN05720191) | bioreactor metagenome | isolation source: Anaerobic biogas reactor | place: USA:Washington... | reverse complement strand
CGATGGTCGTTCTGGCGGCGGCGGCGAGCGTATCGGCGGCGGTCAACGTCGCGCCGAGCGCGACGGCGACGGCGAGCAGCGCGTACGGGCCTGGGTACACGGCCGAGGGCGTCAATGACGGGGTGGCGGCATGGCAGCCGGGCAACGCGTGGTGCTCGGGCGAGACGGCTGAGCCGCACTGGGTGCAACTGACCTGGGCGGACCCGGTGCTGATCGGCGAGGTGACGGTCGATCACATCGGAGCGGGGAATTCGGCGTATGCCGCGTTGAACACGGCTGACTATCTGGTTCAGACCTGGGACGGGTCGGACTGGATTACGAACGCGTCGGTCATCGGGAACACAGCCAATACCACGGTATCGATTTTTGACGCGGTGACGACCACCCAGTTGCGGCTGTACGTGACCAAGGCCGCCCAGATGGACGGCGGCGACTACGACATGGCTCGAATTCTTGAGATCGGCGCCGCGGTTCCGGAGCCGATGACGGTTGCCCTGCTGGGTCTCGGCGGGCTGCTTGTTCGCAGAAGGACTTGATCGGGAAGAACCCGCAGTCACCCCAGAGCAACACATCGAAAATTGCCTGAACCAGGAAGAGGTCCTGATTGGCCAGGGCCCCTTCCTTTTTTTCGTTCGCTCCCAGACATCTTGTGACGGCCGCCCGGGCGTCTCCAGTCGCCGGATTATTCCGGCTGGGATTCCTTTCTGGCAACGGCAAGGCTGCCAAAAAAGTAGAATGTCCCCTATACAGTTCCACTTTACAGCGGCAACCGCGATGGTATGATATCCGTGTCTTTTGTGGGCAGTTCGGATGGCAGAGCGGCGGATTTGTGGATATCAGAAAGTCCTCGGTTGGGAGTCTAGGCATGGCAAGGCTTCGGTCGCAGGGAATGGTGTCTTGGTCCGCAACGGTGGCAGTGGGTTTGGCGTTGGTTGTCGGCTTTGTCGGCTGTTCCGCGCCGGTGGAGCAGAATCAGTCTCCGACGGTGAGTGCGGGGGCGGATCAGACGATTGCGCTGCCGACGAACCAGGTGGACCTGGACGCCACCGTCACGGACGACGGCCTTCCGAATCCTCCCGGAGCGGTGACCGTCACCTGGTCGAAGCAGAGCGGCGAGGGAACGGTGACGTTCGGCGACGCCCACGCGGCGGACACGACGGCGACGTTTGGCGCGGCGGGCGTCTACGTGCTGAAGCTGTCGGCCGACGACGGTGCTGAGACCGCGGATGATACGGTGGAGATTACGGTGAACTCCGCGCCGGCGGCGGGACTGACGATTCCGGCTGCGGGCGGCGAGGTCGACGCCGCCGACGGCGATGTCACGTTGACGGCGCCGGCGGGGGCCGTCGCCGAGGACACCGAGATTAGCGTTCAGGAAGAGAGCGACCCGCCGGACGATCCGGCCTACGTACCGGGCACGGCTTTCGCCTTCGGTCCGGACGGAACGGCATTCCAGCAGCCGGTCGCTCTGACCATCGCGTATGACCCGAATGCGATCCCGTCAGAGGTTTCGGAGGAGTCGTTGAAGTTGGCCAAAGCGGTCTCCGGGGCATGGGAGGCAGTGGCCGGTTCGAGCGTGGATACGACGGCCAAGACGGTTACCGGCAACATCAACGGCTTCAGCGTGTACGGCATCATCGGTTCGACTGAACCGACAACGACAACGATGAGACTCATCGCGGCGGGCGAGTTTTCGACGTTTGCCGTCGGCACGCTGGATGGGCGTCTCTGGTCGTGGGGGCGGAACGTGTACGGCATGCTGGGCGACGGGACGGAGAGTGACCGCAAATCGCCCGTCGAAGTCGACTCGCCGACCGGATTCACGGCGATCGTCGGAGGAACGGGCTCTACCTGGGCCCTTATCGGCTCGAACGTATACTACAGCGGAGTCGGATGGCGGTATACGACAAACCCTCTGGCGGAGAGTCACGGTTTCGTCATATTTCCGGGTCTGCCGGCGATCGAGCACCTTGGCATGCCGTACATGATCGATGGGGATAAGCAGGTCTGGCAGCCGGAGGAGCTCTACATCGACAGCGAGACCGGCTGGGAGGGGACGGGAGAGCCCGGACCGGTTCCGTTCACCGCGAACAAGATGTTCATCGGGATCGTTCGCTGCCCGCCGTACGACGACTACGCGATCCGGGATGATGGGACGGTCTGGAGGTGGCACTACTACGAAAACGATGTTAACAGGGATTACCACTTTGAAGAGCAGCAGGTAAACACGCTGACGCAGGTCAAGGCCATCGAGCAGGGCTGGCTGAGGGAAGGCAATCCGGCCACGCTGGTGATCCTTGAGGATGAGAACGGGGACGACGTGGTCTGGGGCTGGGGCGGCAACGCCAATGGCCAACTCGGCAACGGCGAAGACCATATCGCGTACAACTCGTACAGCCCGGTGCGGTGCATGGGGAGCCTGACGGGCGTCAAGGCGGTTGCCTGCGGAAAGTCCCATTCCCTGGTCCTCCTGAACAACGGGGACCTCTACGCAGCCGGCTGGAATCACTGGGGCCAATTGGGCGATGGGACGGAGGAGGACCGGAACACTCCCGTCAAGGTCATGTCAGGCGTTGAGGCGATCGCGGCGGGCAGTTCACACAGCATCGCCCTCAAGGACGATGGAACCGTCTGGACGTGGGGCCACAACTACTACGGGCAGCTTGGGCTCGGCAAGAATCCGCAGGATGGCGACGAGTGGTGGTCGGTGGCGACCCCAACCCAGGTTGTTTTTCCGTCTTCCGAGCCGACTCCATAACGGCTGGGCCCTGACCTGGCCTTGGGAAATCACGACGCCGTCGGTACTGGCCTTCGGCGAAGACGGCCCACCGGCGCGCACATGCCGCCGGGAGGCTAGATCCATCCTCGCTTACGGAAGAAGAGGAGCATGACCAGGGCGACCGCGGCCATCACGCCGAGTGAGGCGTAGTAGCCCCAGTGCCAGGAGAGTTCGGGCATGTATTGGAAGTTCATGCCGTAGAGTCCGGCGATGAAGGTCAGAGGGACGAAGATGGACATCATCATCGTCAGTATGCGCATGATGTCGTTGCTGCGATTGCCGACGCTGGAGAGGTAGATGTCGAGCATGCCGGTCAGCAGGTCGCGGAAGGTCTCGATGGTCTCAGCCACGCGGATGGAATGGTCGTAGACGTCTCGCAGGAACGGCATGGTGGATCGGGCGACCAGGATTTCCGGCGCGCGTTCCAGCACGCCGATGATCTCGCGGACCGGCCAGACGGACTTGCGGAGCAGGAGGACTTCACGTTTGAGCCGGTGCAGTTCGTGGAGCATCGCGCGCGAGGGGTGGTTGACCAGTTCGCCTTCCAGCATTTCGATCCGCTCGCCCAAGGCCTCGAGGACGGCGAAGTAGTTGTCGACGATCACGTCGATCAGGGCGTAGGCGAGGTAGTCGGCCTTTTCGCTGCGGACGCGGCCTCGGCTCTGGCGGATCCGTTCGCGCACGGAGTCGAAGACGTCGCCCGGGTGTTCCTGGAACGTGATGACGAAGTTCTGTCCAAGGACGATGCTCACCTGTTCGCTGTCGATCTGCGACTTTTCCTGGTCCCATCGGATCATCCGCAGAACGACAAAGACGTAGTCGCCGAAGTCTTCGGCCTTGGCCCGCTGAGAGGTGCTGGCGACGTCCTCGGCCACCAGGGGGTGGATGCCGAAGGTCTCAGCCAGTTTGTGGATGACCTGCGGGTCGTGGACGCCGTCGACGTTGATCCAGGTGACCGTCGGCGACTCGCGACACGGCGCGGTCTTGGTCACCGAGCTCACCTGTTTCTCGGAGAAGCGTTCGGTGTCGTAGTCGATGACGTTGATCCGGACCGGTTCGGCCTTCTGGGCGCCCACGTGCACGACGGTTCCCGGCGGCAGCCCCGTTTTCTTCGAGCTTCGATGGTACAGACGACCCATGGCGCCTCTCCTACAAGTGTTGCTCCTGATATGCAAGCCACAGCCTTTCTGAACACGTCAAAGTAACGTAATTACGCGGACAAAGGTAGTGTCAAGCGTCAGCGGAGTATACGATAGCGGACCGGTGGATGCCGGTTGAACGTGGCTCATTGGAGATTGAGGAATGGCGATCCGACGCGTGGTGAATCTGGGACAGATGCTTGGTGCGCCGGCGGCTGGGCCGACGGGAACGGGCAACCCGACGCGCTACGAACTGGGCAAGTGTTTTCAGCTCGACCGCGACCGGTGCCTGCTGGCGGCGAGCCTGGACGAGCAAGGGGGCGGCGATCTGTGCGTGGGCAACGACGGGTTCGTGGTGCGGAGTCTGGCGGAGATCGACCCGGGCAAGGCGATCGCGTTGAACCGGCCGGACCCGGAGTTTCGCGGCCGGGCGGGCACGGGGTTCCTGGCCAAGTACCCGCTGACCGGCGGATTCGTGCCGGCAGGAGCGAAGTTCGCGGACGGCGGCGGTCATGCGGGAGCGGGTACGGGCGTGCTGGCGGGCGCGGCCGTCGCGTTCGCCGCGGACAAGACCAGCGCCGAGGCGGACAGCGAGATTCTCATCGAGGTCATCGGCGTCCGGTGGGACGGTTCGGCGCTGACGGTGACGGGGCGCGAGTTGATGAAACACGCGCTGGGATACCGCCTGCAGGGAGTGGCGCTGTCTCATTTTTGTCCGAAGGGACAGGACTGGCTGGCCCCGTTCGTGACGGATCAGGGGATCGTGGTGTTTCGGCTCGCGTTCAGCGACGGCGGCTGGCGGTTCGCTTCGTGCGGCGAGCCGTTCGTGACGCACCGGCGGCAGGACTGGTTCTTTTCGGTGGGCGAATCGGAGCCGTCCATTCAGGAGTGCGACGGGACGTACGTGGCCACCACGCGCGGGGCGGACGGCAAGTCGCGGGTCTACCGTTCGTCCGACGGGTTGAACTATACGCTGTGGTTCGAGCGGGACCACCCGCACGTTCCGCAGGCGTTGAACAAGGGGCTGGACGGTTCGCTGTATCTGGCGACGAATCCGGGCGTCGGCTGGCTGCGCAATCCACTGGCGGCGTTTCCGCTGGCCGACGGAGCGTTCGGCGAGGCGATCGTCGTACACGACCAGGACGGCATCCGCGACGACAAGGGCGAGAAGGTGCCGTTTATCGACCACGGCGTCGGCTCGAACGTGTATCTGGAGGGCCGTTGGCGGCACCTGCTGTGGTACCGGGTGTGCGATCTGCGGGAGCGGACATTCCATCGGCATCAGGCGGCGGTGGCCCAGCAGTTCCACGGCAGCGGCGGTCCGATCGCCCGAAGGGCGGAAAGCGGATTGTACGTGGCGGAATTGGAGTTCGATTCGGTGACGGCGCAGCCATTCAGATTTGAATAATCGGCCTCCAAGAGCACTGGCCCGTCCGATCCAGGATTCTTCCGATGTCCGAATCGGGAATTACCCCGATTGCGGGGCGTTGCGGCGATTCCTATAGTTGACTGCGTCGGCGCGCGACCGCGTCGAGCATCGCCTCAGTCGTCGCAGAAAGGGGAGGACCATGGCCGCAAAGCGGATTCAGATGGACATCGAGGAAGAAGATCGGGCGGAGGCCCTGCTGCACAACATCGACGAGCGCACCGTCCGCAGGACGGGAACAAGCCTGTTTCACCTGTTGACCGCGGGCAGCATCCTGGCTTCGATCTTCCTGTTCCTGCGGGGCCGGCGGGAGGCGGCGATTTTCGTGGGGTTGTGGCCTCCGACCTTCCAGGCCCTCAAGTCCGTCGCCGACAAGAAGTAGACTGGGCGGCTCTGGAGCGCCGGTCGAGTGTCTCCGGAGAGACATGCGCATCGAGAGTGGCTCCGTGCCGGCTGACATCGGCCAAGGCCCCAACCATGACCGCGCCGTTTACGATCCGCTTGCCCGGCGGGTGGAAACCCGCTTCCTGTTCGACGCATCCGGAGCGATTTGGCTTCACGATCGGCGACGACGCCGTGGAATGGCCAGCCGCTGCGGATTACAGCAGCTTCTTTTCACGGAAGAACGCCCGCAGCTTCTCCATCTCCGCGTCGGTGATCGTCTTGTAGGGCGGACGGCGCCAGCGCTCGATGATCCCGAACAGCTCCATCGCCCCGTGGGTTCCCGAGTCGAACCCGCCCTCGAAGCCGCACACCAGGTCGAAAAGCGGCATGTCGTAGTCGCGAATGATGTCCCGCGCCGCAGCGGCGTCGCCCTTTTCGATCGCCTGCCAGTACGCCCACGTCACGCTTGGAGCGAAATCGACGTACGTGGCCAGATAGCCGTCCACGCCGTAAGGCCAGACGTCGAAGTGGTTCTGCTTCTGCCCGCCCGAGAACGTCGCCCACTTCTCGCCGACGAGCATACACATCCGCCTGGCGAACTCGCCGCACATGTCGTCCTTGACCGCCCAGATGCCGTCAACCCGCTCCATGGCCAGCTTGAGCACCTTGAGGCCGAAGGCCATCCCGCGCGGGATGAACACGTTGGTCACCACCATCACCGGGATATGCTCAGCCGCGGCGGCGTAGTGGTCGACCATCGTCTCCGCGGTGCACGACTGGGCCCAGTCCGGCGGCAGCACCATCAGCATGTCGGCGCCGACCTCGCGGCAGTACCTGGCGAAGGCGACCTCCTTCGGCCGGGCCCAGATCCGGTCGGCCGCCACCACCAGTGCCCGGCCGGCCGCCTGCTCGACCGTGACCTTCGTCATCTGCGCGACTTCATCGTCGGTAAGGATCGTGTAGAGGCTGTCGCCGTAGGTCAGGATGATCGTGCCGACGCCCGCTTCGACGATGAAATCCACCTGCCGCCGCAGGCCTTTCCAGTCGATTTCGCCGTCCCGGTGGAACGGCGTCTTGATCGACGCCACCGGACCCCGGATCGCCGCCCGAACCTCATCCTTCGTCTTCATCGTACTGTCTCCAAAAGCTGTTTGCCGGCCGTTTCGGCAGACTTTACCGCCCCGCTGGACCGCCCGCAACGGTCTTTATTCCCATGTTTTTCGCCGACGCCGCCGGCCGATTCGGCTATAATGGTCGGCGGTCATTCAGCGATCGGAGAACGCCATGCGCCCCAGCATCGTCAAGCGCAAGCTCGGCAGCGACGAATCCGTCCTCGTGGTCAAGATATGCTTCACCGATCCGAATCTGGTGGAACTCGCCGGCCGCATGGGCTTCGACTGCGCCTGGATCTGCCTCGAACACCGCGCCCTGGACCCGTCGGTGCTCGATTCGATGCTCCGCGCCGGCCGCGCCGGCAACATCGACTGCATCATCCGCCTCGGCCCCTCCGCCCTCGACGAGATTCCGCCCCTCCTGGAGGCTGGAGCGACCGGATTGATGATCCCACACGTCAGCTCAGCCGAACGCGCCCGTCAGGTCGTTGAACACGCCAAGTTCCCGCCGCTGGGCAACCGGGGACTGGAGACGATCAACGCCGACGCGGACTTCGGTCTACTGCCGCTGGATCAGTACCTTAAGTCGGCCAACGACGAGACGTTCATCGTCGCCCAGATCGAAGACACCGAAGCGGTTGAGCGCGTCGACGAGATCGCCGCCGTCAAGGGACTCGACGTCCTGTTCGTCGGGCCCGCCGACCTGTCCTTGAGTCTCGGCCTGCCCGGACAGATGACCCATCCGCGCGTCTTCGAGGCCGTTCAGCGGGTCGCCCGCGCCTGTCGCCAGAACGGGATCGCCTGCGGCACCTCCGGCATCAACCCCGACTACACCCGCAAGCTCTTCGACGCCGGAGTCCGCTATTTCACCGGCGCCTCCGACTACCGCGGCGTGGTCTCCGGCTTCAGGGAAGCTCAGCAGACCTACGCCCCCTTCGGCTGCCGGTTCGAGCACTGACGGACGCCGCCCCTTCGCGGGACGCCGTGCCGCGCGCTCATCAGGACGAGGTCGGGTTGAACACCGGCGGGGGCGCGCGGTCATCGCCATCCAAGTCCTCCTCCTCGCCGGTATTCCACGTGTTGGTGATCACCACAAGATCCCTGCTGCGGTCTTTCGGATGCGTGGGCACGCGCAGGACTTCCGTATACCGAATGTCCGGGAGCATCATCTTCAACGAGTTCAGTTCATCGGCCTCGAAAATCAGATAGTGCTCTTCTTCACTGTTCAGAAGGGCCTCCACACGGGCAATGCCTTCCCACAGAATCTCCTCGGAGACCTCGATGCGCCCGCGCCGCCGCGTCGCGATCTCCAGTTCGGTGAACAACGGCTGGACTTGTGTTCCAAGGTAGTAACCCAGACGGGCGTCCGGCCGGCCCACCGCGAACGTGATCTGGTCGCCCTCGTCGATCCCCAGCCGCCTCATTGCTTCCGCCAGACGGACCTCCCCCATGTTCACGTCGCTGCGACCCAGGGCCGACCACACCCACGCGAACCCGATGATCGATGTGACCGCCAGCGCCATCAAACTCGCCGGACGACGTTCCCTCCAGAACAGGCCGCAGCAGATGCCCAGACCGATGAGAATCAGCCCGCACGTCGGCAGTGCCATCCAGAGAATCCCCGGGTATTCCTCATGCATCTCCCAGACGCCCCACGGCAGGCCGACCGCCATCGCGATCGCCAACGCGATAATCGCCAGTCGCACGCGCGACTTCCGCGGCGCCGGATCGTCCAGAAACAGCCGAGCGATCACCGGGGCCAGCAGCAGGCACGCCCCGGGCACCACCGGAACCAGATAGTGCGGACGCTTGAAGGGCGAGGTGCTCAGGAAGATCACCTGTACCGTTACCCACACCAGCGCAAACAGCATGCCCGCCCGTTCCTTCCGGTACTTGTCGCGGAACGGGGCGATGATCGCCTCCGGCAGCGACAGGCAGAACGGCACGGTCAACCCGATCAGAAGCGGAAGATAGTACCAGAATGGCTTTGGCCGGCTGCTGAGCAGCCCCTCGTATCGGTCGAAAAACTCCGTCCGCCACAACGCCACCGCGTCCGGCACCTTCAGGTACACATAGAGCGGCCATGGAGCGGCGATTGCGAAGAACAGCAACACCCCCGGAGTAAACCACAACGTCCGCCTGCGGAAGACCTGCCCGACGATTGCCCTGAATACCCGGCCGATCAAGGCCCCCCCCGACCCCTCCGCTGCCCGCTGAATCGGCGCGGCCAGCCCCCAGTAAACCACCATCGGCAATCCCACCAGGGGAATGGGCAGCGGCCCCTTCGCCAGCATGCCCAGCCCCATACACGCAAACCCGCCCATCAGGTACAATCCCTCGCGCCGCTCCTCGGCCAGGCCGCGGTAGAAACTCGCCATCGACGCAGCCGCAAACAACGCCAACAGCATCTCCGTCTGCGCGTTGTGCGAATAGAACATTACCCCCAGACTCCCCCCCGCCACCAGGCCCGCCACCAGGCCCACCCGCTTTCCATAGGCGTATCGGCCCAGCGCGTAGACCGCCAGGACCGTCAGCACCCCCGCCACTCCCGACGGCAGACGCGCCGCCAACACGCTCACCGGCGGATCCTGGTCCGGCGGATCGCTCACGTAAGATATCCCCGCCACCGCCCAGAACTGAAGTGGGGTCTTGCGAATGAAGGGAACCCGATTGAAGTGCGGGATCAGCCACTGCCCACTCTGCCGTATCTGCCGGGCGCACTGCGGTACGATCGCCTCATGGTCCGACAGCGGCGGACCCGCGTCCATTCCCCATAAGCACGCCGCCACCCCCAGCGTCACCAGAACCACCAACCCCACCGCCGGCGACATGAATGCGTTATCCGACTCGGCGGATGATGCCCCTTCGAACATGGCTCTGCCTCCTCGCGTGCCGATTCTCCATTGACGCCCACTTGCCCGCCCGCGACGAACGCTCCCGTCTCAGACGAACTTGCTCCAGACCTCCACGTCCATGCCGCCCCAGGGCGCCCTCAGGTGCTTCTTGAGCGACCCCTCCACCGTGAAGCCCAACGCCTTGAGCGCCTCGTCCTTGGCTTCGCAGCGGCGGTCGGAGTAGCAGATCATCTTGCGGCCTTCGACGTGTCCGACCGCATCGACCATCGCCGCGATGTCCTTCTCGAATCCCGGAGCGGTGAACACGTCCAAAATGTCCACCTGTCCGCCGAAGTAATGGTCGGGATTGCGCACGGCGAAGCCGGCCGTCGCCCCGGTCGCCTCGGAGACCGCCACCGCGCCGGCCACCGATTGGCCGCCTTCGGCGATCTCCTTGAGCAAGAACAACACCGGCCCCTCGCTCGATTTGGGACCCACCAGCCGCATGCCCGGCGCCCGAAGCTGGCACGGATGCTCCATCATGGTCAACGCCGGCAGCACGGGCCAGTGTTTGAACGCGATCGGCTCGATCCGCGCCGGACCCGCAGCGAAATGCGCGGTCTCGAACGCCTGACGGCTGCCCTTGAAGTAGAACATGTAGCCCGAGCCCTCCTCGCGGCCGACGAACCCATGCCGCGCGTAGAGGTGGTACGGCGGCGTATCGTACTCGGTCCCCAGGTACAGCGCTCGGCCGCCGCGAGCCCGAAAATCATCCATCAACGCCCGCATCAGCAGGTCGGCCGCCCCCTTGCGGCGCTCCTGCGTGCTCGTATAGACGTGTCCCAGCGTGCCCACGCCCTCGGCTTCGAACGTGCAGATGTTCGCAAACGGCGTCCCGCCCTTCGACAGCACGTAGAAGTGGCTGGCAAACCCCAGATCGTCCCGCTCCAGCGACTGGGCGATCTGCCACGCCCACGGCTGGCCCTTGTGGCCCAGCAGGTACATCAGCTTCGGCCCCCACACCGGGTCCGGTCCGAGCACCCGGCCCACCTCCGCCGCCTCGCCCGTCTTGAGCGTCACTTGTCCCAGCCGTTCGTACATGCCTCGATCCTCAGCGAAGTTTGACCAACTCCCCCACACCGGCCTTCATTATGCCGACCGGGAGCGAATCGTGCAATCTCCTTGATCCGTTTCGCCGAACGGGGTAACAGTATATCCGGTGTGGCTGGAGGTTGCCCATGAGTCTGATGCGTTTGATTCTGCCCAGGAGCGTCGTATTCTCGTTCCTGGAAGTCGTCGTGTTCTTCGCGATCATCACGCCGCTGTACGTGATTCTGCCGATCTACCTTCCATCCGTGGTGTGGGCCTTGTTTGCGGAGGGAGTCTCGGCGACGGCGGTCCTGCTTCACCCATTCGACACCGTGGGCAACTATCCGGTCTGGCTCGCCGTGCTCCTGGGCTTCGGCTACCTTCTGCTCGTCACCGCCTATTGGATGCCCGCTGACGACCCGCAGCAGAACCAGACCGAGGTTCGGGCGTTCATCGCGTTCGTCCTCGTCGCCCTCGTCGCGATTGCGATGGTGCTTCAGGCCCGCGCCGCCGTCTTCACGCACCTGGGCGACCATCTGTTCGGATAGACGCCAGCCCGCGCCTACACCCAGCGTTTGCTCCACGAGCGGACTTCCGCCGCTGCTTGGACGTCTTGCCCCGACCCACCGCCATCGCGGCCTCCCGCCCGTCGTCCTCAACCAGGATGCCGGCGACTGCAAACGTCAGGACCGTAACCGCAATACCCTTGCACACCCGATTTGCAGCCATCCGCCCCATCCCAGCCGCCCCATCGCCGCCGACCGCAGCCCGCCCCGGGAGACAAGGACCTGTTGCAACGCATAATATGCTCTCGAAAGTGGAGGCGGCCCGCGATCCGTGGATCGTGAATAACCCACGTGAACATGGTCAAGCGACGGGAAGGCAACATCATGGTAGTGATCATCCGAGGTCCTTGCAGTGTTGGCAAGACAACGGCGCCCTACGCGCTCGCAAAACTACTGCCCGACAGCGCGTATCTGCACGGAGACGGCTTTCCCTGGATGTCCGACCGGACAATGCAGGCCTTGGATAGACGCAGCCGTGAGAAGGGAGATAACTTCCGGAACGCGTGGCTGGCGACAGGGATCGCAGTGATTCTCGGGCATGGACTCCATGCGGTGGTCGATGGGATGTTCATGCAGGATGAGGAACTCAGCGATCTGCTGGCAAGACTTGGTCCTGTTAAAGACAGCGTGCGCATCTTCAACCTTGCCGTTGATCCTGAGGAGCATCTGAAACGCGACGCTGGTCGCCCACCGGAGCAGAGGATCGGGAAGGAAGGGGTCGAATACTTCCGAACGGCAAACGAATGGGCTCGATCCAATTTCGGCGTCAAGACAGATGCCACCAGGTCGACGCCAAAGGACATCACGATCAAGATACTGGATCAGATACAGACGGCTGATTAGCAGCCGCGTCCAGCCGATGTGGTGGTTGCCCCAGAGGTCCAGGACGGTCTGAAGGCGCATGAACGCCGATCTTGTTCACAATCCAGCGGACCTATCGTTTGAGCGATTCGGCCAACTGAACGATGCATGCTTCCTCAACGAACCGGTCGGCGAGGTCGAGCTTGGCGAATACCGGTGTGTCGATCATTGGATCGTCTGCCCGGACTTCCCGGGCTGTTCGCCCTTCGCCCTGTCCGAGCCGCAAGCCTGCGCAAAGGACCTGCTATCTACACTCACCAAGTTTGCCAACGACGGCAAGCTGGACCTCAGGATCACCACAACCGATCAGCATGTGATCGACACCCTCCGCCAAGCCGGAACCGCCGAGAACTACCGTCTTTACACAATGGCCCTGCAACTGGATTAAACGCACCAATGCCACCCGATCGCGACGCCCTTGCCCTGACCCGGCGTGGTTTCCATGACCGCTGAGACTTGCCTTCCGGAGCCGTGCTCGAACCACCCGAATAGACTATACTGGTTTCTCGGAACCGATCAACGTGTCGATTGGGAAAACGAGCGATGCAAGCCAGAGACCTCCAAATCGATAAGCGGGCGCTGGGCGACGTGTGCGAAACGCACCAGGTGGCCCGGCTGGAACTGTTCGGGAGCTTCGCCAGCGGCGAAGCCGAGCCGGGAAGCCACGTCGATATCCTCGTGACGTTCAAGCCCGACGCGCGGATCGGCTTGGAGTTCGTCGCCCTCAAACAGGACATCGAGCGCCTGATCGGTCGCCCGGTCGACCTGTTGGCCCGCCGTTCGGTGGAACAGTCGCCCAGTAAATACTTCCGTCACTACGCCCTCCGCGACACGGATCTGCTGTATGAGCGCAGTTGACCGTCCTGGTAAACGCTCCTGCCGCGGCCATTGAGGCGATGCTCAAACGTTTGTCCGATGAGAGGTGGACGCTAGGGGCATAGTCGATTTCCCCTTCTGCTCACCTGATACGGGGGCGGCGAGAGCATCGTTCGGCTCCAATCAAGCCCCGCCTTGCTCTAGATCAAGTTTGTTGACAAGTAATTCGGCCGATACAACAATTGGGAATATAGGAACCTAAATTCCCAATTGCCTCCGGGAGCGAGCGGGAATGACAGGAATAGTGATGGGAATGAGGTGAGGACGGTTGGATGGCCGGGAGCTCTCTGATGGGTGGCCGGGAGCATTGCGGTGGGCATGGCCGAAAGGACTGTGGTGGGCGTGGCCGGGAGCTTGTGGCTGGTGGTCAAAGCATTGTGGCGAATGACTGGAGTTCTGTGATGGATGACCAGGCGCTTCTTACTTTCCTGGCAGGCGATCAGACGCTGTGCTGCAGGCAGTTGGCGTGGTGACTGCGGGTGCCGGCGATCGAGGGCGTAAACGGCGATATTGGAGTAGGAGTTATTTCCAATGAGTGGCATTTTGAACATCTCGGACGCGGCGTCGATCGGGTTGCATGCCATGGCCGTGATGGCAACCCAGCCGGATCACCGGTACAGCAGCACCAAGCTGGCTGAGACCCTTGGCGCGCCCGAGCAGCATCTTCGCAAGGTGCTTCAGCGGCTGGCGCGGGCCGACCTGGTGGTTTCCGAACGCGGGCCCAGCGGCGGCTATCGGCTGACCGGCGACCCGAAGCGCACCTCGCTGTTGGAAATCTACCAGGCCATCGATGGCCGGTTGGCCCAGTCCGACTGTCTGTTCGGCCGGCCGCTGTGTCCCGGCGGCGACTGCATCTTCAGCCCGCTCGTCTCGACCATCCGCACGATGGTCAGCGAACACCTCTCGAACACAACCCTGGCCGTTCTGGCCCAGCGAATCAGGAGCAAGATCGATGAAACGACAGATCATTCGAATTGACGAAGCCAAATGCGACGGCTGCGGCCAGTGCGCCACCGCCTGCGCCGAAGGGGCCATCCGCATCATCAACGGCAAGGCCAAGCTGGTCAGCGAGAGCCACTGCGACGGTCTGGGCGCGTGTCTGGGCGAATGTCCGCAAGGGGCGATCACGATCGAGCAGCGCGAGGCCGCCCCGTTCGACCCAGACGCCGTCAAGGCCCTTCAGGCCCAAGGCCATACGCACGCCGAGCACGGACGTAGCTGCCCCGGTTCGATGGTCCGCCAGATGCAGCCGAAGGCGGCTGAGGCGGCCCACGGGACCGATCAGCCTTCGATGCTGGCCAACTGGCCGGTGCAGTTGAAGCTGGCCCCGATCACCGCGCCGTACTTCCATGAGGCGAGGCTGCTCGTCGCCGCCGATTGCGTGGCCTGCGCGGCGCCCGATTTCCACCGCCGGTTCCTCGCCGGCAAGGTCCTGCTGGTCGGCTGCCCTAAACTCGACGATGCCGTTGCGTATCAGAAGAAGCTGGCTGCCATCCTCAGCCAGAACCGGATCGTCTCGGTCGAGGTGGCGTTCATGGAAGTGCCCTGTTGCTTCGGCATGGTGCAAGTGGTACGATCAGCCATCGAATCCTCGGGGAAAAACGTCCCGCTGGAACTGGTCAAACTGGGGATCGATGGACAGGTCCGCTCGCGCGAGCGGTTCGACTCCGGCTGTGCGGGCGCCGCCGTCTAAGGGGAGGACCGACGATGGTCGTCGAAATCAAAAAAGGGGTGTACTGGGTCGGCGTGGCGGACTGGAGCCTGCGGTCGTTTCACGGCCACGAGCTCTCGACGCACCGAGGCTCATCCTACAACGCCTATCTGATCGTGGACGATAAGACGGTGCTGGTCGATACCGTCTGGTCGCCTTTCAAAGAGCAACTCCTCCAGAACATCCGCGAGGTGCTCGACCCGTCGAAGATCGACCTGGTGGTGGCCAACCATTCCGAGATCGACCATTCGGGCGCGCTGGACCTGGTGATGGAGCACGCCCCGCGGGCTGAGCTGGTGGTCTCGAAGCGCGGCCTCGAGAGCGTCAAAGGCCACTTCCATCGTGAGTGGCCGTTCCGGCCCGTCGCCACCGGCGAGCGAATCAATATCGGCCGCAGCGACCTTCTGTTCGTCGAGGCCCCGATGCTCCACTGGCCCGACAGCATGTTCACCTACCTGACCGGCCAAAACATCCTGATGCCCAACGACGCCTTCGGCCAGCACTACGCCACCGCGTTCCGCTACAACGACGAAGTCGATCAAAAGGAACTCTTCGAAGAGGCCCTCAAGTACTACGTCAACATCCTGACGCCCTACAGCCCGCAGGTCTCGCGCAAGATCGACGAACTGATCGCGATGAACCTGCCGGTCGAGATGATCGCCCCGAGTCACGGCGTGATCTGGCGGACCGATCCGCTGCAGATCGTCCACCGCTACAAGGCGTGGTCGGCCCAGACGCCCGAGCCGCGGGCGGCGATCCTGTTCGATACGATGTGGGACGCGACCCGCCGGCTGGCCGAGGCCATCGGCGAAGGGCTGGCCGACAAGGGCGTGGATCACAAGGTCCTGCACATGGCGACAATCGACCGCAACGACGCCCTCGTCGAGGTGTTCCGCAGCCGGACGCTGGCGATCGGCTCATCGACTCTCAACAACGGCGTGCTGCCCACCATCACGCCGCTGCTGGAGGATTTGCGCGGATTGAAGTTCAAGAACAAGGTGGGCGTGGCGTTCGGCAGCTACGGCTGGAGCGGCGATTCGGTCAAGGTGATCGAGCAGCACTTCGAACGCTGTAAGATCCCCGTGGTCCACGAGGCGATCACCTGCAAGTGGCAGCCGTCGCCTGAGGACCTCGACCGCGCCCGCGCCGCTGGGCGTAAGCTGGCGAACCAGACCATCAACGCCGAAAGCAACAATTGACGAGTCGCGAAAGGGGGTAAGCCATGAACACCGATCAGACTCTATCGGACATTCTCAACCGCCTCAAGGCTGGCCAAGCGAATGAGGACATTTGGCAGGAGGTCCGAGAACTGCTCGCCTCGGCTTCGCCGCAAGACCTCCCGCACATCGAAGCCCAACTCCGCGAAGCGGGCCTCGAGCCGCAAGACCTGCGCCACCTCTGTTCTGCCCATCTGGAGCTCTTTGCCGGCGCGGTCGATCGGCTTCGCCAGCGGGTGCCGGCGGGCCACATGTTGGATACGCTGGTGGCTGAGCACGAGATGATTCTGGGATTCCTCGATGAGCTGGAGGCGGCCAACCGCACGATCCAGTCGATGGACCGGTTCGATCCGCAGCGGGACGAGTTCGACACGCTCCGCCACCTGGCTGAGCACCTGGTCGAGACAGAGAAGCACCATCAGCGGGAGGAGGACGTGCTGTTTCCGGAGGTCGAGGCCCACGGCCTGACCGGTCCCAGCGACGTGATGCGGCTCGAACACGAAGAAATGCGGCCGATCAATCGCGAACTGCGGGAGCTGGCCGATTCGGCTGAAAGCATCGATTTCGACTGGTTCAAGAACCGCCTCAACGCGATGACCGAGGCGCTGGTTCCGACCCTCCGCGAGCACATCGCCAAGGAGAACAACGTGCTCTACCCAGCCGCTCTCGAGGCGATCGACAGCCCCGAACGCTGGGAGCAGATGCGCCAGCGCTGCGACCAGATCGGCTATTGCTGCTTTACGCCGGCAAGCGGACGGGTCTAGGCGGGCAACGCGGGTTCAACGGGAGGTAGTTCAATGGGAACGACGGGTCTTCGAAACGCAGCGATCGTGGCGTTCGTCGCGGCGATGGCGTTCCTGCTGATCGGAGGCTATTTCGCCAAGGACAAGGTCCCGCCGATCCCGCAACAGGTGACGGCCGACGGCGAAGTGGTGACCGACCACGATCAGATCAAGACCGGCCAGGACGTCTACCAGCGTTACGCCCTGATGGACCACGGCAGCGTCTGGGGACACGGGTCGCTCCGCGGCCCGGACTTCGCAGCCGTCTCGCTCCACCGGCTCGGCGAAGCGATGCGCGACTACTACGCCGCTCCGACCAATCCCCAACCCGGCGCCTTCGAGCAACTGCCCGAGCAGCAAAAACGCTCCATCCGCCTGCAGGTCATCGACGAAATCCACGAAAACAAGTACGACCCGCGGACCGGCGTCCTGACCCTCAACGCCGCCGAGATGTACGGCTTGGAACGTCACCGCGATTTCTGGGAACAGCAACTCGGCGAGGGCAGTCCGCGATACGGCTTCCTGCCCGATACCGTCCCGACCGCACAGGAGCGCCGGGCGGCGGCGGACTTCTTCTTCTGGACCGCCTGGGCCGCGGGCACCGACCGGCCGGACCAGAAGATGACCTACACCAACAACTGGCCGCCCGACGTCACCGTCGGCAACGTCGCCCCTGCCGAAGCCCTCCTCTGGAGCATCGCCTCGATCCTCGTCCTGTTCGGCATTCTGGGCGTCGTGATCTACATCGTCCATCGCTACGAGTTCTTCTACGGGTCGGCCCGCGCGGTCGAAGCCGCCCAGCGGATCATCGAGACCCCGCTGACCCCCAGCCAGCGGGCCACGCCCAAGTTCTTCCTCGTCGCCGGACTGCTCTTCCTGGTCCAGATCTTCAACGGCGGCCTGCTCGCCCACTACACCGTCCATCCGGCTCAGTTCTACATCGAGACCGTCGGCCAGATGTACGCCTACAGTTGGGCCAAGACCTGGCACCTCCAGCTCGCCATTCTCTGGATCGCCACTTCGTGGATCGGCACCGCCATCTACCTGGCCCCGATGATCTCCGGCCGCGAACCCCGTCATCAGAAGTTCTTCGTGAACCTGCTGTTTGTGGCCCTGGTCGCGGTGGTGGGCCTGAGTCTCTTCGGCGAGGTCGCCGCCATCCAAGGCTGGCTCGGCGAGACGTGGTACTGGCTCGGTCATCAGGGATGGGAGTACCTCGAACTCGGCCGGCTCTGGCAGATCCTGCTGTTCGCGGGCCTGATCTTCTGGCTGATTATCGTCTACCGCGCGATGGCTTCGATGTTCCGCTCCGGTCCCAAACCCAAGGACAAACAGGAAGCCGACCGCAAGGCGCTGATCCTGTTCTACGTGTTCAGCGCGATCCTGATCGTCGCCTTCTTCGGCTTCGGCTTGATGTACTGGCGCGGCACCCACATCAGCATCGCCGACTACTGGCGGTGGTTCGTGGTGCACCTGTGGGTCGAGAGCATCTTCGAGGTCTTCGGCGTGGCGGTGGTCGCCCTGTTCCTGGTGACCCTCGGCCTGGTTACCGCCACCTCGGCCCTGCGGGTGGCCTACCTGACGGTGATCCTGGCCTTCTTCAGCGGCATTCCCGGCGCCGCCCACCACTACTTCTGGAACGGCGGGCCGAGCTTCTGGCTGGCCATCGGCAGCGTGTTCAGTTCACTCGAACCGATCCCGCTGGTCCTGCTGGTGGTGCGGGCGTGGATGGAGTATCGCGAGATCAAACGCGCCGGCGGCCGCTTCCCGTACCGCTGGCCGCTCTATTTCCTGACCGCCAGCTCGATCTGGAATTTCGCCGGCGCAGCGGTGTTCGGCTTCATGATTAACCTGCCCATCATCAACTACTACGAGCACGCCACGTACCTGACCAGCAACCACGCCCACACCGCCCTCTTCGGCGTCTACGGCATGCTGGCCATCTCGCTGATCCTCTTTTCGTGGCGAGGGCTCGTCAAGGAGGAGCATTGGAATGACCGCATCCTGAAGATCAGCTTCTGGGGACTCAATGGCGGGCTGTTCCTGATGTTCCTGCTCACCCTGCTGCCGGTGGGCCTCATGCAGGTCTACTACAGCTACACGCAAGGCTTCTGGTACGCCCGGAGCGCCGATTTCTACGAACTGCCCATCGTCCAGACCCTGGGCTTCTGGCGGATTGTGCCGGACTCCGTGATTATCCTCGTGGGAGCCGTACCGCTGCTGTATTTCCTGGCCTCCACGTTCCCGAAACTCAGAGACAGCAAACCAGTTTCAAGAGAGTCATAAACTGCACGTGCAGTTGGGTTTTATGTAAGTGAAGGAAGGAGCAAGTAATGAACATGTTCTGCTATCAGTGTGAGCAAACCGCCAAGGGAACCGGATGCACGGCCCACGGCGTCTGCGGAAAAGATCCGGAGACCGCCGCTCTGCAGGACCTGCTGATCCATGCCTGCAAGGGCATTGCGATGTACGCCCATCGGGCCCGGCAACTCGGCGCCAAGGACCGCCAGATCGACGTCTTCGTCAACCAGGCGGTCTTTTCGACGCTGACCAACGTGAACTTCGATCCAAAGAGGCTGGAGCGCCTGCTTCGCCAAGCCGCCACGCTGCGCGACAAGGCCAAGGGCCTCTACCAGGACGCCTGCCGCAACGCCGGCCAGCAACCGCAGGAACTCACCGGACCGGCCCAGTGGCAGCCCGCCGCCAGCCTCAACGGCTTGGTCGACCAGGGCGAAGACGTCAGCATTCAGAAGCGCATCGACCGCCTCGGACCCGACGTGACCGGCCTGCAGGAACTGATGACCTACGGCATCAAGGGCGCAGCCGCCTACACCGATCACGCCCAGATCCTCGGCGTCGAAGACGACGCCCACTACGCCGCCGTCCACGAGGCCCTCAGCTACCTCGCCGATGAACCGACCGACGCGGCTGAGCTGACCGGCAAGTGCCTCTGGACCGGCCAGGTCAACCTCAAAGCCATGGAACTGCTCGATCGGGCCAACACCGATACCTACGGCCATCCGGAACCCACCGCCGTCCGCGTCACGCCCGTCCGCGGCAAAGCCATCGTCGTCTCCGGGCATGACCTCAAGGACCTCGAAGAGTTGCTCAAGCAGACCGCGGGCAAGGGCATCAACGTCTACACCCACGGCGAGATGCTGCCGTGCCTGGCCTATCCGGGCCTCAAGAAGTATCCGCACCTGGTCGGCAACTACGGCGGCGCATGGCAGGATCAGCGGCAGGAGTTCGACGCCTTTCCCGGCGCCATCCTGATGACCACCAACTGTATCCAGAAACCCAAGGACAGCTATAAGGACCGCATCTTCACCACCGGCCTGGTCGGCTGGCCGGGAGTTGCCCATATCGCGAATCACGACTACAAGCCGGTGATCGACGCCGCCCTCGCCGCCCCGGGCTTCACCGAGGACGCGCCCGAAAAGACCATCACTATCGGCTTCGGCCGCAACGCCGTGATGTCCGTCGCCGGAGCGGTCATCGACGCGGTCAAAGCCGGCAAGATCCGCCATTTCTTCCTCATCGGCGGATGCGACGGAGCCAAGCCCGGCCGCAACTACTACACCGAACTGGCCCAGCAGGTGCCGGATGACTGCGTCATCCTCACGCTGGCCTGCGGCAAGTACCGCTTCAACAAGCTCGAGTTCGGCGACATCGGCGGCATCCCGCGCCTCCTCGACGTCGGCCAGTGCAACGACAGCTACTCCGCCGTTCAGATCGCCGTGGCTCTCGCCAAGGCTTTCAACACCGATGTCAACTCGCTGCCGCTCTCGCTGGTGCTCTCGTGGTACGAACAGAAGGCGGTGGCCATCCTCCTGACGCTGCTGTACCTGGGCATCAAGGACATTCGCATCGGCCCCTCGCTGCCCGCGTTCGTCACCAGCCCGGTCCTCAACGTCCTGGTCGAGAACTTCGGCATCAAACCCATCTCGACCCCCCAGGAAGACCTCCAGGCTATTCTGGCATAGAACGCAACCCGTTGCACATACGACACTTACAAGCACATGCCCGGACCGGCGGTCACCTCCGACCGTCGGTCCGGTCTTCTGAAAAGGGGACATTCTACTTTTCGGCGACCTTGCCGCGGCCAAGGATGGGGAGTACCACCGCCAAAAAGTAGAATGTCCCCTTCTTCACCCTTGCCAAGAATGACGGCTCACTGTATCATGCCATTAGATACATTGTATCGGTTTTCAGGCGGATGTCATGGCGATCGCGACGAGTGGTGGAACCAAGTATGAGCGGTTGGCGGCGAGGGTGGAGGCTGAGATTCGCCGTGGAGGGTATCGGCCGGGCCAGGCGTTGCCGTCGATTCGGAGTCTGATGTCGAGCGACGGGCTGAGCATGGCCACGGTGGTCAAGGGGTTGGGCGAACTGGAGAGGCGAGGGCTGATCCATCGGATGCAGGGGCGGGGGTATTTCGTATCGGACCGACACCGGCCGCACCCGGAACTGGCCCAGATCGCCCTGCTGACGCCGGCCCTGGCGGGCGACACCAATACCTACGTCAAGGGCCTGAGCAGGGTATTCGGCGGCAGCGAACGGTTCTCGTTGGCGACGTATTCGACCCACTCGGACCTCAAGCAGTACCAGGAACTGATCTATCGAATGGCGAAGGTGCGACCAGCCGGCGCGGTGGTGACGGCGGTGCCGCGAACCCTGATGGAACTGGATTACGGTCCGCTGTTCGACGCGGGGATTCCCGTGGTGGCGATCGGCCGCGACCATCAGGATCTGCCGTGCGACCGGATCGACTACCACGGCGGTAACAGCGGTCCGAAGCTGGTGCCGCACCTGCTGGAGCGCGGGGCGAAGGGATTCGCGGTGTTCATGGTCATGCACGGCAGCGATCCGACCCGGCAGGAGTTACTTTCGGGCATTCAGAACGCGCTGGCGGCGGAGGGGATCGACCTGCCGAATGAGAGGGTGTTCACGTTTCGCGCCCCCCACGGCTGGATGAATCCGCCGAACCCGTGCATCGACGCCCAGGAGGAGATGCGCCGCATTCTGGGCGGCGGCCGATCATTCGACACGCTGATCTGCTGTCACGACTACTCGGCATGGGGCGCATTGCTGGCCATTCTGGAGGCGGGGATCAAGGTGCCGAGCGAACTGCGGGTGGCTTCGGCGGCCCGCGGCGGCGTCAGTGGCCTGGCGCTAATGAAAGTGACGACGATCGAAGTGTACATGGAGCAGCAGTCGGAGACGGCTGGGCGGTTGCTGCTTCGGCGGATCGAGGGATACAACGGACCGCCGGAGGTGCACTATGTGGCGGGCGACCTGGTGATCGGGGAAACGACGTGAGGAATTGTTGATTGATGATTGCTGATTTGGAAAGAACACGAACATGAGACGCCAAACTGTGCTTTCCGCAGATCCGAAATCCGCAATTCGAAATCCGAAATCCTTCACCTTGATCGAACTTCTGGTGGTGGTGGCGATCATCGCCGTGCTGGTGGCGATCCTGCTGCCGGCGCTGAGCGAGGCGCGGGAACGGGCCAAGGACATGACCTGCACCTCGAATCTGCGGCAGATCGGCGTGGGGATGCTGCAGTACCTCGATGAGCACAACGACCATTTTCCATTCACGTGCCAGTCGCCGTTTCAGGGCCGGCCGGACGACCCGTACCACATGCCGAACCTGCAGGTGTGCCTCGAGGCGTGGTTTCCGCGAAACGAGGACTTCATCTGCGGGAACCGCCCGTGGTGGCCGGGCGAGGCGGCGGCGTTGAACAAGCCGTGGAAACGAAATCGAATCTGGGGCTGTCCGAACGATCATCTGAATGTGGATTATTTCAAGGTCTACGGATCGAGCTACATCTATATCTCGGAATTCGTCGGTTGGCCGGCGAGCCAGGATCCCCGTGACAATCCGTTCTGGTGTCGCAACTACTGCTATCACCGCTCCGGTGAAGTGGGCGAGCCGAGTCGGGCGATCTTTGTGAACGACTGCAAGGGCTCGCCTCCGTACCCGCACTCCGGCGGGCGGTACAACAACGGGCTGTGCGTGGACGGTCACGTGGAGACCGGGCCGGGCCTGGCGTTCAACCAGACGATGCAGTGGAGGTTCGAGTAGACCGAGGCCGATGTGTGGAGAAGTCACATGATTAGAACCAAGGCCTTTACACTGATTGAGCTCCTAGTGGTGGTGGCGATCATCGCCGTGCTGGTGGCGATCCTGCTGCCGGCGCTGAGTCACGCGCGGGACCAAGCGGAGATGATCGCGTGCCTGAACGTTCAGAAGCAGATGGCAACCGCGACCGTGCTGTATATGAATGAATACGGCGGTTACCTGCCCATGCCGATCAAGTTCAATAGTAGCGGGGTTGAGAACTACTGGCCCGGTCTTCTGGGCGAATGCCTTCCCAGCGGTATTCCACAGGACCCGGGAGCGGTGGGCGAGAAGGACCCGCGATGAGGCCACGAGATCGGCGGATACGGGATGAACTCATACTGGATCGAGCGGAACACGAACTACGCGGAGAACAAGGATCATCATCCATCAGAAGTAACCGACCACTCGAAGGAAGTGGTGTACTGCTGCAATCGAGGCATGTGGTCGGTCGGGCCGCTGCTGGACATTTACGAGCCTTCGGTCCACCCGGGGTTCTGGGGCGGCGGTGACGATTTGGACGCGTGCCGCCCGCGAATGGCGGCGAGGCATCTGGACAGTTCGAACGTGGTGTTTCTGGACATGCACGCCGAGCACATCTCGTTCGATCTGGCCAAAGACTGGTCGGAATCGTGGATCGCCTGGAATTACTGGCCGGCCCCCTACTGCTGGCTGCCCGAGTGGGATTGACGCAGGATTCGTATTTCACCTGACGGTTTTGCCAACCTGTTCCAACGATGGAGTTTCTTTATGAACGGTCCCGAGCGAAGTCCGTGCGCCGTGCGGCCCAGTGCGTCGTCGAGAGTTCGCCATGCGTCGCGTCTGTTCGGTCTGCTGGCGGCGATGGTCGCTCTTGCGGGTCATGCAAATGGCGATCAGGCCACGCCCGACCTGGAGTATCTGCTGGTCCGGCCGACGGAGTTGCCGGGATTGAATCTCGGCTGGGAGTTTCCCGGGGCTTCTGGACGGGTCGAGACGGCCGACGACCCGCAGCGCGGGCCGTGCCACCGGGTGCACTACGATTTGTCCAAAGGCGGGCGCTACGTGCGGATGGAGGCTGCGTGTCCGCCTGCGGACGTGTGGGCGATACGGTTTGCCCTTCGCCGGCCGACGGACGCGGGCCAGATGTTCTTCGCCATTCGCGATGCGACGGACCAGTACTTCCGCGGGGCGATCGAGGTCAAGGGGCCGGACTGGCAGGAGATGGAAATCCCGCTGACCGAGGAACGGTTCTCAGCCCATCACGGCGGGGCGAACGACGGACGAATCCATCGTCCGGTGCGAGTGGTATGCATCGAAATGGAGGCGCCGGAAAAGGTCGGCGAGTTTGTCGTCGATGAGCTTCGGGCCGTGCTGGACGATCCGGCTCCGCGCGTCCGCCGCAAGGCAGTCCGCGCACTGGGACAGATCGGCCAGCCGTCCCGCGCCGTGCTGCCCCAGATTCAATCGCTGTTGAAGGACAGCGACGATACCGTCCGCAAAGCGGCCCAACAGACGCTGGAAACGATCGCGCCCGAAACGCTGCCCCCCACAAAGGCCAAGGCGGCCAAGCCCGCAGCCGTTCCGAGCGAGGCGGCCAAGGCAGCCGCCGCCCCGAGCAAGGCGGCCAACCCCGCGCCGTAAGACACTGTCAAGTCCCAGACTGGGGCTGCGGCGAGTGAGTCGGACGGCGCTCGCCGCGGGTCGTCACGGAAACCGGCGGCGGACGCCGTTCCGCTCACTTCCCGCGTTCGTGGCGAAACGGCCCACCGATGCCGAACGGGACGGCGCTGCCTTCTCGCAGGCCCCCTTCTGGACGGCGGCGTCAGGCACTCATTCCGGTCGAGGTTTCGCCGCGTGCCGCAGGATGAACTCCACGATGGGCGTCGAGTCGTCCAGGCCGTGCGGGTGATGGGCGACACCGGGCTTGGCGATCAGCGTTATCGAGCCTCCCAGCTTGCGGTAGCGTTCGGCGACCAGGCCCGTATTCTCGTCCCAAGGCACGACGTCGTCCGCATCGCCATAGACGTGCAGCAACGGCACACCGGCCTTGGCCAACGGCGCGAGATTGTCGACCGGGTTCTTGTCGTAGGCCAGCGCTTCCGCCTCGGACTTGAATCCGTACCGTTCCATGACCAATTTCCAATCGCGCGGGCTGCCCTTGCCCTTTCCTTTGCCGCCCGGCCAACTCTTGAAATCGCACACGGCGGCGTCGGCGTAAATGCAAGCGACCTTGTCCGGGTTGGCGGCGGCCCAATTGTAGACATACAATCCGCCGCGACTGAGACCGACCAAGGCCGCCTTCTCGCTGAACCCATACTCGCCGGTCAATTCGCCGTACAGCGCATTCCATGCGGCCACCGCGACCGGGCAGCCGAGCATGTCGGGAACGCGCAGGTAGACGATGTGGAACCCCTTGCCTAACAGGGCGATGTCCGGCGCCGGTTTGTGGCCAAAGAACTCGCCGTGCCAAACCCAGGGCTTGCCCGACGCCGCCTGACGCGGCAGTACGACCGACGCCACTTTCCCTTGCACCGGAAACTCGTAACGGTCGAACCCGTGCCAATTGCTCTTGACGCCCGGAAAAGGTGAAACGCCCTCGGCCGCGGCGACAGGCGTGTGATGCCAGCTGATGGAAGCGGTCAGACAAACTGCGCAGGCGAGCAGCACTCGCCGGGTGACATGACGCAACGGAAACATTCATGGGCCTTTCGTAATGGCTGTTGAGCAGAAGTTGTCTTGCGCACTTGCGCCGAGTGCGCATATCGTGACATGTTCTCTGTCGCAACGCAACTTTGCGCCGCGCTGAGCAGTCCGTGTCCGATCTGTCCCGCCAGTGGCAATCGCCGTCGCCAATCCCTTGCGGCCGCTCCCAACCCGCGCTCTGACGACTGCAACCCCGACAGCCCGGACAGACATCTCCCGCACGCAGCATGTCGCAAGCCAGTTGAGCTTGAACGCACACTTGCCGCCTGACCTTTGCCCGGCAGAAAGGCGGCCTTCGCCTTGACCGTTGATTTCACTCCAGTAAAATGGACGGCTGTGTTAGCAGCCTGTTGAAAAAGGGGACTGGCTCCGAGTTGCGTCGGAGAAGCCCAACGGAAAAAGGAACACCGCGAGGTGCCTCTCCGCTTGATGCAACAGGCTGTTAGAAGCGATGATCCGGACGGCCGGCCGGGGACAACTCCAGGCGGCTTCTCTGGGACATGTCCGGATGATTGCGAACGTCAGTTGGGGCAACGTGGTTTTACCCGCGAGGGATATGTACGTTCGTCGTCGCGGCACGTTGGTCGAGGTGCAGACCCCGGCCAAGGTGAACCTTTTTCTGGAGGTCTTGTCTCGACGCGCTGACGGCTATCATGAGATCGAAACGCTCATGACGCCCGTCGGTCTGTTTGATCGTGTTTCGTTGGCGGCGAACTCGACAGGGACTTTGAGTTTCACGTGTCGCTGGTCGCGCGGCGTGGAAAGTCAGCGGCGCCGCGACGGTTCGGCAGGCACCGGCACCTGGGAAGCGATTCCCGCTGGCGAGGACAATCTGCTGGTGAAAAGCGTTCGGCGTCTGCGAGAGTTGGCGGGCGTCCGGCAGGGTGCCGACATGGCGTTGGTGAAACGCATCCCGATGGCGGCGGGACTGGGCGGAGCGTCCAGTGACGCTGCGGCGGGACTGGCAGCAGCCAACGTGGCCTGGGGCTTGGGCTGGAGCCGACGACGGCTGGCGGAGGTGGCCGCAGAGATTGGCAGCGACGTGCCCTTTTTTCTCCAGGGCGGTCCGTGCCTGTGTCGTGGCCGTGGCGAACAAATTGAAAGCATCACGGGTTGGCAGCCGCTGCACATGGTCGTCGTCAAGCCGCCGGCGGGCCTATCGACCGCCCACGTGTATCGGGTTTGCAGGCTGGCAGAGCAGACCCGCAGTGTGGACGCCATCCTGGCGGCCGGCCGACGCGGCGACGCAGTAAACGTAGGGCGACTGCTGTTCAACCGGCTGGAGCAAGCCGCCGAGCAGTTGTCGCCTTGGATCGAACGGCTGCAGAACGCCTGCGATCGTCTCGACTGCCTGGGATACCGGATGAGCGGCAGTGGAACAAGTTTCGTCGGGATTTGTCGGCACGCGGACCACGCGCGGCGCGTCGCGGCGCGGTTGCGAGCGGCCGGTTGGTCGACCGTGTTCGCAACGCGGACGCTCCATGGGGCGTCGCGTTGCGAGTGACGGTTTGACAGTGCGGGGCGTCCCGCGTCGCGGGGAAATTCTGCACCGTGAGGAGGTTTGGCCTGGAAGCAGTGAAGCGGCGAGCCAACTTTGAGGAGGAGCGGCTATGGAGATCACCGAGGTTCGCATCAAGCTCATGGAAGATTCGGACGACCGTCTGCGGGCGTTTTGTTCGATCACCTTCGACAATAGCTTTGTGGTGCGGGATCTGAAGATCATCGACGGGACCAGCGGCCCGTTCGTGGCGATGCCCAGCCGGAAATTGACCGGGCACTGCCCGAAATGCCACGCCAAAAACCACTTGCGGGCACGCTACTGTAATCAGTGCGGTCACGCGCAGCCGCAAGAACGCGCGGTGCGCGATCCGGAGGGCCGAGCCAAGCTGTACGCAGACATCGCCCACCCGATCAACTCGGCGTGCCGTGAAATGATCCAAACGCGGGTCATCGCCGAATATAAAAGCGAGTTGGAACGCGCCAAGGAGCCGGGCTACGCGTCCCGCTATGACGAGGACTACGACGAGGACGACTTCGACGTCGAATTCCCGCCCGAATCGCCCGAACGCCCGGCGACCACGCAAATCCAGCCGGCGGAGTCCACGCCCCCGCCGCCGCACCATCCTCCCGCTCCGCAGACCACGACGCCGTCATCCCAAACCCACCGCCGCGAATTTGGCGCCGGGATCTTCGACGATTGAGGGACCTGCGATGATCGTTGAATTCACTGAGAATCGAGTCGCCATCCATCTCTGGGCCGTTGCGCTCGCCGCGGCCTCGCTGGGTGTGTGCCGTCCGGCCCGCGGAGAAATCGAGGGCCGTGAACTGGTCGTCGGCATCCGGCCGCCGGCGGCAGCAACGGCCGCACAGACGCTGCAGGCCGCCCAAACCCAACTGGACTTCTGCGCGGCCCACGGCGCCGACGGTGCGATGATCGTCGTCGGGGATGCAAACGCCGCGACGGCGGCGCTGATGGGCCAGTTGTCGGTCCAGGCCAGGACGCACGGAACCCGGCTCTGGGCCGCCGTGCAACTGCCCAGCGAGATTGCCGCGGACGTCGCCCGTGTTCTGAACCCACTGCCCGTCGAAGGGCTGGCCCTGGTCTTCGCTCCGCCTGCGGGAGAACCGACCGATCCCGGCAACCGGGCGGCCTTGCTGGCGGTCAAACGGCAGGGAGATGACTTGGGACAGAGCATCCGCGAGGTCAAAAAGCAACTCGGAGCCCAGCAGCGGTTGGCCCTGTGCGTGCCGCTGTCCGAAATCTCGCCCGAAACGGCGCGGAGTCACTATGTCCCCGTGGCCGATCTGGTCCGCGACGGCACGGCCGACGTCGTGGCGCTCAGCGAAGCCGGGCGGATGAACTTCCATCGCCTGCGGCTGCTGCGGGACGCGCCGCTGCAGGCCGGCAGCTTCCTCGACGCGCGGGCCGTCGCGGAAAAACAGCATGCGGGACTGCTCGGCCGGACCGTCCTGGATGTTGTCCAGAACGACACCTGCCAGTTGTCTTGGCTGTATGAGTTCCCCGTCCAGACCGTGAACCAGGTCGTGCCCGTGGCCGTTGCCGGGCTGAAAGAGTCCCAGCAGCGCCGGGCGGCCCTGGAAGCCGCCCTGGCCAAAGGCGAGTTGGTCCTCGATCAGGAGGTTGCGGAGCAAGGGGCCAACGATCAGGCCAGCCTGCACGGCGTGGCCCAGAGCTTCGTGCCGTCGCGCGACGGGGCCTGCCCGTTGGTCCAAGTGTACGCGGCCGTCCGCGGCTCGCGCGGGCCGCTGCCGCCGCCGCTGCACGTGGAGATCCGCGACGACGACGACGGCCGGCCGGCAAACAGCCTGCTGGCGCAGACGGACATCCCGGCCGCTGAGTTCGGGCTGGAGCCCGCCTACCGCTGGGGCAGCGCGCCGCTGAATCCCCCGGTGCCAGTGAAAAAGGGCCGCACCTATTGGATCTGCCTCACCAACCGATCGCATCCGGACGGGAATTACGTCTGGCGGATCGTCAAAGATGCCGCCAGCTCGCGCGGCCACGCCTGGAGCAGGCAGTACGATTACACCAAGCACGCTTGGGTGTTTCGCGTGTATCTGAACAAGGAAGCGAGCCCCGGCGACTGAGAAAAGGGAGGCGGAAGTGGAATTCGCGAGACGCGCCACATTCGGGCCACAGGCCGCGGCAGCCCTGATGCTTGTGGCCGCCCTGGCCGCCCTGGCTGCGGCGGAAATCACGGTGCTGAGTTGTCCGTTCGACGGCCAGTTGCAGGACGCGTCAGGCGTCGCGCCGCTGGAGTCTCAGGGCGTCGAGTTCGTCGAAGGGCGGCAAGGCCGCGCGGTTTCGATCCAGCGCCCCGCCGTGTTGACGTACCCGACCGGGAACTTCAATCGCGACCAGTTCACGATCTCATTCTGGGTGCGGCATGAAAAACCGCTTGCCGACTACTTTTTTCAGCAACTCGTCTACTTCTACCACGAGACGCCGGACCTGAAAAACCGGATCGGCATCCTCAAACGCTCCGGCACGAATTACTTCGTCTTCTTCTTCGGCGACGACCAGGGGAACGCCAAGGGCGTGAACTTCGGCGGCAATTGGTTCTCGCTGGCGACCGCTTCCCAGACTTGGGAAGCAGGCTCCTGGCATCATCTGGTTTGTACGGCGGACCGCTCCCGCGGTCTGGCCCAGTTCTTGATCGACGGTCGGAAGGTAGCCGAAGCCCGCGGTACCCAGTTCCCCGCCAGGCTGGGCGAGGTTTTCTGGATCGGCACGCAACAGGGCCACTCTTGGATGCGCGGGGCCATCGACGATCTGCTGATCGAGCCCGTGGCCCGGCTGAGCGACGCCCCGCTTGAGCCGGCCGCAACGGAACCGGCGGCCCCGCTGCCGGCCGCCCCGCGGGCAACAGGCAAGAGCGTGGGCGAGTTGACCGGCAAGGACTTCGCCATCAACCTGGACTTCTTCGACATCTGTATCGGGACCGATTGCTGGGACCTTCGCCACTGCGACGCCGAGATGGACCGCCTGATGGCGCTGTGCGCCCACTTCGGGTTCGACCGGGTGTACTATCGCGTCTCCGTCTGCGGCGCCGAGGCCTACCACACCAAGGTCATGACGCCCGCCTTGGAGGAAGTCTTTCAAGGCTACACCAAAGAAGGCCTGGACACCTGTTGCGCCAACATCCCCTCGCTGCACGCCCGCATGGCGGCGGTGATGCGGGCCATCGATCCCTTGGAGTCGTGTGTCCGGCACGCCCACAAACACGGCTTGCAGGTCTATCCGGAAGTGACCATCTTCGACAGCTTGTACTACGCGCCGCCGACCGAGTTCTTCCAGCGCCACCCGGAGTACACGTGGGTCAGCCGCGACGGGCAGAAACACATCCCCGGCGTGCCGTGCTATGCATATTCCGAGGTCCGCCAATACCGCGTCGAACAGATGAAAGAGTTGTGCGCCTACGGCATCGACGGCATCAAACTCTGTCCGCGGTCCCATTCGCCCTGGCCGGGCCGCAAAGCGGGCGGGGGAAACGAAGGCTCGCGGGGATATGGGTTCAACGAGCCGGTCGTCGCGGAGTACCTGCGGCGCTACGGCAAGGACCCTCGGCAAGCCAGGCCGGACAGCCTGGACGAACTTCGCTTCGTGCAACTCAAGGGCGATTTCCTCACCCAGTTCCTCCGCGAGGTAAAGGAGGTCACCACGGCCGCCGGCAAGCAACTGACGCTGGTGATCGACCCGACCCTGGCCGATCCCGTGTCGGCCAACTGGATGTACATCGACGCCGACACGCTGGCCCGCGAACGGATCGTCGACGAACTGTGCGTGATGGGCAGCGCTGCGGCCAATCTCAATCGCTGGCGGCTTCTGGCCGACGGCCAACTCCGCCTGACCACCTGGGCCAGCATCCACGGCGAAACCTACGACCGCTGCCTGGCTTTGATGCGCCGGCAGTTCCGTGCCATGCTGGACAACCCCACCAGCGACGGCAGCACGTTCCATGAACTGGCCAACCTGATCTATCCCGATTGCTGGGAAGAAGCAATCCTCGATACGCTCCAAGTTCCGTCGCCGCCATGACGCCCTGCCGGCTTCCTGTCCGCCGGTGCTAACGCCAAACGGGATTTCGACACTTCTCCGCGTCGTTGTTGAAGTCACGGTTTCGGTGCTGGGGTCAGGCTTACAGAATTCAATTTTGGCCGAGTTTGGTGCCAGCCACGTCCTACGACTCTGCTCGGCCAAAATTGAATTCTGTAAGCCTGACCCCATTTCGCGCGACCTCGCCATCGTAGACAGCGACCTTCCGTGGACATTGCCCGTTTGGTGCTAACGCCTGCCCGTCATCAGGAACACCGGAAAGTCGCGCAGTCCGCCGTCCGCGACCGGCTTGCGAACGACATGGGCGGTGGTGTCCTGAAGATCGCCAAAACCGGCTTGTTCCATCAGCCCCCGAAGTTCCTGACGGTCGAATCCGTGATGATGCACCGTGCCGATGGCTTGGGGGTCGTGGAACACACCGGGCTCCGTGTCCAGGTCGGAAATGCACAGCGTGCCACCAGGCCAGAGCAGGGCGTGGAAGTTGCGCAACATGCACGCGGTGTCGGCCACGTGGTGCATCACCATGTGCGCGACGATCAGATCGTAGCGGGCATCCGGCGCGGCATCCCGCTCCAAATCGAGCAAGACCGGCCGGATCGTGCGCAGGCCGGACTGGTCGATCTTCCGGCGCAGGACGTCCAGCATCCCTTCGGAACTGTCCGCCGCGGTGACCGTGGCGACGTGCGGGGCCAGGAAGAAGCTGATCAGGCCGGTGCCGCAACCGTAGTCGAGCACGTCCATGTAGGACGTCGGTTGCACCTGCCGAAAAATGGTTTCCGCGACAGCGGTCAGCAGTTCGATCCTGGCCGGTTTGTCATCCCAATTAGCGGCCGCTTGATCGAAATAGGTAGTCATGTTGCGTCCTGTCCGATGAAGTTTACTCCGCAGGCCGACCTCGCGATCTGCGCCGCAGTCAGTTACGTGTTTTCCCAGCAGAGCAGAATTCGGGCCGGATCGCCAAGTCTACCAGGCATCGTGCGTGACGCCCAACCCCAGGCCCCGGCCGCCGCTGGGCCGCATTGGCCAACCTGTCCGAACTTGTTCCCGCCTGCCCACTCCCGAAATTCTGAAGCGTGGATTATAACACAACACGCCTGTCTGAAATCCCACTAGGAGAGCGATCGTATGAGATACCGGACCTTTGGCAGAAGCGGATGGCAAGTCAGCGAGATCGGATACGGCATGTGGGGCATGGCCGGCTGGACGGGCTCGGATGACGACCAGTCGCGTCAGGCTTTGCAGCGGGCGGTCGAATTGGGCTGCAACTTCTTCGATACCGCCTGGGCGTATGGCGCGGGCCGCAGCGAAAGCCTGTTGGGCGAACTGGTGCGGGCCAATCCGCAAGTCAAGCTGTACACCGCCACGAAGGTCCCGCCCAAGAATCGCAAATGGCCCAGCGTCCGGCACTACACCCTGGACGAAAGCTATCCGCCGGACCACGTCCAAGAGTACGTGGAAAGCAGCCTGAAGAACGCCGGACTGCCGTCCTTCGATCTGCTGCAACTCCACACCTGGGAAGACACATGGTTGCAGGACGAACGTTGGATCACCAAACTGCTGGAACTTAAATCGCAGGGCCTGATTCACGCGATCGGCGTGAGCTTGAACCGCTGGGAACCCTGGAACGGAGTGCGAGCCGTCCAGAGCGGGCTGATCGACGCGGTCCAGGTGATCTACAACATCTTCGACCAGAACCCGCAGGACGACCTGTTCCCGGCTTGCCGCGAAAGCAATGTCGCGGTGATTGCCCGCGTGCCGTTCGACGAGGGCACGTTGACCGGGACACTGACCGTGGACAGTCGCTGGCCGCCAGGCGATTGGCGGAACACGTATTTCGTGCCCGAGAACCTGAGAGCCAGCGTCGAGCGGGCGGATCGACTGAAGCCGCTGGTTCCCGCCGGAGCGACCATGCCCGAAATGGCCTTGCGGTTCATCCTGGCGGAACCCACCGTCAGCACCGTGATCCCCGGCATGCGCAAAGTGACGCACGTCGAATCGAATCTGGCGGCAAGCCGGGCGGGGCCGCTGGAGCCCCCGCTGCTGGACGAATTGGCCCGGCACCGCTGGGACCGCCAGCCGACCGACTGGTCTCAGTGATCGGCCTGATCCTACCCCGTAGCTGCAAACGCAACGCCAGGTTTCGGTGCCGGGGTCAGGCTTACAGAATTCAAGTTGGGCCAGCAGCGTCGCCCCCTATGCCTGATGCCACAATCAGCCCAAACTGAATTCTGTAAGCCTGACCCCATTCCTTTGCCGACGGAACAGCCAAACGCCGACCTCCTGTTCGTCGATCAACTCCCGCCGCGGCGAGAAGCGAGAAGCGACAAGGACTTGAGCCGGCACTGCCAGGAAGCGCGGAGACTGCGTCCGCATCGGCAAGAAGACCCGATTATTCAAGGCCGGGCCGGCCGGCGCCTCTGGGACCGCGCGTGCCGACGACGCGGCCAAATTCAATCGGCCTGAGCCAACTGTCACGCCGCGCCCACTTGGCCCGCGGAACTGAACGCTGGTTCGCCGTCCGCCACCGTTGCGTGGCCAAGCCCCCGCGACCACGATCCGCAGTGCTGGCCGCCTCGCCTCCGTGAATTCACTCGACCGCCAGCGTGTGCTGACTGGTCTCCAGAATCGCGGCCACCCTCGCCCCGATCGAATTCAAGTCCGCATACATACTGCACGCCAGCATCGCCGACTCGTTTAGCCGCCGTCAACCTTTGTAACCCCGCCCTTGTGGCAGGCGTACTTCGGCGGGCGAGAAGTGAGCTTCAGCGAGCGACACCCCTGTTGTTGAAAAGGCGTAAATGCCTTTCGGGGTCCGCCGCACTGCCGACGATCGCCAGGTGACGTAACTTTTCGTTTCGGCTGGCGTTCAAACCAGTGGGCGTTACTGGGCTCGAACCAGTGACCTCTACCGTGTGAGCGACTCAAAAGGCCTTGCGTTTTCTGCCGGCTTTCCCAAGGATTTTGATGGATTCTACTCGAAAACCCGCCGTTGCAAACGTAGGCCTCCGTATACGGTTTCCCAAGGAATAAGCCGTATTACTACCGATGGGGGCAAGCGCAAGATAGTAAATACCGTTTTGGCAAAACGCGAACATTCGATCACAATTGCCCCTCTGGCCGATCTCGATGTCCCCACGTCAGCCCCGTTGCCCCATGCTTGATGTTCATCGGCAAACAGGTACAGTGAAACCGTGATGGCCCTCAGTCCCCTGGGATGCGCACCATGACCGCCGACGAAGTGCTGGACCGGTTTCGCCGGAATCTGAAGACGATTCGGGAGATCAAGGGGCTGTCGCAATCCGAAGTGGCGAGGAGACTGGGGGTTCCTCCGAGCTACATCTGCGACATGGAACGCGGCCGGCGGAGTCCGAATCTGCGGACAGTCGCCGCTATCGCCGAGGTGCTGCAGACGCCGGCGGAGATCTTCATCGGGCCGCGGAAGCTGGCCAAGCAGGTGAAGCCGGGGCTTCACTCCTGAGTTTTCGGGACCGGCGGTCGCCTCGCTTCGGCTGGCCGGCATCCCGGTCTTCGTTTTGGATTCCGCTTCCGCAGGGGCGTTGCTGAGCGCCGCCGTGTTTCGTTCCGGGGCTTGCCGCATGGCCGACGCCAACGATCGCATTGGCGAGGCCGAACGCCGACTTTCGGAAATCCGGAATGCGTTGGTCGGGCTGCAACGCGAGGTGGTGAGCGACGACGAGGTCGCGGCTGCGCTGGCGGCTTTCGACGGCGTGTGGGACGCCCTGAAGCCCAGGGAGCAGGAGCGTGTGCTCAACCTGCTGATCGAATCCGTGGGCTTCGACGGGGCTGCTGGCGACCAGGCGATCAAGTTCCCCCCGGCGGGGATCAAGACGCTGGCGGAGGAGGCGGCGAGATGACATTCACGGTACATCGTACGTTTCACGTCCACAACAACGGGCGCTGTGGTGCGCCGGTGATGCGCGAAGGCAACCCACCACCGTTACCGTCATAGAAAGCCTCGCCCACGTCAGCTGAAACCTGCTGTTCCGTCGCCATCCGCACCCAGGTCGCCCACGTTCGCCCGTGTCGCGTTCACGGGCGGAAGTCGTGGCTGGGGGGGTGCCCCGGCGTCGCGACGTAGCCGCTTGGCGGCGATCCGGCAGGGGCTGGCTGCTGTCACCCGGCAGCCAGGCATCGCTCCCGGTGTTCTTTCCAACAGGCTGGTTGGGTCTGGCACAAGTGCCCCAGAGTATTCACTCGTTGGGTGGCCGGAGGGACCAGATTTTGGCCAGGACCGTCCCGGTGAGCATACAGCCGAAGGTGTAGATGGCCGGCGCCAGGGCCACGGCGTCGCTGGTGAAAAGCTGCGTCGCCAGCGTCGCTCCCAGGCCAGCGTTCTGCATGCCGATCTCCAACGTCAGGGCGCGCCGCATCGGCTCCGGAAGCCGCAACAACGCTCCGCTGGCATAGCCCGCGAGATAGCCTCCCAGGTTAATCGAGATCAGGGCTCCGAAGAGACGTGCCATGGGCACGCTGGAATCGACGCCGAGCAACCGCTCGCGACTGAGTCCGACGACGGTCGCGATGATCCAGAGGATGGCCACGTTCGCCACCACCGGGCCTCGTCGCACCGCCCGGATTCCGAATCCGGCAAACCGCCGCGTCAGCACATGGCCCGAAATCACCGGGATCACGACCGTCAGTAGGAGGTTCCCAGCCGTTCTCAACAACTGCTGGGCATCGATCTCCTGCTGGGCGTGGGCGGCGATGCCCAAGGCGATCGGCACGGCCCCGGGCGAGAGCAGCGTGGCCGTTGTCGTCAAGCTCACCGAGTAGCTGGTATTGCCGCGCGCGTTGAAGGTCAGCACGTTCGAGGCCATGGCCCCCGGCACGCATCCCACCAGAAGCAAACCGGTTAGATAATCGCCCGACAGTCCCCAAGCATGCGCAAAGCAGTAGGCCAGCGCGGGCATAGTGAGATACTGGACCGCCGTGCCGCTGAACACCAGCGGCCAGCGTCGGAAAACTTGCCGCACTTCATCGCGCGGCAACATGCAGCCGATCACAAACATCGTGATGGTGATCAGCGCCGGCAGCAGCGGTTTGCTGGCCACAAATGGGTCAAACAGATCTGGAAACCAACGCTGCCAGAACAACGCGACGCCAGACGAGAGCACCAGCCAGACAATCAAATGGCGTTGTAACATGGAGGTTTTCAGATTCGACGACGGAACGATGGACGCCGCATCAGACTCTTCCGGCAGCGCAAGGCGCGCGACCAGAAGTGACAGGCAGACATTCTGCTCCCACAGGACTGAGGCTAACCACGGAGGTCGGCGAAGGCAAGCCGGTCGGGTGGGAGCATGACAGCCGCGGCGTTACGCCCCTGGCCGCAATCGCCACCGCCGTGTCGTCAGCCGTCCGGCCGCGGCCCCAGGCAGCCGAACGCCCACACGATCGGCCCCGCCTGTGAGCGTGGGCTGGCCGCGATCCGGCAGGGGCTGTGGTTCGTGGTTCCGGCGTCGCGACGTAGCCGCCTGTCCGCGATCCGGCAAATACTTCCCCACCTACGCCACTTCCCCAGTCATCCCCGTCAGCCACACGATAGGCCCCGCCTGTGAGCGTCAGCCGCCTGGCCGCAATCCGGCAGGTGCTGGTCAAGCCGCCCACGTGCCCCGCCGTTCCCCCGTGTCGGGTTCACGCGACCTACTGAGTGAGGGCCAAGCGGAACCCGAGGAAAGACGTCTTGTTACCGGCGAGGGTCTTGAGGCGACTCGCCCGGCGACAGCGGACGCCCTCATGGTCCCAGTCGCCGCCCCGGATCACACGAATGAAGGCTCCCGCTGGCCCGGTCGGGTGAGCGCAAGGGAGGTAATTGATGGACAAACAATCGGGGTAAACGGTGGATTGTTGCTTCGGTGGCATGGGGGCG
>ENA-UOUL01001270-UOUL01001270.1-bioreactor-metagenome-genome-assembly--contig:-NODE-1270-length-37137-cov-6.778413_pt1 | contig 37137 bp, 29 predicted proteins | sample MGYA00249838_ERZ747220 | MGnify/ENA primary metagenome ERZ747220 (study PRJEB28778, sample SAMN05720191) | bioreactor metagenome | isolation source: Anaerobic biogas reactor | place: USA:Washington... | reverse complement strand
CCTATCCGCACACTCTCGGCACGGTGATGCTGGCCTCGGTCAAGAAGAGCGCTTGGGCTCCTTCACCCTGGTCGCGGAGCGCGGTATCGACGGCCTCCTGCACATCCGCAAACGGGGTCATGAAGATGGAGCGCACATCGTCGTCACGCAGTGAGCTGACCATCCAGATCTGCGCCCGCTCGAGTATCGCCGCGATGCGCGCGGCCTGCTGCACCCCCAGCTTGTACTCCTGGCTGTTGATCCGCTCGATGGCCTGCGCCGGCGAATCGGCGGCCGACAGCATGTCGAACAGGGTCTGGTTCTCGCCCAAGCCGAACGGACATTGTGACACCACTATGAGGACGCCCCCGTCTTTGACAGCCAGCGCGCCCGCCTGGATGGCCTTGTTGGTCTGATAGAGGTTGCAGTCCATGGGATGGGGGGCCACGGCGACCACCACCTCGTAGGGCCGCTCGATCTCGAGGACGAACTGCTTGTCGGCTACGGCCACCGCCTGCCGGAACGTAGTCTGCAGATCGCCCGCGGCGGCGAAACCTATACGGTGGTCCTTGTCGAGGACGAGCTGTACGGAGTACACATCCTTGCCCTCGATACCGACGGCGAGCATCTCCTCCAGGTCTTCGTGCACCGGGTTACCCTCGAGCATAAGTAGTTCCGAGCCCTCCTGCATGGAGAGCTTGTGGTTCGCCCACACCGTCTCGTAGGCGGCCAGTCCGGGAAAGAGCGACTTGCGTCCCCCCGTGTAACCGGCGAAGTAGTGCGGCTCCACCGAGTTGATGACGATGACGCTGCGGGCCTCCGCAAGCAAACGGCTCACATGGACCTCGGTGCCCCGTGCCGTCCGGCCGACGTAGGCCAGCTGTCCCTGGTCCTTGGCATCGTGCGAGAAGATGCGGCCGGCGTGGGTCCGAGCCACATCGGCACCGAAGATGCGGTCTAACTCTTCCGGCAGGGCGGCACGATGGGTGCCCGTCGCTATGACGAAACTCAGCTCGTTGCCGGGAGTTCGCAGCCACTCTTCTAGATCGGGGCGGAGCCCCGCCAGCACCTCTGCCGACGGTGTCGGCCGGGTCCCGTCGTTCACCACCACAAGGAGAGGAGAACCGGCGCGGGTCAGAAACTCCCCGAAACCACTCCCTGCACGGGTGAGAGCCTTCCGCAGGATCCCTTCAGGGTCTTCCGCCTTGTCCACGTTCGCGCCCAAGACCCCCGCGACCTGGTGGGCCTCCACCTCCACAGGGGTAGTCCCGGTGCCCCAGGGCACATCAATCCGCATCTTTCGACTCCTTGTCCGGCAACCCGACGAGCCTCAAGGCCGTCCGGCCCGATGAGAGCCGCGGTCACCCTTCGATAGCGACACGAGAAGCCTAACGCAGGTACAGGCCCGGCAGCAAGGCTGCCTGGTCGCCACGCCGGCCACGACCTGCACTCGAGCCGGCGGCTTTTTCGGTAGAATCGCGGCACCGGCACTCCGACCACAGGTGGTCTCTCTTATGCAGTACTACAGCTACAGCGTCTCCCCTGACATCTTCGAGCGCTTTCCCGGCTACATACGCGGCGTGGTCATAGCGCACGGCGTCACCAACGGGCCCTCTCCCGCGGATCTGGTCCAGTTGATGCGCGAGGCTGAGGAATCGGTGCGGGCCAGGGTGGATCCGCAACAGATCGCCGAGGAGCCACGCATCAAGTCCTGGCGCGAGGCCTACCGCGCCTTCGGCGCCAAACCCTCCGAGTACCGCTCCTCGGTGGAGGCCATGGCCAGACGGGCTCTGCGGGGCGACCAGCTCCCCTCCATCAGCGCCTTGGTCGACTTGGGTAACGTCATGTCACTGCGCCACCTGCTCCCGGCCGGCGCCCATGCCATAGACCTGCTGAACGGCGACATCGAGCTACGCCTTGCCACAGGCGAAGAGGATTTCGTGGCGTTCGGCTCCGAGGAACTGGAGCACCCGCTTCCAGGCGAGGTCATCTTCGTGGAGAACGACACCAAGACGGTGCTGACCCGCCGGTGGACCTGGCGCCAGGGCAACCACACCCTCACCCTGCCGGAGACCACGGCCATCGAGTTCAACGTGGACGGCCTGCCTCCCATTACCCGTGAGGAAGTGGAGGCGGCCTGTGCCGAGGTGACAGAACTCATCCAGCGCTTCTGCGGTGGCACCGCCCGCATCGACTATCTGACGGCGGAGACCCCGATCATCTCACTGGCCCCGTAGCCGAGCAAAAGATGGAGGGAAACCCGCCGGTCCTGTGGCTTGGTGACTAGCTGGCGGCCTCCACAACGGTCGCGATGCCCTGGCCGCCGGCGATGCACAGCGTGGCCAACCCGTACTTGGTGCCCCTCTTCTGCATCTCGAACAGCAGTGTGACGAAGATCCGCGCCCCCGAACAGCCCAGCGGATGGCCGAGCGCCACGGCGCCGCCATTGACGTTGAGCACGTCCATGCGGTCGCCGATACCAAGCTCCTTTATCACCGATAGAGATTGGGCGGCAAAGGCCTCGTTGAGCTCGATGAGCCCCATGTCGTCGAAGGTGAGACCGGCGCGCTGGAGGGCCTTGCGGGAAGCGGGCGCCGGGCCGAGGCCCATGATGTCCGGCGGAACACCCGCGACACCCATGCCACGGATGACCACCATAGGCTTGAGACCACGCCGGCTCGCCTCCTTGGCCGACATGACCACCGTGCAGGCGGCCCCATCGTTACGCCCCGAGGCGTTGCCCGCGGTGACCTGGCCGCCCTCTTTGAAGACAGCCTTGAGCGCCGCCAGCCCCTCAAGGGTGCTCTTACGGGGATGCTCGTCGGTGTCGAAGAGCACGGTGTTCTTCTTCTGCTTGACCTCCACCGGGATGATCTCGTCCTTGAACCTACCCGACTCGATGGCGGCGAACGCGCGCTCCTGGCTCTGCAGAGCGAACGCATCCGACTCCTCGCGGGTGATGCCGTACTTCTCGGCGAGGTTCTCCGCGGTGAGACCCATGGTCAGGTTTCCATACACCTCGATGGGTTGCGAACGCGGCTGGCTCTCGGTGTTGGAGTCGACCAGCACGGCGTTCCCGGCGCCGTAACCGTAGCGAGCACCCCGTAGGTAGTAGGGAGCCTTGCTCATATTCTCCACGCCACCCGCCACGACGACGTCGGCCTCCCCGATCATGATCTGCTGGGCGGCATTATGGATGGCCTGCAGGCCCGAGCCGCACTGCCGCATGACAGTGTAGGCCGGCACCTCGACCGGCAATCCGGCCTTGAGAGCGGCCACGCGCGCCAGGTTGGCCGCGTCGGCGCTCTGCTTGGTCTGCCCGAGTATGACTTCGTCGACCTCGGCAGGATCGACCTGGGCCCGCGCGAGCGCCTCGCTGATGACGATCTTGCCAAGATCCTCCGGCTCGACGTCCTTGAGTCCCCCACCCAACTTACCTACTGCCGTACGTACGGCGCTTACGATGACAACGTCTTCCATGAGTCCTTTTTCCAGTCGTTTGTTATGCCTGAGAGCACCTACCGCCAAGACGGCGGCCGCAGTCTCTCTAGTTGAAAGGTTCCAACACTATCTCACCCAGGTCGACGTCGGTCTGCGTATACACCTCGATGACCATGGACGCGTACCCGTCGAGCTCCACCCCCACGCGGTAGTCGGTGTTCTTCTCCAGCCCGTCGAACTCGAAGTCGCCGTAGCTGTCGGTGCGCGTCTCCAGTGTGAGACCCCCACCTTCAAGTGTGACCTTGACGCCCTCGGCGCACTCGCCGGGGTCGTCACGCCTGATAACTTCGCCGGCCACGAACCGCTTGGGGATCCCGATGTATTTGACCAGCGGTTTGAGGCCGTATTCTGGATGGTACACCTCGGGCTTGAGCGCGGCCGACAATTTAGCGATCTCACTACCGGGATCGTCAAGATCGCCGAAGACCAGAGCCCCGGTGGGACAGGCCTCCACGCAACGCGGCTGCTTCTCGCCTGCATCCAACATATGCGCGCAGAGCGTACATTTCTGCGGGAGCTCGAGCGCCTCGTTCCAGAAGATCACGCGGTAGGGACATGCGTTGACGATGGCCTTCTGCCCCTTGGCCTTCGTCGGATCGATGATCACGATGCCGTCGTCGCGCCGGTAGACAGCCCCGTCGGCAGCCGCGTCGATGCAGGGAGCGTCCTCGCAGTGCATGCAGGGGATGGGGATATAGTCGAGCTTCGGCTTGGGATAGCTCCCGCGCTCGACTTCGTTGATCTGCATCCAGAACTGGCCGTTGAGGGGTTGGGGGCCGGAGTAGGGGCTGTAGTCGTTGCCGTAGTACTCGTCGCGGCAGGCCAGGAAGCAATTGTGGCAGCCGCTGCATTTGGTCACATCTATGAGTAGGCTCAGCCGCGTCATGATCTCAGCCCTCCCATTTCTCTATCTCGATTAAGCAGGAGTTGGGTGTCATACCCGGAGCGTTCTTGGAGAGCATCCGCGACGGCGTGAGCATGGCCACGCAACCGCCTCGGTCCATGGAGTCGGGCTCACCCGGGCGCAGAGGATCATACAAGGCGGATGACGCGTAGCAGTGGATGACACCGGGCCGCACACGCCCGGTGACCACCGCGATACAGAGCACCGACGCGCGGTCGTTGTAGAGACGCACGATGTCGTAGCTGTTGATACCGCGTTCGGCGGCATCCTCGGGATTGATGCGCGCCGGCCACCACGGGTGGCCGTCTTTCTTGATGCGGTGCACCGAGATGTCGTTGAGCCAGTCGGTGTGCTTGTCGTAGTGGCAGTGGAACGTGAACCGCGGGTGCGGCGACACAAGCTGCAGCGGGTACTTGTCGTACAGTCCGGGAGTGAGGTACCCCTCCCAGCTGCGGAGGTACCGCGGCGCCGTCGGCCGTTCTTCATCATCGGGGAAGTACTGTTTGAGGCTCTCCGAGACGAACTCTATCTTGCCGCTGAAAGTGCCCAGCTCGCCCGCATGCTCGGGGTCGAGCCGCTTGGCGTTCCCGGTATCGGGGGTGTCGCAGGCACGTCCTTCGTAGAACCAGCGCAGTCCCGGGGTGGGCTTGTAGTCGTCGCTGATGTTGATGATGTGGTAGCCCTTGGTGTTGAACTCGTCCCAGCTGACCACCCGGGGAAGGTCGCAGTCATCGAAGAAGCCCTTGACCCAGTCGAGGTCGGTCTTACCACCGTCGGTGTAGAGGTCACGCTTGCCCATCTTCTCGAATATGAGAGCGAAGATCTCGTAATCCGACTTTGACTCCCACAGGGGCTCGATGCACTTCTGCTCGCGGACGACTACCCGGTAGTTGCACCCGCTGCTGGCGTGCCACGTGTAGCCGTTGACCGCGGCCCACTCACCCAAGTCTTCGCGCTCGAAGTTGGTGCAGGCCGGCAGGATCACATCGGCCATGCGGGTCTCGCTGTTCCACCAGATGTCTTGGTTGACCACGAACTCCAGCTTGGGGCTCTGATACATCCGCACCCACTTGGTGGTGTCGCTCATGGTGCCCATGAAGGAGCCGCCGTAGCGGTACCACATCTTGATCTCCGAGCAACCGGGCGCCGGATAGACGAAGTGCTTGAACTGCTGCTCGAGACTCTGGCCGCAGAAGCCCTCGCCGTACCACTCCACGGGTGGGTTCAGGATGGCGTCCGGCACGGTGAGGCGCCAGAGACGCTGGGGGTTCGAGTTCTTCGGGATGTACTTGGCCACTCTGCTGGCCATGGAGATCCGGCCGTTCGGCTCCCCGTAAGCCGGGACCCAGACGCTGGTGTCGTTGGGAGCGCCCATGGTGGTGCCCCAGATGCTGCGGCCCGGAGCGCCCAGCCCCTGCATGGCCTGCAGAAGCACCATCATGCGGGCCCATTCGGTGGCGTACGCCTCCCGGCACGCTCCGCCCTCACCGCCGCGAGACCCGCCCGAAAGGATCGTGCGCTTGGCCGCCCACTCGCGGGCCAGAGTGCGGATGTCACGGGCGTCCACCCCCGACTCCTCCTCTGCCCACTCAGGGGTCTTCGGTACGCCGTCGATCTCGCCAAGTACGTACTTCTTGAACTCGTCGAAGCCGATGGTCTTGTCGGCCACGTACTCCTTGTTGTAGATGTCCTCGGTGATCCAGACGAAGGCGATGGCCATCGCAACGGCGGTATCTGTGCCAGGCCGCGGGACTATCCACTTGCCGCCCATCACCGCGTTGGTGTAGTTGTAGAAGGGGTCGATGAAGACCATCTTGACGCCCTTCTCTTTCAGCCACTGCCGCCAAAGAGCGGAATCCTGGCCGGAGTACGTGCCGCGGGTGCTGTCCGGATCGTTACTCCAATAAACGATCATCTCCGCGTGCTGCAGAGCATCGGTCAGCATGTCGTACGGCTCGGGCATCCCCAGCCGCCAGTAGAAGCCGTAGCTGTGCGTAGCCCCCCAGTGCCATCCCTCCCAGCTATCGGGATTGTCGAGCACCGGGGTGCCTTCCACCATATTGAGGAAGCGGGCGAAGGGACCCATCTTATATCCCACGATGCCCCAGTTGTGGTGCGACGAGGTGATCCCGCTGATAGCCGAACCGCCATAGGCCTCGGTGACCCTCGTGATCTCGTTGGCCACCAGAGTCGCCGCTTCATCCCACGAGATCCGCTCGTAACGTGACTTGCCACGGTTCTGAGGATTCCGTTCCCCGTTGGGATCGAAGTCGACACGCTTCATGGGATACTTGATGCGCTCGTCTGAATAGATCCTGCGCCGCTCGGCGTGGATATAGGGTGAGAGAGTGACCTTCTTGGGTGGCGAATACTTCTTGTCCCCGGCCTCGATGACCCACGGCTTGAAGTCCTTCTCATCGACCACCAGCGGCCGGATTCGGGTGATCTTGCCGTCTTTCACATAGACCGATACCGGTCCACTGTTCGTACAGCTCGTGAACACCTTTTCAGCCATCAAATATCAGCTCCCCATGAACTCGTTATGGTCACGATGTGGACAAAAACGATATCTCGATATTATTCTATAATACTGCTAGTATCGTAGAGTAGGCGTTATCGATTTGCAAGGTACCCGGGCGCCCTGAGGCCCGGTGCCGATCGATGGGGGACACATGGCGTCATCAACGGTACCACGAGACACCGACCCGTTCGTGGTCAGGGCGCTCACCCGTGGACTATCGATCTTGAACCTCTTCGACGTCGATCACCGTGAATGGTCTATAGACGAGATGGCGGAACACACAGGTCTTGTCCGTATGACCGCCTACCGTATGGTGCGCACGCTCGAGTCTACAGCTTTTCTCGTCCGCGATCCCGCCACAAACAGGTACCGGCTGGGCCCGGCGACCATCGCCATGAGCTACGTAGCCGGCGACCACTCCTCGATCGTGGAAGCCGCCCGGCCTTTCCTGGAGGCGCTGGTGGCGGAAACGGGCGAATCGGTCACCCTCGCCGTCGAAGTCGACGGATTCCCTGTCTGTGTGGACATCATCAACACCACACGGCCCTTCAAACGTATGACCGCGCCCGGACGCATCCTCGGGGACATAGCCACGGTGCACGGTAAGATCTACGCGGCTTTCAAGTCGCCTGAGGAGAGGGAGGCCATCCTGGCCGAGCCCCTCACGCGCCGCACTCCCCACACCACCACCGACCGGGCCGTGCTCGCGGCGGAACTCGAGCGCGTGGCCCAAGAAGACGTGGCCTATGACTTCGAGGGCTTCTACCTGGGGATCTGCGCTGTCGGCGCCCCGGTCCGCGACCAGTTCGGCTCAGTGGTAGCTTCGGTCTCCGTCGTGGCTCCCAGAGGGCGCTTTGGCGAGACTGACCGCGCGCACTACACCAGAGCGGTCAAGGCCGCCTGCGATTCTTTCTCCGCATACTTGGGTTGGACTAGTGCACCGGGGGAATAGTAGTATTGGTCTCATGATGGATCCTCATAGCAACCACTTGACAGGCGGTGCTAAGGTATAAGGGATTGGCCAATAGGTATTACCCGAACGTCCGTCAACCCTCTCCGCGAAAGGAGAACGATCCCGATGGCAGACGCGGAACGCAAGAAAGTCGACGTGAGCGTCGACAAAGTGACCATCAAGAATCTTGCGATGGGTGGCCTTCTAGGAGGTGGCGGCGAGTGCTTTGTAGATGTGAAGGACGGCAAGGCCGTCCGCATCAGGCCCTACAAGTACGATTGGAAGCATGACTTCGAATCGCTTCGCCCTTGGACGATGGAGCGCAACGGCGAGACCCTGAGTCCGCTGCCCAAGGCCCTCCCCGCCCCCTTCTCGCTCGCCTACAAGAAGCGCACCTTCTCCCCCAACCGCATCAAGTTCCCCATGAAGCGGGTCGACTGGGATCCCAACGGCGAACGCAACACGCAGAACCGCGGCAAGAGCAAATACGTGAGGATCTCTTGGGACGAGGCCATCGATCTGGTGGCCTCGGAGGTCGAGCGCATCCACAAGGAATACGGCCCGCTCGCCATCTTGGCGCAGGGAGACGGCCACGGCGAGTGCAAGACCATCCATACGCCCCACGGCCATCAGGCCCGCCTGCTCGACATGATGGGCGGCTTCACCCAGCAGGTCCGCAACCCCGATAGCTGGGAAGGCTGGTACTGGGGCGCCAAGCACGTGTGGGGCCAGGGTTTCCAGGGCATGATGTCGCCGGCCGCCAACCTCATCAAAGACATCTCCGAGAACTCCACCATGGTACTCAAGTGGGGCTGCGACGAGGAGACCACTCCGTGGGGCTTCACCGGCCAGTACGCCAGCCGCATCTCACAGTTCTGGACCCGGGCCGGCATCAAGCAGGTCTATGTATGTCCCGACCTCAACTACGCTGCCGCCGTGCACGGCGACAAGTGGATCCCGGTCTTACCCAACACCGACGCGGCTCTTCAGTTGGCCATCATCTATGTGTGGCTCACCGACGACACCTGGGACAAGGAGTACGTGGCCACCCACGCCGTCGGCATGGACAAGATCGCCGCATACGTGCTCGGCGAAGATGAAGAGGGCATCCCCAAGACGCCCGAATGGGCCTCGAAGAAGTGCGGCGTGCCCGAGTGGACCATCAAGGCCCTGGCGCGGCAGTTCGCCAAGAACACCACGTCGATCATCCATTACTTCGGCGGCTCGGCCTTCCGGGGCCCCTACTCCCACGAGCCGGGCCGTTTGGAGTGCATCCTCCTGGGCATGCAGGGCCTGGGCAAGCCGGGCGTCCATCAGTGTCAGATGACCTACTTCGGCATGCCGAGGGCGGAGGGACTGGGCAGCATCCGCTTCTTCAACCCCGAGCTACCCGAGCGGCTCACCAAGCCCTGCTGGACCACTGTGCATTCCTGGGGTCCACAGCTGATACCGAAGACCCTTATCCAGGACGCCATCCTCAAGGCGCCGCTGGTCTTCCATGGAGCCGGCGGCCAGGAGAGCCCTACCGAGGAGCAGTTCGACCGCTATACGTATCCGATCGCCAAGGACAAGGGCGGTGTCCCCATCCACATGATCTGGACCGACACGCCGTGCCGCATCACCTGCTGGAACCACGGCAACTGGACCATCGAAGCATTCAAGGACCCAAGTATCGAGTGTGTCGTGGCCCAGCATCCGTGGCTGGAGAACGAATGCCTCTACGCCGACATCGTGCTGCCGGCGAACACCACGCTCGAGGTGGAAGACATCGTCACCACCACCCGCCAAGGACCACACTTCGCGAGCGTCTCCATCCAGGAGCAGTCCATCCTCCCCATCGGCGAGTCGAAGAGCGACTACGAGATCGTGGCCGCCATCGCGGAGAGGCTGGGCTACGGCGAAGAGTTCACCGGCAACATGACAACGAAGGACCTGCAGAAGATGGTCTTCGACAGCATGCACATGGACAAGCTCACCACGTGGGAAGACTTCTACGAGAAGAAGACCTACGTGTACAAGACGGCTCCAGACTGGGAGGACGATCCGCCGGGCTTCCGCAAGTTCTACGAGGATCCTAAGAACAACCCGCTGCCCACGCCCACCGGTCTCCTCGAGTTCTACTCGGCGCGGCTGGCCGAGCATTTCCCCGACGACAAAGAACGTGGGCCGTTCCCGAAGTGGATCGAGAAGGGCGTCACTCACGACGAGGCCCTGTCCAGCGAGCGGGCCGCGATGTTCCCGCTGCTGCTCATCTCAAACCACCCGCGCTGGCGTACCCACGCCCAGGGTGACGACAACAGCTGGGCCCGCGAGACCCCGACCGGGAAGGTGCTGGGATTCGACGGGTACAAGTACGAGCCCATCTGGATCCATCCCAGCGACGCCGAGCCACGGGGCATCAAAGACGGCGACGTGGTCAAGATCTTCAACGAGCGGGGCATCGTGCTGGTGGGCGCCCGCGTCTGGGAGAGGATCAGACCCGGCGTTGTCTACGTGGACCACGGTTCGCGCCACGACCCGTTGGTGCCCGGCAAGGTGTGCCGGGGCGGAGCCATCAACACTATCGCTCCGAACGGGCTCACCTCCAAGAACGCGTGCGGCCAGGCGACGAGCGGCTACCTGGTCGACGTGGAGAAGGTCAAGAACGAAGAATGGGAAGAATGGCGCAGGGACTATCCTGAGGCCTTCAGCCGGGTGTACGACCCGGGTGCCGGATTGCGCTTCGACGCCTGGATAGAGGGAGGCGACAAATGAAGGTCTTCGTCATCGATGTCGACCTCTGCGTAGGCTGCTACGCCTGCCAGTTCGTCTGCAAAGACGAGCACGTCGGTAACGACTGGTCTCCCATCGCCAAGCCCCAACCCGACACCGGCCAGTTCTGGATGCGCCTCGACGAGCACATCCGGGGCACCGTGCCGAAGGTGGAGATGCACTACGTCGCCAACCCTTGCATGCATTGCGACGACCCGCCGTGCATCCCCCCGTGCCCCATCGAGGGAGCCATCTACAAGCGTGACGATGGTCTTGTGATCATCGATTCGGATAAGTGCACGGGCTGCCGTCTGTGCGTGGATGCCTGCCCTTACGACGCCATCTTCTTCAACGACGACCTGAACCTCGCGCAGAAGTGCACGGGCTGTGCGCACCTGCTCGATGGAGGAGAGTGGAAGATCCCGAGGTGTGCCGACGCTTGCCCCACCGAAGCCATCAAGTTTGGTGAAGAGAGCGACTTCGCGGCCGAGATCGCCAAGGCCGAGGTGCTCAAGCCCGAACTTGGTCACAAGCCGCGGGTGTACTACCTCAACATGCCCAAGAAGTTCGTGGCCGGCACGGTCTACGACCCGGTGGCAAAGGAGATCATCGAGGGAGCGACCTGCACGCTGACAGGCGGTGACGGACCGGCGCAGACCGTCACCACCGACGGTTTCGGCGACTTCTGGTTCAGGGGCCTGGCGGACAACGCCTCGTACAACCTGAGTATCGCTGCGGCGGGCTACAAGAGCAAGACCTTAGACGACATCTGCACCGAGAAGGACGTCAACCTGGGAGACATAGCCCTCGACAAGTAGGCTCAGCAGCCGGAAGACGGCGCGCGTCCAGCATCGGACGCCGCCGCGACCACGGCTCCGGAGAAGAAATCGCGGCCCCGTCACGCACGTGACGGGGCCGCGTTCTGTGTTACCGCAAGGCACGTTCCAAGCTATCCTATGTGGTATCACGAGCAGAGAGAGGACGCGAGATGAACGAGTCCAGACACCTGACCGACCGCATCCTGCAGATGAGAGAGCTCATCCGAGACCGGGTCATCGCCGTGGATGCCGAGCGCGGGGTGAACATCACCGAATCCTATGAACGGAACCTCATGGTGCCCCCGGCCATCAAGAGAGCCAGAGCTACCTACGACGTCTGCTCGAAGATGACCTGCCGGGTGGAAGACTTCGAGATCGTAGTCGGCAATCTGGGGACGAGCTTCCTGGGGTCGGGCGTGTGGCCGGAAGATGGGTTCGATTGGATCTGTGAGGAGTTCGACGCCGGGGGCCTCTGGCTGCTGGGCGACGATGGCGTCTATCACCGCGACGACATGGAGACCAGGCTCTCCATCACCAAGGAGGAATTGGACAAGCTCTACTCCATCCGCGATTTCTGGAAGGGCAAGACCGTCTCCGACTACATGGATTCCTGGTACCCCGACGGGTTCGAGGAGTGGAGCGCCCTCGGGGGCTCCAGCTATTTCCCAGGCATGCCCGTCGGCAACCTGGCCAGCGGACACCTCATCGCAGGCTACCCGAAGGTCATCAACACGGGATATGCCGCCATCCGCAAACAGGCCCAAGACTGGATCGACGCTCACCAAGGCGACCTCATGGGCGGCGACGTGGAGAGGTACATGTTCTACAAGTCCGCGGTGCTGGTCTGCGACGCCGCCACCGTGATGATCCGGCGCTACGCCCAAGCCTGCTACGACAAGGCCGCGGGATGTGCCGATGCCGCGCGACAGACGGAACTCACCGGGATGGGCGACGGCCTCATGTGGATATCGGAGAATCCGGCCCGCACGTTCTGGGAGGCCGTCCAAGCCACCGTCATGTACCAGGTGCTTCTCTATATGGACGCCCGTTACCCGGCGCTCGCCTTCGGCCGGTTCGACCAATACACGTGGCCGTTTCTCCAAGCCGATCTGGAAGCCGGACGGCTGACCATGGACGAGGCTCACGAGATCGTCGACGCGTTCCTGCTCAAGGCCAATTGCTTCTACCGGGCCTCACCTCCCTTCTTGAACGAGGTCGTCGGTGTCGGCAACACCTATCAGCACACCACCATCGGGGGCGTCGATCCCGCAACAGGCGCTGATGCCACCAACCCGGTCACATACATGGTGCTCGATTCGATGGGGAGGCTCATGCTGCACGACCCGACCATCTCCGTCCGCATGCACAAAGAAAGTCCCGACGAGCTCTGGGACAAGGCCATCGAGATGACCAAGCTGGTGGGCGGATTGCCCCTTTTCCAGAATGACGAGGTGATAGTCCCCGCACTGCTGGAGGCCGGCTTCGAACTGAGGGATGCTCGGGACTACGGCCTCATCGGGTGCCAGGAGATCGTCGGTGCGGGCAACGACTACCCCGCGCCGAACGGGACCCACTGCAAGTCGACGATCCATTACGGGGTCATCCTGACCATGGCGCTCAACGATGGGGTCAACCCCTTCAACGGGAGGAGCAGCTCGCTCAAGACCGGCCACCTCTACGACATGAAGTCGTTCGACGAGGTCAAGGCGGCATATAAGGCCCAGGTGGAGCACTCGCTGAAGTGGCTCGTCACCATGAACAACTACTCCGAGCACATCGGCATGATGGTGAGTCCGCACCCCGCCCTCTCCATCTCTATGGAGGGCTGCATGGAGTCGGGCAAAGACTGCGTCTGCGGCGGCGCCAAGTACAATTCCTTCGGCGGTACGGCCACCGGCCTTGCCACCGTGGCCGATTCGCTCACCACCATCAAGTATATGGTCTTCGACAAGAAGATATGCACGGCGCGCGAGCTCTACGACGCCTATATGACGAACTGGGAGGGCCACGAGCCCCTGCGCCAACGCATCCTGAGCGAGGTGCCTCACTTCGGCAACAACGACCCCTATGCGGACGAACAGATGAAGTGGGTCATCGATGTCTATGTGAACGCCTGCAGCCAGATGTACAGCGAGAGGAGCAGGCTCTACAAGGCCGGCCTCTACGGCGCCGCCGACCACGTGGCGCAGGGCGCCCACACATGGGCCACCCCGGACGGCAGACGCACCGGCGACCCCATAGCCGATGCGGCCTCGCCGGCGCAAGGCAGAGACCTGCACGGCCCTACAAGCGTCTTCTGCTCGGCCGTCTGCTACGACCACAAGGATTTCTTGGACGGTATCGCCCTCAATCTGAGGATCCACCCCACCGCTCTACGCGGCCAAGAGGGCAACGCCAAACTGAGAGACGTGACCAAGGCCTACTTCGACCAGGGAGGCATGGAGGTCCAATACAACGTCGTGAGTTCCGACGATATGAGGGCCGCCCAGAAAGACCCGGCCGCCTACCGCGACCTAGTGGTCCGCATAGCCGGCTACTCGGCCTACTTCGTGGAACTCAGCGAAAGGATGCAGAACGACATCATATCGAGGACCGAGAATGCCGTCTGAGCTAGACCCTCCTGCCGGCGCGGCGCCGCTCGAGAAGCCGCCGGTGGATGCACCGCACGGCACGGTGTATGACATACAGGGTTTCTCCGTGCACGACGGCCCGGGCATCCGGACCACCGTGTTCCTCAAGGGCTGCCCTCTCAGTTGCCCCTGGTGTCACAGCCCCGAGTCCCAGCGCTTCGAGATCCAGCTCTCGTGGCGGTTCCGCAAGTGCGTGGGTACCTCGCTGTGCGGCCTCTGCCTGTCGTGCTGTCCGAAAGAGGCCATCAGCCTAGGCGAGATCTCGGAAGATACCGTTGCGGCCGGCGCCGGTGAGACGCCGGATGCGACTCCGGACGGCGCCATCCAGCTCATCAGGGTCGATTGGAACAAGTGCGACGACTGCGGGATATGCGCCGAGCAGTGCCCGTCTGACGCTCTCTCCATGTGGGGCAAGAAGTACACGGTCGGCGAGGTGGTCGACCGGGTCCTCCGCGATAGGCCTTTCTTCGAGCGGTCCGGCGGCGGCGTCACGGTCTCCGGCGGAGAGCCGTTCTCGCAGTCGCGGTTCACCCTGGCCCTGCTGCGGGCGCTCAAGGAGCAGGGCGTGCACACGGCGGTCGACACCACCGGCTACGCGTCCTGGGACGTCATCGAGAGAGCGCTCCCCTACATCGACCTGTTTCTCTACGACCTCAAGCACATGAACAGCGACACGCACAAAGCCGCCGTCGGTGTGCCCAACGAGACTATCTTGGAGAACGCGCGCCGCATCGCGGCCGCTGGGGGCAAGATGCAGATGAGGATCCCCGTCATCACCAGGTTCAACGACTCCGCCGAGAACATCAGGGCCGCCGCCGTGTTTACGGCGGAGCTCGGAGAGGCAGTTACTGTAGTACAACTGCTCCCGTACCACGCCATGGGCGTCTCGAAGTGGGAGCGGATTAGACACGACGGCCCGATATTGGAAGCAACCGCTCCGTCCGATAAGAAGATCGGGGAGTTGAAAGCCATATTGGAGGAGTACGGGCTTCCCGTACAGATCCACTGACGTGCCGCAAGAAGGATGATGCTGAATGTATGAGTTCTCTCCTGTCACACCGCGGGTAGCCCGTATCCGGCAGAGGTATCGCGATACCAAGCCGAAGGTCTGCATAGAACGGTTCAAGCTGGTCACCGACTTCTATCAGCAGAATCCGACCATGCCGCCCATGATCAAGAGGGCGAAGAACCTCCTCCATCTCTGCGAGAAGATGCCGGTGATCGTCCACGAAGACGAGTTCATAGTCGGCGAGTTGGCCTCCACCTATCACGGCTCGGCCCTCTATCCCGAATACGCCATCGGCTGGCTCTTCGACGAGATCAGAAGCGGCCACTTCCTCGACCGCGACCTCGACCCGTATGACATGGACCAGGAAGACATGGACTATGTCATGCGGTATGAGGACTTCTGGGCTGAGAACGACCTCAGCAAGCTGACCGACGCCGCTCTGCCCCCCGAGTTCTACGAGATCGTTGGCAACGGTGTCGTGACGTTCGGGGTCAAGGGATCGGGCGCCGGGCCCGTCGGCCATTTCTGCGCCAACTACGACAAGGCCGTCCGCAAGGGCTTCGGGGCCATCAAGCAAGAGGCGCTGGAGATGATCGCGAGCCTGAAGGGCAGGCTCTACGGCGACAGCGCCGAGCGTGAGCAGTTCTACTACGCCGTCACCATCGTCTGCGATGCCATGATCTTGCTCTCGAAACGGTACGCCGAGGAATGCCGGCGGCAGGCGGCCGAGTGCGCCGACGAAGACCGCCGCGCCGAGCTGCTCAAGATGGCCGACGGCCTCGAGTGGACTATGGAGAACCCAGCCCGCACCTTCGAAGAGGCGGTGCAGAGCCTGTTCACCTACCAGATCGCCCTTTCACTCGACGGCAACCTCCACGGTCTCACCTTCGGCCGGGTCGACCAGTACCTGGACAGCTTCTACCAGGCCGACCTGGCCGCCGGGCGCATCACGCGCAAGCGTGCGCAGGAGGTGCTCGACCTCTTCTGCTTGAAGATCGCCGAGATGAACAAGATATGGCCCTCGTTCGCCACAGCGGCCGCCGGGGGCTACACGACCGGCCAGCTCATCACCATCGGTGGCGTGAAGAAAGACGGCACCGACGCCACCAACGACGTCACGTACATGCTCTTGGAGTGCGCGCGCCGTCTGGTGCTGCACGATCCTCCCATGTCGCTCCGCATTCACGAAGGCACGCCCGACCTCCTCTGGGATGTCGCCATCGAGACCACCAAAGCCTGCGGTGGCGTGCCGACGTTCGAGAACGACAAGGTGATCATACCCGCGCTGCTGGACCGGGGTCTCGCCCTGGAATCGGCGCGCAACTACTGCCTCATCGGCTGCGTGGAACCCGGCGGTTGCGGTGACGACTGGCCCGCCAACGGGGGCCCCGGCCAGGAGACGTTCTGGCGCATACCCGGCGCGGTGCTGCTGGCCATCAACAACGGCATCAACCCCATGCCCAACTTCGACGGCACGCCGCAGCGGCAGACCGGCCTCCCCACCGGCTACCTCTACGACATGAAGAGTTTCGACGAGGTGTTGGACGCCGTCAAGAAGCAGATCGAGTACTTCATCGACTGGCACGTCTCGTTCTGCAGCGTGCGCGAGATGGTGGCGCGCCGCAACATGCCGCTTCCCGCGGTCTCTGCGACTGTGGACGGCTGTCTCGAGAGCGGCAAAGACGTCATGTTCGGCGGCGCGAAGTACAACGGCACCGGCTTTGCGGGAGTGGGCATCGGCACTGCCACCGATAGCCTGGTGGCCATCAAGTACATGGTCTTCGACAAGAAGCTCTGCTCGGCCCGCGAGTTCTACGACGCCCTCATGGCCGACTGGGAAGGCTATGAGCCCCTGCGGCAACGTATCATGAAAGAGATACCGCACTACGGCAACGACCTGGACTATCCCGACGAGATAGCCGAGTGGATCTCCAAGGTCATCACCGAGAAGGTGCGCTCGTGTGTCGGACCGCGCGGCAACCACTGGTCGGCGGGTCTCTACCCGGTGGCCACCCACGTCGCCTGGGGCAAGATGACGTGGGCTACGCCCGACGGCCGCAAAACGGGCGAGCCGCTCTCCGACGGCATCTCACCCATCCAGTGCATGGACACCAGCGGCCCGGCTGCGACACTCAAGTCCGCCCTCCGCATAGACCACCGCAACAGCGGCAACGGGACCCTGCTCAACATGAAGTTCCATCCGAAGGCGCTAGAGGGTGGAGGCAAAGACAAGCTCGTCGCCCTCATGAAGACCTACTTCGACCTTGACGGCATGGAGCTGCAGTTCAACATCGCCAGCAGTGAGATGCTGAAAGAAGCCCAGGCGCAGCCCGACGCTCACCGGGACCTGGTGGTCCGCATAGCAGGCTTCAGCGCCTACTTCGTGGAGCTGCACAAGGGTCTGCAGGACGACGTCATCAAGCGGACCGAACTCGACTTGGTCTAGAAGGCATCAGTCGGGGCAGGCCGGCGCGCCGGCCGCATGCAAGACCGAACCCCGCCGCTCAGCGCGGCGGGGTTCTCTGCGATCAGCGTCCTCCTATGCCCAAGCCGCCCCGTACTGCCCGATGGCAGCCGCGAACGGGTCGACGATATGCACGCCCCCGTCGATGAGGACGGTCGAACCGGTCATGAAGCTGGAATCATCGCTCCCAAGGAAGACAAACAGGCCGGCTATGTCCTCGGGAAACGCCGTATGACCGATGGGCACGTGCTTGCCCATCTCCTTGAAGACCCCGTCCATGTCGGTCTTCAGTACCTCCGCCATCGGCTCGAAATTGCCCTCGAGCATCTTGGTGCGGATGGGGCCCGGGCAGACCACGTTGCAGCGGACGCCCTGCTTGCCGTAGTCGAGCGCCACCTGCTTGGTCAGATGCATCAGCCCCGCTTTGGTGGCGCAGTAGGCGGGCCCCCCAGGCACCGCGACCACTCCGGCCAGAGACGCCACGTTGATTATCGAGCCACCGCCCTTTTCCATCATCGTGGGAATAGCCGCCTTCATCATGAGAAACGGCCCTGTCAGGTTGACCTCGAGCATCTTGCGCCAATCGGCGGGATCCATATCGACCACACCGCTGTTGATCTCTATGGCGGCGTTGTTGACCAGGATGTCGAGCCTCCCGGTGAAGCCGAGGGCGGCCTCGACCATCTTCTGCGCGTTGCCCTCTTCGGTCACATCTCCGGCAAAGATTGCGATGCTGTCCGCGGGCACGGAGCTCGCGACCTCTTCGAGCATCCCACGCCGCCTACCGGTGATCACTACCTTCGCGCCTTCGGCCACAAACCGTTGCGCGACCGCGGCCCCGATACCTGTGCCACCGCCGGTGATGAGTGCGACCTTGCCTTGCAGTTGCATGTGCACGCTCCCTACTCTTTGGGCGGGTCGCCGTCGAACCCGCCGGTTGGATTCAAGAAAATCTTACCCGGTTCGCCCGGCAGTGGTGTATACCAATCGGGGCAGCTGTGCGGGAACAGCAGCCTGGCCTGCCAGTGGAGGGCGAAATCCTCCGCCTTGACGTCGCCGTAGTACTGGTTCATGCCATCCACCAGCTCGGTTCCCGTCCTAGCCCGGCTGTAGACGTCGTCGTAGATGTCCAGGTACCTGATCGACCAGTCGACGCACTCGGTGTAGGTGAGTGAGACGTCTTCCTGTGCCTCCTCGAGGATGCGCAGCTTGGCCTCGTCGTGGTGCCCGGGGATCACGATACGGGGATCGAAGTCCATCAGCCGCGCGATATCCTTGCGCCACCGCGCCCGCCGCTCCACGTTGCTCTCGATCGGCCACAAGTTGCAGTCGTGGAAGGCCACGTCGGTTGCGCAGGCGACCCGGATCGACGGCACCCACACCACAGAATTGTTGATGCTGTCGCCCTCCCATCCGTCGGACACGAGGAGTTCCTCGCCCTCCAGCTCGAGACGCGGCTCGGCCATGGGCATAGGTATGGTGGTCTTTGGAGGGATGTCGGGGCCAAAGCGGTCGATGGCCCACATGTCGACCTTGTCGCTCGCAGTGAAGATCACATCCTTCACGACGCTCGGCAGGGCGACCACCTTCGCATGCGGGAAGGCGTGGGTAAGAACAGCGAGTCCAAAATGGTGGTCGGGATGGAAGTGCGACACGTATATGTGCATGAGGTTCTTCCTCATGGGGATGATATCCGCCACCATCCTGTGAGCATCGCTGAGTAGTTGCGAAGCATCTATGAGGATGGCGTCGCGTTCTCCGTAGAACAGAGTGGAGTTGCTGTTGAAACCGAGGTAGCTGTGCAGGAAGATCCTATATCTGAGTGGCACGGGGACTCCCTTCTTCAAGTGTGCGGGCCCGTCGCCCGCCGCATCTCGCAGGTGGATCAGTCGCGCCGCGCATATCCCAAGAAGGCCGACAACGACGCGGCGGCCTCCTTGACCGCTTCGGCATGCTTCACCTTCTCGTCGGGGCCGAATCTGCCCGAAGGCACGATGACCGACAGTGCAGCGATCACGTTGCCGAGTTGGTCTCGCACGGGAGCCGCCACGGCGCAGGTGCCCAGGTTGCGCTCCTCCAGGTCGTAGGCCACCCCCTCTGCCGCTACCCGGTCCAACTCGTGCGCGAGCGCCTCAGGATCCACGATGGTGTTGGATGTGAGTTGAGGACGAGGTCGGGCCAGTATCTCATCCCTCTCTGCCCCGGTCTTGTAAGCCGCGAAGACCTTACCGTTCGCGTTGGCCGTGTCGCCGATGATCCGGCCCAGAGCCACTTCACGACGGAAGGGCCGCGACGTGTCGACAAGATCGACGCCGACCGCAACACCATCGACCTCGATGGCGAGGGTGGCCGCTTCTCCCGTCTTATCAGCCAACTCAATGAGATAGGGCCTGACGATGGAAGCGAGCTCCGCATACCCATCGGTGAGATACATAGTGGCAAGCAACGCGGGACCGAGGTGATAGCGATTGGTCACCACGTCGCGCACCAGGTACTTGGCCGATTCCATGGTCCGGATCATCCGGTACGCGGTCATGCGAGGCAGGCCGGCGCCTTCCGCGATCTCGTCCAGGGTCCACTCACGGTTCTCCGCATCGAACAGACTCAAGATGCTGAGACCCTTGGCTAGGGCCCTCACTACGAACGCGTTCTCCCCCCCGTCGATCGACCGAGTACCCGACGCTGTTTCGCCGGTCTCTCTTGCCATAGCCTCGTCACTTCCTCCGAAACATGTCGGTGTTACACGAAAGCCATAGTACCGCCATCAGGATAGAGGATGGTCCCGGTAACGAAATCGGACGCCGGCGAAGCAAGGAAGACCGCGGGCCCGATAAGGTCGGACACGGTGCCCATCCGTCCCATAGGGATGTTGGCCAGAACCCTCTCATACCGCTGCGGTTCTCTGGCGATGGTGGCTTCGGTCATAGGGGTGATGGTGATGATCGGACCAAGCGCGTTCACCTGCACGTTCTTCGAGGCCAATTCAACGGCCAGCTGCTTGGTGATCATGTCGATCGAGCCCTTGGTGGCGCAATAGCCAAGGTTGCCACCCAGCGCACCGCGTTGCCCCCGGATAGACGACATGTTGATGATCTTGCCGCCTCCCTGCTCCACCATGTGCTTGGCAAAATGCTTGCAGCACAGCATCACCCCGCGCACATTCACGTTGAAGAGCTTGTCCCAGTCTTCCAGCGGAAATTCCGTGGCGGCTGATTTGATGTTGAAACCCTGGGCGTTCACCAGGACATGGACGCGCTCCAGATCCTGGACGGCGCCCTCCAGTATCTCCTCGACGTTCTTCTCTTGGTCCCGCCCGGTCATCACGGAATACGAGAAGACCTTCTGACCGGTCGCCTCCCTTATCTCCGCAACCGCGCTCTCCATACTGTCTACGTTGATGTCGGCGATTGCGACCTGGGCGCCGTAGGTGACGAAACCTTGGGCCAACCCTCGGCCGATGCCGCCGGCGCCGCCTATGACGACGATGTTCTTGCCCTTGAGGGAGAACAGATCATCAGGTATCTGCATTATCATGCCGCCTTTCTCTGTCAGCGTTTGACGATGCCGAGGATCTGCCGGGCCTCATCGGGGCTGACCGGCTCGATGTTGAGTTCCCGGGCTATTCGGACCGACCGCTCGACCAACTGCGCGTTGCTCTTGGCCAGCACGCCCTTGGCGTAGTAGATGTTGTCCTCGAGCCCGACGCGGACGGCGCCGCCCATGATCATGGCCGCCGTGGTCACCGGCAGCTGAGCTGCCCCCACGGCGCAGCAGTTGAAGTAGCAGCCTTCGGGGAGGAACTCGATCATGGAGTGGAGGGTCTCCGGGGTCGCCTCGATGGCGCCTTGATACTGCATGCCAAGCACCATGTTCACGTAGTACGGCGGGTTGATGAGCTCTTTCTTGATGAGGTTCTTCACGTCGCGGTACATGCTCTGCGAGTAGCACTCCATCTCGGGCTTGATGTTGAGATCGCGCATCTTGGCGGCCCAGGCCTCGATGTCCTTCGTCATGTTGGAGAACGGCACTCCCGCTTGGGCCCCGGTCTGGCGCATGAGGGTGCCCATATTAAGAGAGGCCGACTCGGGAAGGGCGTCCAGGCAGCGCACCCGCTCCTCAAGGGTGAGGTTGGCGCCTCCGCCCGTTGAGAACTGGATGATGATCTCGCTGCACTTGCCACGGACGGCCGCGAGGATCTCCTCGAACTTCTCCTTGGTACCGGTGGGCTTGCCCTGCTCGTCACGGGCGTGGATGTGGACGATAGCGGCCCCGGCGTTGTAGCACTCGAGCGCCGCCTGTGCGATCTCGTCGGGCTGCTCCGGAGTGCTGGGGTTCATGTCTTTGGTGACCATGGCGCCGTTCAGCGAGGCCGTTACGATTACCTTACCAGCAGGTAGTTTCATGATGACTCCTGTTCGTTCCGACTTGACGTGATCTCTATATGCGTTTGTAGATGAGGTCTTTCACGTCTTCGAAGACCTTGATGAGAGCGGCGTCGCGCTCCCGCAGCACCTGCTCGAGAGGACGGTCGCTGTAGTCGAAGAAGCCTTTGCCGCTCTTCACGCCCAGCTCACCTTTGTCCATGAGCTCCACCAGGCTCTTCGGCTGGTTGTCGATGGGCGCCTCGACGAAGGCCTTGTTCTGCAGGTTGCCGTAGCTGAGGTCGATGCCGGTGAAGTCATAGCGCTGGATGAAGCCCAGCACCATGGCCCGGGGGATGATGCTGGCCTTGACGGCCAGATCGAGCTGCTCGGCGGTCATGTAGCCGTTATCGAGCAAGAAGAAGCACTCCCGGCCGATGATGCGCAAGAAGCGGTTGATGCAAAAGCCGGGGACGAACTTCTCGAGAACGGTCGGAACCCGGTCGACCTTCTTCAGCAGTTCCACGACGAAGTCCACAGTCGCCTGGGCGGTCTCCGGGCCTTTGACCACCTCGACGAGGGGCACGATGTGCGGCGGCGCGAACCAGTGCGCGATGACGGTCTGCGGCAGCCGCGCGGCCGGCATGATCTCGTAGATGTTGAGGTACGAGGTGTTGCTGGTGAAGATGGTCCTCTCGGGACAGACACGGTCGAGTTCTTCGTACAGAGCCTGCTTTGCATCCACCTTCTCGGCGATGCTCTCGATGACGAAGTCGGCGTCGGTGGCCGCCTCTTCCACCGACTGAGTGGTCGTGACCCGGGCGAGTATCGCCGGGACGTCACTCTGCGAAAGCAGTCCATGCTCTACAAAGGTGGACAGGTTGGCGTTGGCCACCGACATCGCTTTCTCAAGAGTCTCGGCCTTCCGCGAGTACATAGTCACGTCGTATCCGGCGGTGGCGAACACCTGCGCCAGCCCGGGACCCATTGTGCCGGCTCCGAAGACCGCGATTTTCCGGATGTCGTCAGCGTTCACGAGAATGCCCCTTGTGCTTGTTCGACTTGCCAGAGAGAACGCGTCTCTCTGGTATCACTATACCACGCTATATATGCGGTATTTCGAACATGCGCAGGGCTCGTGGCGGTGCGTCTGGTAGGGCGCCTTCACGCCTTGCAAATAGACCATAGTTAGACTACGATATTCGCCATATTACTAGCTAATATCGAGATATCGTAACCGTGTTTCGTCGAAGCGGGTCGGTGTTCGCCAGTGTTCACGGCTGCAACGCCGGTCGGGGTTGCGACTAAGGGGGTGCCTGATGCACGTACTCGGAGTCTTGCACAAAGCGAAGGGAGCGTTGTGACATGAGATGGGGCATGGTCATCAACCTTGCTAAATGCACTCGATGCCATGGGTGTATAGCCGCCTGCCGGATCGAGCATTTTCTGCCGCTCCGCGTCACCTGGCCGCGGCTCATCGCGCTGGAGGTCGACGACGGAGTCACAGTGGACGTGTCCACCTATCCGGTCAGGTGCAACCAATGCAAGGAAGCGCCTTGCGTAGAGGTCTGCCCGACCAACGCCTCGCACAAACGCGAAGACGGGATCGTGGCTATCGACCCCGACAAATGCTTCGGCTGCAGGTACTGCATCATCGCCTGCCCGTACCAGAACCGCACGTACCTTTCCAGAAAGAGGAACCCCAACTACTTCCCCGAGCACGCGAAGACAGGGTTCGAGAAGAAGGGTAAGTCCATCTATCCGCACCAGGTGGGGACTACTGAGAAGTGCAACTTCTGCATGGAGCGCATCGATGCGGGTCTCGCAAAGGGACTCAAGCCGGGCATCGATCGCGAGGCTACGCCCGCCTGCGTCAACATCTGCCAGGCCAGAGCCCTCACCTTCGGTGACCTCGACGATCCCAACAGCAACGTGTCCAAGCTGATCCGTGAGAAGAACGCTTTCGTCCTGCACCCGGAATACGGCACGGAGCCATCCGTCTACTACATCGATTACAAGCTGGGTGGAGCTGTCTCCAACAAGGCCCCGATCGAAGCACAGACGGGCAGTCACATCCAGCACCTGAGCACTGTGTACGAGCCGGTCAAAGAGAAACTTGCCAAGAAGTACGAGGACTAGGTAGGGGAGTGGCTATATGAACGCACAGACAGCCCGTCAATGGATGGTCACCCATGAGTGGATGATCAAACCCATGGGCCAGACCGAATGGATCTCCGGCAAAGGGATACTCGTCTGGCTGGCAGAGGTCTTCTCCGCCCTGGGTACCGGTCTCTACCTGGTGGCGATCTTCTTCAGTCAATCACATCCTAAGGCCGCTTTCTGGGGCGCGATCCTGGGTTGGGTAGGGATCGCGGTCTTCAAGTTGCCCCTACACCTCTTCTACTTAGGCAAGCCCTGGCGATTCTGGCGGGCTTTCCCACCGTTCAGCACTGCATGGAAGACCTCGTGGTTCTCACGCGGCATCGTCTTCACCATGATCTTCTTGGTGTTCGCAGCCATCCAGATAGTGCTACAGGGCATCATCGTCTACGGAACACCCACAGGGGGCGTTGACGCCGCCAACTGGGTCTTCATGATCTTGGCCGGCATCACCTGCGTCGTGACCGCCGTTTATTGCGGGTTCGCCATGAGCTACTGCAAGAGCGTCCCCTTCTGGAACACCGGTCTGCTGCCGTTCGTGTTCCTTATCATGGGCATCGCGGACGGCTTGGCCCTCATCATGGGCGTGGGACTGGTCACTGGTGATGAGCTCATCGGCACCGCCGAGTCGATCACCCGCATCCTTCTCATCGCGAACGCTTTCCTCATCATCGTCTACCTCGTGAATGCCAACTACCAATCGAGCACTGCTGAGGTGTCCGTGAAGGAGCTGGTCCGCGGACACGTGGCCTGGGTCTTCTGGCTGGGCATCGTATTGTTCGGCATAATCATCCCGTTGGTGATCTCGATCATCAGCTACTTCACGGGTGAGGAAGCGACGACCGGACTTCTGGTCTTCGCGATCATCTGCCACACGATCGGGGCGTTCTCACTCAAATACGGGGTGCTCAAGGTCGGCATCTACAGACCCATTCTTCCGAAGTCCGCCGCCTACTAGGCCCGGGCTCATGTTGAGGAGACACTGATGGCAAAGAGAGAAGTCGTATATTCAACCTGCAAGAGCTGTCACGGCGGCTGCGGTGTCAAGGTCACCAAGGAAGACGGGGTCATCGTCCACATAGAGGGCAACCCCAATTCCCTGACCGGCGGCACCATGTGCTCCAAGGGCCTCTCGAGCATCCAGCACGTCGACAACCCGTACCGCCTCAAGTACCCCATGAAGCAGGTGGGCAAGAAGGGTTCGGGCAAATGGAAGCGGATCTCCTGGGATGAGGCGCTCGACACCATCGAGGCCAAGATGCGCGACGCCATCGATAACTACGGCGCCCACACCATCGCCATCTCCCAGGGCACCGGGCGCGGGTACAACCGCTATACCCACCGGCTGGCTCGCTCCCTCGGTACGGCCAACATCATCACCCCTGGGTACGTCTGCCACAGTCCCCGGCTTGGCCTCTACGGACTGGTGACGGGCTATGGCCGACTCTACTGTGACTACCACGGTTGGGGCGGTGAGTTCCCGAAGACCAATATAGTGTGGGCGAAGCAGCTGGAGATCAGCAGCGCCGACTCCGAGATGTGCTACTGGTTCATGAAGTCACTCGATTACTGCAAGAACTTCATCGTCATCGACCCGAGGGCCAGCGCGTACGCCACCCGAGCCACACTGTGGATCCAGCCCCGGCCGGGCTCGGACTGCGCCTTGGCCATGGGCATGATGAACGTCATCATCGAGGAGGAACTCTGGGACAAGGAGTTCGTAGAGAAGTGGACCTTCGGCTTCGATGAACTCCGCGAGCGGGTGAAGGACTTCACGCCCGAAAAGGTCTCCGACATCTGCTGGATCCCCAAGGAGCAGATCATCGAGGCCGCCCGGATGTGGGCCATCGACACCCCTGGCTGCATCCAAGTGGGCAGCTCTCTAGAGCGCCAGGCCAACTGCGGCCACACCCTGAGGGCAATCACCTGCCTCATGGGACTGGCCGGAAACATCGAGCGGCCCGGCAGCATGATCAGCTGGGTGCTCCCCGAGACCGGTCTGATCGAGGACGTCTTCCTCGAGCTGCCCTATACCGATGAGATGAGAAGCCACGTCATCGGCATCGACAAGTACAAGATGGGCGCCGCGCGGACCTGTAACCCCGACACACTGGTAAAAAAGGTCATCGCGGGAGAAGCGCCCATCAAGGTCTGGTTCAGCGTGGGCGGACAGCAGATCGTCCACATGGCCAACACCAAGGAAGTCGTGGAGGCCATCGAGAAGGTCGAGTTCATGGTCCACTGCGACCTGTTCATGGGACCCATGTGCGAGGCCGCCGACATCATCCTGCCTGCCGCTCACTGGTTGGAGATCGACGATATCTACGACATGCACCCCCGGTTCATGATCGAGGCGCACAACAAGGTGGTCGATCCGCCGGGCGAAGCCAGGTCGGACCACTGGATCTTCAATGAAGTCGGCAAGAGGATCAACCCCGACGCCTGGTTCGAGAGTGAAGAGAAGTCGCTGGATCACCAGCTCCGCAAGGGTGAAATCACTTGGAAGAAGTTCAGCGAGAACCTGGTGAGCGGCTGCTGGGGCCCGGACCAGGTGTACTACAAGTACAAGACAGACTACTGGAGAGAGGGCGGCGGGTTCCCCACTCCCACCGGCAAATTCGAGTTCCATTCGAACCATTTGGAGGGTCTGGGCTACGATCCTCTGCCGGTCTACCGCGAGCCGGGTGAGAGCCCCTTCTCCACGCCTGATCTGTTCAAGGAATTCCCGATCGTCATGAGCACGGGCTTCCGCCAGCCATGGTACTTCCTGAGCCAGTACCGCAACATCCCCTGGTTGCGCAGCTTCATGGAGTTCCCGCAGTGCCAGCTCCATCCGGAGACCGCCAAAAAGTACGGCGTTGAAGACGGCGACATCATCTGGATCGAGTCGCCCCGTGGCAGGATCCGTCAGAAGCTACACGTCTTTGCCGGCATCAAGAAGGGCGTCTTGATGGCCACCGCCAACTGCTTCTACCCGGAGGAGCCGTCCGAGGGATACCACGGACTCATGATCTCCAACCCGAATGTCCTCACCAGCAACGATCATCTCGATCCGATGTACGGGTCTCCCGACCTGACCTGCCTGCTGTGCAAGGTGTACAAGGCCAAGGACGAGGAGTTGACCGAGGAGGTCTTCCGCAGCGAGGAATACGGCTTCGTGCCGCCCTCGGGCAAGGAGGACGAAGACTAGGCGCCCCGACACCTACCGCTGGATGTCGAAGCCCCCGGCCGGCATATGCCGGCCGGGGGCTTCTTTGTGGTCTTGCACTCGGCGCGCGGCGCATTTGGACTGCGCCCCGCGGGACTACTTCCTCCCGTACTCCGACGCGAAGAACATGTCGTGGAAGAGGATGGGCTTTGAGGGATCGTTGATCTTCTTGAAGTTCAGCGGGCAGTGGTACAACCCCGCCGGCACCGACACAAAGGTGGCCTGCGTGAACGTGAACTTCTCCATCTTGTCCGGGGACTCACCCAGCCAGAGCTCGACCTCGCCACCCAGATCCATCATGTTGGTGAGGTCGCCGCCGACAAATAGGATGAACTGGTCGAAGTCGTGAGCATGGCTCTCCGAGATCATCTCGAACGGCTCGGAAATGGGCCACCAGGTCATGCGCACGTTCTTGTCCGGCGGGCCCCACCCGTCGGCGCCACTGACCAACGCCAGCCGGGCACCCTTCACTTCGGGGTGAGGGTTCTCGCCGGTGGAAAGAGGATTGCGGATGTACTTTTCGAGGGCCGACATCGTGATGAACCGCCTTTCTCGTAGAATGCGGGCCGGCGCCCGGGTGAACCCGGGCGCCGGCCGCGCTTGAGACCGTCTATCGGTGGACTAGTTGAGTTCTCTCACGAACGTGAACACGCCATCTTTGACCTGCCAGGCGTTGTAACCGCCATGGAGCATGTGATCATCGGGGCTGTAGTTGACCACGCCCTGCGAAACCGCGAGACCCTGGATGGCCTCGATGCCGTCACGGACCTTAGCCCGGTCGTCGCCGCCGACCTTCAGGCCCTCGAGCAGGATGCGGAAGGAGTCGTAGGCAGCCCCGGCGAACAGCGTCGGGGGCTCGTTGTACTTCGCCGTGTACCGCGTGGCGAGATCGAGCATGAGCTCCTTGTTGGGATAACCGTCAGGTAGCTGCGAGGGGTTCGTGATCCCGGCACCGATGAAGTACAGACCCTCCACGGCTTCCGGGCCCATAGCCAAGATGCCCGGGTGCGACGACACAGGACCGGAGTGGATGGGCACGGTAATCCCATAGTCCACCAGACCCTTGTGGATCTGCGCCGTTTGGACGACGGCAGACATCGCGAAGACGGCGTCCGGCTTCACTTCCTGGTAGGCGGCCCAGATCTTGTTGACAAACGGCGTAAGGTCGGTGGCGTCCAGCGGCCAGGTGTCCGGCAGCACGGTGATCTTGGCGCCTGCTTCCCCGACCATGTCTTTCAGCAGTTCGAGCGACTGGAAGTTCGGCGGCAGGATGTCGGCCGCGCCCAGGATGTTCTTCCAGCCCTCGGCCTTGATCTGTCCCATCAGCGCGTCGGCGACGTCAGGGGGGCCTACGCTGCAGACGAAGTCCCAATCGCCCATGGCGTTTGGATACTCGAGCGTGGGGGTGTCCCACCTGAGCATCGGGACCTGATACTTCTCGCACAGGGGCGCCACTGCAAGGCAGGGCGGAGTCGACAGCGGGCCCAGGATCGCAACCACGTTGTCCTGGGTGATCAGTTTGGTGGCCACAGCCACGGCGGTAGTCGGATCGGACTTGTCGTCGACGGAGATGATCTCGATCGGCCTGCCGTTGACGCCGCCGTTGTTGTTGAGGGTCTCGACTTCGAAATCCAACATGGCCTGCATGGACGGCATCGGCGCAGCCGCCGTCCCCGTCAACGACGCGATGACGCCGATCTTGATGGGCTCACCGGTCGCGGGGCCACCACCCGCCGTGGTGTCGGTCGGCGCCGCCGTGGTATCGGTCGGCGCAGCTGTAGTATCGGTCGGCGCAGCTGTGGTGTCGGTCGTGCCGTCGTCGCCACACGCAACCGCGAACACCAGCACGACCAATAGCACTGCCAACAGTCCTATTCTTGTCAGCTTTTTTACCATTCCCTCATCCCTTTCTGTCTTTTACAACCACTTCTTCCCCCCGACTGATCGCTCCAGCCTTTCGCGCTAGTCTTTCCCCAGGTATGCAGCGCGCAGGCGATCGTCCTTCTTCAACTCACCCGCATTACCGGTGAGCACAACGGATCCCGTCTGGATCACGGCTATATGTTCCGCGAGAGTGAGCGCCATCTCGGCGTTCTGTTCCACCATCAACATGGTGAGGCCCTCCTTGTTGAGCCGGGCAAGAGCCTCGAATATCCGCTCCACAGCCAGAGGCGCCAACCCCATGGAAGGCTCGTCCAACAAGAGAAGCATCGGCCGTCCCATGAGGCCCCGGCCTATCGCAAGCATCTGTTGCTCGCCGCCAGAAAGGGTCTTCGCGGGTTGCTTGCGGCGTTCGCTCAGCACCGGGAACAGTTCGTAGACGTAGGCTATGTCGTCAGCATAGCTCTTCTGCCAGTCTTTCCGGCCCGAGGCGCCCATGAGCAGGTTGTCCTCTACCGAGAGGGTCGGGAAGAGCTGACGCCCCTCGGAGATCTGGCATATGCCCTGGCTCACGATCTTCTCCGCAGGCATCGAGGTGATGGTCTTGCCCTGATAGCTGATGGAGCCGCGACTCGGCCGCAGTATCCCGGAGATGGTGTTGAGAAGCGTCGTCTTGCCGGCGCCGTTCGCGCCGAGGACCGCTACCACCTCTCCCTCGAGGACGGTGAGCGACACCCCGTGAAGAGCCTGTATCGATCCGTACGAGACGACGATGTCGTCAACAACGAGCGCCGTCCCAGCGTCCGCCCTGGCCTTCTTGCCGGCGACCACCTCTGCGACTTCTTCTTTGCCGACGCCCAGATACGCCTTGATGACATTCTCGTCTTGCTTCACCACGTCGGGGGACCCTGACGCGATGAGCCGTCCATAATCAAGGACGTTCACGGAGTCGGATATGCCCATCACCAGACCGATATCGTGCTCCACGATGAGCACTGTGATGCCAGCTGCCCGGATGGCGGCTATGCGTTCGACCAGATGGTCCCGCTCGGAGGCGTTCATGCCCGCAGCCGGCTCATCCAGAAGGAGCAGGCGCGGCTCAGAAGCCAGAGCTCGTGCTATCTCCACCATGCGTTGTTGTCCATATGGCAAGCTGCTGACCGGCCTGTCGGCATAGTCCACAAGGCCCATGAGGGCCAGTGCATCCATGGCCTGCGCACGCGAACGGCGTTCCTCTGCCCGCTGCGAGCGCAACCCCAGGCAGCACGACCAGAAACCCGACCGCTCGTGCCGGTGGCAACCTACCAGAACGTTCTCCAGCACGCTCATGTTCACGAAGAGCCGGAGGTTCTGGAACGTACGGGCGATCCCAAGACGAGCGGTGTTCGCGGGGCTCAGTTTCGTGAGGTCGACGCCGTCGAAGCTGATACGCCCCGCCGATAGCTCCTGCAGCCTGCTGATGGCGTTGAAAAGCGTCGTCTTGCCTGCTCCATTCGGTCCGATGAGCGCGGTGATACTCCCGTCCTCAACATCGAACGAGACCTCGTTCACCGCCTTGAGCCCGCCGAACGCCACCGAGGCTTCCTCGATCTTGAGCAGCGGCCCCTCTACTTTCCTTTCACCTGCACGGCGGGCCAGGTCTTCTTGCAGCAGACCGGAGGCCGCTGCAGTCGCCGGTGCGGATTCGTCCGTGATCGGCACGGCGGCTCGAGGCTCTGTTTCCGCGGCCTCGCGCGTCTCCTCCGTCTTGAACAACCTTTTGAACCAAGCCCACGTGGAGGGACGCAGGCCTAGGATGCCCACCGGCAGGAAGAGAAGCAGCAGTATCAGGATGATCGAATAGGCCAGGCCGCTGTACTGCTGGATAACCGTGACTCCGTTGACGATCCACGTCATGATTATGGCCCCGATGATCCCACCCCAGATGCTTGCCGCTCCACCGACCAATGACATGACGATGGGCAGGATCGCAGCGTTGAACGTGAACGATCCGGGGCTCACCGAACCGGTCACAAAGGCGAACAAGCCTCCCGCCAATCCGCAGATAACCGCGTTGATGACGAAAGCCAAGAGTTTCCAGTTGGGGGTGCGGATGCCAAGCGTAGACGAGGCGATCTCGCTGGTGGCAATAGCCCGGAGCGAGCGGCCGAAACGGTACTTGAGACCACGCTGCACCAGCAGGAGGATCACGATGGCGATTATCCATACCATGTAGTACTGGCGGATGAAGCTGCCCATCTCGAGGCCGAAGAGGCTGAGCGCCGGGACTCCCGGGAAACCGTTCACCCCACCGGTCGTATCGCGCAGTTGGATGACGATCACCGTGAATATCTGGCCCAGCCCGATGGTGGCCAGAGCGAGATAGAAATAGCGCAGCTTGAGCACGGGCCGGCCGATGATGAGCGCGATGATGCCGGGGACGATGGCTCCGATGACCAAGGCTGCCAGAGTCGGCACGTCAAGCTTGATACAGAGCAGCCCGGCTATGTAGGCGCCCATGCCGTAGAAGGCCGAGTGGCCGAACGACAGCTGGCCGGCCTGGCCGAGGATGACGCCCACCGCTATGGTCAGCATCGCGAACAGACCGGCCGTGGTCATGACACTCATGGCATAGAGGTTCTTGTAGACCAGAGGCCACACAAGCAGCGCCACGATGAAGACGACCTTGGCTACGGTCACGTAGCGCTGTGTGAAGAGTGAGCGGAGACGGTCCACGGCGCCGGCCTTTGTGACATCCACCGGGGCGCTCACATCTCACCTTCAGTCATAGTCGTGCCCAGAAGACCCTGTGGGCGGAAGTACAAGATCAAGATGAGGAGCCCGAACGCGATGGCGTTCTCCCACCCGGTCGGCATGACGCCGGTGAGAAGCGACTGGATGAGCCCCAGCGCCAATCCGCCTAACACGGCGCCGCCACTGGAACCCCACCCGCCCAGGATGGCGCCGATGAAGCCGTTCAGCCCCCAGGTGCCACCCGACATGTACGTCATCGGTATCAACGACGTTATCGCCAAGCCGCCGATGGCCCCGATGAGCGATGAGATGGCGAAGGCGAGGATGATCATCTTATTCGTGGAGATGCCGCACTTGCGGGCCGCGTTCGGGTTGGTCGCCGTAGCCGTCATCTGCTTGCCGATGCGGGTACGCGAGCTAAGTAGATACAGAGCCACGAAGATCAGGACCATCAGCCCGATGACCCATAGGTTCTGAGGCGCAAGACGCACGCCGCCGATATGCCACATCTGACTGCCGGTGAAGGCTGGAACGCTCTTCCCATACCCCCCCCAGATGAGTAGCACCAGGGCTTCGAAGAGCAGGCTGAGACCCACCGTGGCAAGGATCATGTTGACGAGCGAGGTCTTCATGATGGGTTTGAGCACCAGGAGATACATCCCCACCGAGATGATCACCACCGCGACAAGCGTGATGATTATCGCCAGCCAATAGGGCAGACCGGCCTGGCTGAGCAGCGAGAAGCCGAAGAACCCCGCCATCATGACGAAGCTGCCTTGGGCCATGTTGACGACGTGAGAGGTCTTGTAGATCGTCACGTACCCCAGCCCGATGAGAGAGTAGATGGCTCCCATCGTGATACCGGTGATCACCAATTGCAGGAATTGTGTCATCTAGTGCACCTGCCCCCAGCTTGACGGTCCTCGTGTTTGCTCAATAGTCACAGCGGAATCGCTTCGCGCGTCACCTGTGATCCGCGGCTCCGCAAGTGGTTCTTGGCAGAGGAGCAGCTGCGCCGCGGCAATGATCTCGTCGCTGGTTATGTCGGGCAACGTGCCCCGCTTCTCCAAGGATGTCACGTACCAACCTGTCTGAACGCCGTGGATGAGAGAGATGACGACAAAGGACAAGCCGGCCGGGGTGATGCCAAGCCGGCCAAGCCCCGGCTCCGTCCTCGTCACCGCGGCACACAGGTCAAAGATGCGGTCCAGGTAGCGATGGTACTCCCGAGCGGCCCTCTCGCAGAGCACCGGGGCACTGTCGTCGAGCGGCACCAATCCGCAGGTCTCGCTGTAACAGAAGTGGCTCAGAAGGAACGCCATCATAGCCGGTTTTTCCTGGTAATTGCAGAAAACGGTCCGCATGAGCTGCTCAAGAAGGTTCCGAGGATCGGGGTCTTCCTCGGAGGCTGCGGCCAAGGCTTCTTCTAATCGGGTGTTGATCTCTTCCCAACACGAGCCGTACACGGCGCGAAGCACGCCGTTCTTGCTGCCGTAGATCCGGAGGATACCGCTCTCGCTCGTGCCGGCCGCACGGGCGATAGCCCGCAGAGAAGTCCCAGAAAAGCCCCGCGTGAAGAAGAGATCCCGTGCCGCATTCAGAATGCGCTGTGAGACTTCTGTGCTTGTTTGCACTCGCATGCTCTCCCATCTGGGCCGACTGCGGGGCAGTAGTAGTGCTCCCACTATACTACCTGAGACAGTTGGTTTCAGGATCAACCGCGGGAACGTGCAGCACGCCCGTCACGCGCCCGCCCGGCCGGCCGACTGTCCGTCCGCACTGGGAGTCGCACCGCGGGCGCGTGTCTCCGCCGCCCAACCTGCCTCCCGGAGAAAAACGGCGAGGATGGCGCCGGCGAAGAAGATACCGGCCGACAGGACGTACGAGTACTTGAGCGAGCCAAACGAGTCGGCCATCTGCCCGGCAAGATAGGGACCGACCACTTGGCCGACGCCTATGAAGATGGTGACGAAGCCCAGAGAGGCCGACGCGAGTCGCGGGCCGAACTGGTCACCACACCCCGCTCCAACGATCCCGGGCACCGCGAGCGCAGTGAGTCCGCAGAGGAGCGCCGAGATGACGAGCCCGGGCATCGAAGGCCACCAAGCGAAGAGGGCTGCGGCGACCCCCTGCAGCAGCAGATTTCCCGCGAGCGCCCTCCCCCTGCCCACGCGGTCGGAGATGGCGCCCCACAAAAAGCCGCAGAAAATGCTGGCCACTCCGACGATCAAGAAGAGGTTGCCTGCAGTCGCACTCGTGAGCTCCAGATCAGCCATAAGCCGTTTCTGAAAGAATGTGAAATAGATCATGTACGCCAGCCCGAACGCCATGTAGACGAAGCCCATGTGCCAGGCATACCGAGAGCTGATGACGTTCTTCATGCCGACGGTGGACCCGGTGCGGATCGTGACGGGCGCCGGCTTCCAAGCGGCCAAGGTAGCCGCTACTCCTTCGTCACCCCGATTGACCGACGTCGCCTTGCTCGGCTCGGCCGTCCAGATGGACCCTTCCCCCGCAAGGGCGTGAGGCGCCGTGTACGGACGGTTCCGCTGGACAATGAAAGTGACGATGCCCATGGCGAGAGTGAGCGCGGCGAAGAAATACCAGGCGTATCGCCATCCGTCGTCCGCACTGTTCTCGATGATCCGTGGCACTACGGGGCCCGCGATAACGAGAGCAAGCGAGGCGCCCGAGCTCACTATGCCCGAAGCCATGCCCCGGCGGCGCACGTCGAACCAGGCCGACATGAGAGCCACCGACGGCACCAGCACGGTGCCCGCGCCGACACCGGTCAGGAACCGCCCGCCCGACGCCGCCACCATGCCCTCGGAAATGCCGGTTATGAACATGCCGAGCGCGGCGACGATCGAGCCGGCGGTGACCACCACGCGGGGGCCGAACCGCGACGCGAGGATACCTCCTACGGCCGCGCTCAGCACATAGCCGGCAAGATTCCACGAAGCCAGTGAACCCGCGGCCGCGGTGCTGATGCCCAGCGCTTCCTGCATCGATGGCAGGATGGCACTGTAGCCGAAGCGCCCCAAGCCGATGGCGCCGAACACGCCCAGGAAGGCCATGCCCAGCACGATCCAGCGATACGAAGATCTCTGCGTCATACGCGCCGAGAAAGACGTCGGACCACCCCTTGGAGGAGTGGTCCGAGCGCTCGAAGAACGATGCAGCCGCACGTGTTACCCGGTCTTGCAGTCGCCTGTGGGCTCGTTCGCCACGGCCGCGCCGAGACGGAAGGCCTCCAGATTGACATCGATCGTCTTCGGTGGGACGGCCTTGCGGATGACCGCCTCCCAGGTCTCGGGGGCAAAGGGCAGGGTCGGCGAGATGGCGCCCAGCATGGCTACGTTGGCAGCCTTGACCGTCCCCGCCTTGGCGGCCAGCTCGTTGGCGTTCACGCACTTTACGTTGGGCCACGCCGCCTTGATGAGACCGTCCACATCCTCGGGATAGGTGGCCAGGCCCGCCGACACCGGGCTGGGGTTTATGCGCAGCGCGTTGTACACCAGCACGCCGCCCGGCTTCAGCTGATTGACATAGCGCAGCCCTTCCAGGGCCTCGAACGCCATGAGAAGGTCGGCCGTGCCGGCCGGCACGAGTGGCGACCAGACCTTGTCGCCGAAGCGGAAGTGGCTGGTCACGCTGCCGCCCCGCTGGGCCATGCCGTGGACCTCACTCTGCTTGACGTCGTACCCCTCGCTCATGGCCACTTGGCTAAGGACATAGCTGGCAAGGACGACGCCCTGGCCGCCTACGCCGGTGAGAAGCACGTTGGTAGTAGGACGAGCGGTCATCACGACACCTTCCCTTCGGCCGGGACTGATCGGGTGATGGCGCCCTCTTTGCACAGCTGAGAACAGACCCCGCACCCGGCGCAATCGACCGGATTGATCTCCACCTTGCGGTCGCCGTTGGCGTCGTCATACAGGTTGAGAGCCCCGCAGCCCGCCTGCAGACAACGCTTGCAGCCGATGCACGCCTCGGCGTCGATGACGAAGACCGGCTTTCTTATCTTGTACTGGAGCACGCACGGCGCCTTGGCGATGACCACCGAGAGTTCGCCGGACGCCAGTTCCTCACGGAGAACGCGTTCGGTCTCCTCGAGGTCGTACGGATCGATCGTGGTCACCCGCTTGATCCCCAGGGCAGCGCACAGGGCCGGGATGTCCACGGTGGCTACGCTCAGTACATGGTCGTTCCCGCAGCGTTCGCCCACCCTGTTCCCGAACGCTTCACGGATACCGAGGCCGCGCCGCTTCTCTGCGCAGGCGCCATCGGCTACCGGTCATTACGGCTGACGGGACTGGAAGACGGCCAGAATCTGGGGTTGACGGGGTTCGGGGCCTCGGCACATCTTGTCCTGAAAATGGTCCGGCGCCGCTATCCCCATACCGACGTCTATGTATTCGCTCGAAGTGAAAAAGAAAGGGATTTTGCCCGTCAACTGGGCGCCGTCTGGGCAGGAAGCACGACAGATCCGTCGCCCCGGAAGCTCCATGCCGTCATTGACACGACGCCTGCCTGGAAACCCATCGTCGAAGCCCTGAAGAACCTCGAAAAGGGCGGACGGCTGGTCATCAATGCCATCCGCAAAGAGGAAGGAGACAAAAGCGAACTGCTGAATCTGGATTATCCCGATCATCTCTGGCTGGAGAAGGAAATCAAGAGCGTGGCCAATGTAACGCGCCGGGATATAAGGGAATTCCTTGAATTAGCCGCCGAGCTTTCCCTTCAGCCGGAAACACAGGAATATGAATTGCATGATGCCAACAGAGCTCTGGCTGAACTCAAGGAGGGAAAAGTCCGCGGGGGTAAAGTGCTGGTCATGCGTTGATGTATCAGCCTGTTATTTCAACGCGGAACGGGAAAGAACATCAGGGCATGCCAGGCGCACGCCAAAGCCGTGCGTCGAGGAGCCGACGAACATGACCGCATCATAACTCTTCGAATTCTATGAATATGCAATGATGGAACCGATCTCCAATCAAGATAACCGTCTGGAACAGCTTTCACAATCCGTCGCCCGCATGCCGAGCCTGTCCGTCACCATGATGAAGGTTCTGGAAATCTGCAATTCCCCCGAAGCCTCGCCTGATGACCTGAACCGCGTCATCTCCCTGGACCCGGTCCTGGCCGGCAAACGTCCTCTCCGCAGACCAGTGTCACACCGGCCAGCGCCGCCCCGAAGGCAAGCGATTCCCAGTCCTCTTGCGTGGTCTCCATCGGGCCGAGAGCCTCGGTGATGACCGGCAT
>ENA-UOUL01001269-UOUL01001269.1-bioreactor-metagenome-genome-assembly--contig:-NODE-1269-length-37145-cov-6.357964_pt1 | contig 37145 bp, 47 predicted proteins | sample MGYA00249838_ERZ747220 | MGnify/ENA primary metagenome ERZ747220 (study PRJEB28778, sample SAMN05720191) | bioreactor metagenome | isolation source: Anaerobic biogas reactor | place: USA:Washington... | reverse complement strand
CGAGGGAGTAACCGGACGCAGGCATGGCCCGCCGTCGTGGCGACGCGATCAGTTGGCCCCGCCCGTGTTCGGATAACGCCGGAGGCGTCACCTGGCGGCGACGGGTCCGTGCCGTGACTTTGAAAGGATGCCCGTGTACGACGCGAAGGACGTGAAACGGCTCGCCAGCGGTCGATGGGCTGACATCCTGGCCGCCGTGGCTGGACTGCCCGCCGTCGTCCTCGACGGCCGTCATCATCCCTGCCCACGGTGCGGCGGGTCTGACCGATTCCGTTTCACCGACGACGACGGGGACGGCTCGTTGATCTGCAATCAATGTGCCCGTCGCTCGTGCGGAGACGGCCTGGCCAGCGTGCAATGGGCTCTGGGGTGCGATTTCCCTGCCGCCGTCCAACGTGTCGGGGAGTACATCGGAGCCCCGCCAGCGGCAAACGGCAAGCCGCAACGGGCTCGCAAGACGGCCGTCGACCCGTCCAAGGACTTGCAGCCCCTACCGTGGTCCGATTCGCTGGCGGCCCTCTGGTGCTCGCGGAAACGGCCAATCCTGCCAGGAGCAATTCTCGCCGCCAGCGGACGGCTCGCACGATACCGACAGCGGCACACAGTGATCGACCTACCCGTGATCGGTCACCGGGGAGAGACCACCGGCCACGTCATCGCCAATGTCACCGGCGGCACGTTGCCTCGATTCGACCAGGCGGGGAAGCTGATCGGCCAGGTCAAGACAAAGTTGACATGGGGCTCGCAGCCGGGGTTGATCGGCCGTCTGCCGGGGCACGAGACGACGATCCTAGTGAAAACAGAGGGGCCGAGCGACGTTCTCGCCCTGCTATCGGCCGCCGAGCTGCCGCCCACGGTGGCCGTGGTCACCAACGAGGCCGGCGCCGGACAAAAGCCGCAGCCGTGGATCCTGCAATCCGCGGCCGGCAAAAAGGTCTGGGTGGTTGGCGACGCGGACCAGCCAGGAGAGCAAGGGGCGGCTCTCTGGGCGTCCGCGTTCGCCGGCCACGCGGCCGAAGTACGGCACGTCCGGCTACCCTACCCCGTGACTGCAGACCACGGGCGGGATCTACGTGATTGGCTCGCAGAGGGGCACGGATGGGCCGATTTCGTCGCCCTGGCCGCCGCCGCCCCGATCGTCCAGCCAAGCAGCCAGCCCGCCAGCAAAGCGTTGCCGGAGGCCGTCGACGACCCGCATAGACTGGCACGATTGAACCTGGAGAGATACGCGACCAACAATCAGGGGCGCACGCTGCGCTTTTGGAGGTCCGAATGGTTTGTCTGGAAACGCAACCGTTACCGAAAGATCGGAGAAGATGAACTGCGGGCCAAGTTGGCCGCCAGCGTCAAGCAGGAATTCGATCGAGCCTACCAGGCCGCACAAACAAGCGACGTCCGCAAAGTCACCGGCGGCCTGATTTCCAATGTGATCCTAGCCACGTCGGGATATGTCAATCTTTCGGCAGAAGTCGAATTCGGCACCTGGTTGGAAGACCGCAGCCGCCGAAATTACGTTTCCATGCAAAATGGGATCCTCGATATCGACGCCGTCCTCGCCGGCAAGGAAGAGGACGAATGCCTGTTGCCTCACTCGCCGCAGTGGTTCAGCCTCGTTTCGGTCCCCTATTCGTTTGACAGCGACGCGGGGGCCGAGCCGACCCGCTGGCTGGCATACCTCGACCGCGTGCTGGAGTCCGACCACGAGCGTATCGCTATCCTGCAAGAATGGGCCGGATACCTGCTGACGCCGGACACGGGCCAACAGTGTTTTATGATTTCCGAGGGTGACGGCGGAAACGGAAAGTCCGTGTCTGAGGCCGCCCTAACCGCAATGCTAGGTGTTGACAACGTCGCCAATGTGCCCCTGGAGGTCTTTGGCGTTCGGTTTCAACTGACGCACACGATAGGGAAGCTCGCAAACTTCTGTGGGGATGCAGGGGAAATCGACAAGGTCGCCGAGGGGCACGTCAAAGCGTTCACGTCGGGAAATCGAATGAATTTCGACCGCAAGGGGGAGGATCCTATTGACGCCACCCCGACCGCCCGGCTGATGATTTCCTGCAACAACGTACCCCGGTTTTCTGATCGGACGGATGGAATTTGGCGACGAATGATCCTCTTGCCTTTCCGTACTAAGATCCTGCCGCATGAGCGGGTAATCGGCATGGACAAACGGGAGTGGTGGGAGGCCAGCGGGGAACTGCCGGCCATTTTCAACTGGGCTCTTCTTGGCCTGGCCAGGCTGCGAGAACGAAAACAGTTCACAATCAGTCGTGTGGCTGAAGAAGCCAAAGAACAGTTCCGAGAGGAATTCAACCCGGCCCGTGCGTTCCTGAAGGACTCTTGCGAGCTTTCACAGTCGGGGTTGATCGTCGCTAACCTGCTTTATCGAATTTACTGTGACTGGATCAAAGAAAACGGACATCGGCCGCTATCAGAAAAGCAATTTGGCCGGGAACTTTCGCGTTGTTTTCCATCAGTGAAGAGAATTCGGAAGGGTGACCGCGGAAATCAGAAGTGGTGTTACGAAATGCTGCAATTTACAAAAGACGAAATTTGCGGAAACAAAACATACGATGCAACGCTTTTTTAGCTGCAGATATTGGGACTACTGCGACTACGGACTTTTCGGTAGTCGTAGTAGTCCCTGTAGTCCCATTATCCTACACTACGCTAAGAGAGAAAAATAAAAAATAATATGTGAAAAAACAGATGGTAGTAATATACATGCCTGAATAATAGGTGGTATGGGGGACTGCGACTACTGCGACTACTACGACTACGGGATTTTTTCTCATGCCAACGCTACTTGAAAAACTTGGAGCGACGAAAAATGAAACTCGACAGGAAAACGCGACGACTAATTCGACAAATCAAACAGGGACGAATCCTGAAAGCCGCCCGGCCGGCCCGGCGCCGTGTCCGGATTGCGGATCTCTTCTCGCTTGGCAAGACCATTACGGCCGAGACCATTGTTTCGGCTGCGAGCCGTACCCCAGCGAGCGACTCGTTGCCGGGCTCTACGTCGCCCACGAAGGCCGCTGGCTGACGCCGCGGGAAGAGCGGGCCACCCGAGGCAAATCCTCTGGCCAGGATGCTGCTTGCCGTCACCAGCGGCTACGGAAGCTGATCGTCGTGGCCAGTTGCGGATTCATGCGGGACCCGTCGCCGGAGCTGTACTACGAATGCCGAGATTGCGGCTGGTGGTTCGTGAAGGAAGAGCTTGCGGAACAAAGCGCGCCATGACAAAGCGAGGATACGCTTTGTTTGCATGGATGCGACGCAACAGAACACGGAAGTCGAGATCATGGGGCGAGCTGTATCTTCTGGGCAGTCTTTGCGATCTGTTGCCTCGTCTGCTGGGGTGTCGCCAACAACGGTCCTACGTAGGTTGATTCGGGCGGGGGATCCGTTCCAACGTCGTCGGCATAGGCCATTACTGAGCGAAGAGCGATGCCGAATCATACGGCTAGCCGAAGAAGGGGAAACATCCGTTCGCCGAATCGCGATCACGGTGGGACGCGGAAACAGTTGGCATAGCGTGCGTCGAGTGTTGGAAGCCGAAGGCTTGCCACGCATCGCCAAGCCGCACAGATGCGAGCACTGCGGCTATCTGGTCACCGTGCAGCCCTGCATGGTGTGTCAGGCCCTGGCCGCACGGGAGAAAGCAATCCATGCCACAACGAGCTAAGCCGATGCCACGCAGGCTGAAGCCGCGGCAACGGAAGTCCGCCTGCCAACGTGGCTACGATCGTCGCTGGCGAGATGCCAGCAGGAGACACCTCGCACAGCATCCACTATGTGCCGAGTGCAAGAGGCAGGGCAGAGTGAGACACGCGACATTGGTCGACCATGTGCGACCGCACAAGGGCCGAGACGATCTGTTTTGGGACGCGAGCAACTGGCAATCGCTGTGCGTCGAGTGCCACGTCGCCAAGACAGCACGGGGGGAATAATCGGATGGGGGGGGCCGATTTTCTAAGCGGGGCGACTCCTGTAGACCACACCGCCCTCGACTATATTTTTTGGGGTGTGTAAGTGGGGGGTATTCAATGGGGCGGCGGCCGAAGGCGAAGGTTGAACGGTCGGTTGATCGGGAGGCGGGGCAGCTGCTGGCGGTGGCGCCGCCGCCGCCGAAGGGGCTGGGGTCTGTAGGGCAGGATTATTGGCGACGGCTGACGTCGTCGCTAGTCGAGACGAAAAGCCTCACGCAACAGATGCTGGTCCCGGTCGAAGCCCTGTGCGGGCAGTGGGAAATCTATTGCCGCTGGAAGTGGTGGCTGCAAAGCAACTGGGATCGTTGGACGACCAAGGCGCCTTCGGGGTACGAGATGGAATCGCCGCAGGTCCGATTCTGCAAGGACGCGCTGAGCGAGTGCAACAAGTTGTGGAAGCTGTTGCGATTGACGCCGGAGAAGGCGGGGACTCAGGACGTGGGGAATGTGTTCGACGTGGCGGCGCAGAAGGGGCGCGGGGATGAAGAAAATCGGCCGCCGGTCTGACGGAAATGGGGCGAAGATGGCGCGAAAACGGAAGCAACCGGATCAAAAAACGGAGAAATTCCCGCTACGTTTGGAGTGGCGGAGCCCTGCCGAACTGGCCGAGAATCCGCGCAATTGGCGGGTGCATCCGGAGAATCAGCAGACGGCCCTTGCCGGGGCGATGACGGAGGTCGGATGGGCGGGTGCGTGCCTCTACAACGAGGCCACGGGGCGGCTGATTGACGGGCATCTGCGGTGGAAGGTGGCACAGATGCAGGGGTGCGAGCTGGTGCCGGTCCTCGTGGGGACTTGGACCGAAGAGCAAGAGCGGAAGATCCTGGCGACGCTTGACCCTCTGGCCGGGATGGCTGGTGCCGATCCGGTGGTCCTCGACGAGTTGCTGCAGGGGGTGCATACCGGGTGCGACGATCTGCGGGACATGCTCACTGACCTGTGGGACGACGTCCAGGCCGACGCGATCGCGGGCACGGAGACTGCCGAGCCGCAGGACGCGGAGCCGCAGGTCGACCTGGCGGAAGAGTTGCGGAAGAAGTGGAAGACCGCGGCGGGGCAGCTGTGGCTGCTGGGGAATCATCGGCTGCTGTGCGGGGACTCGACAAAGGCGGAGGATGTGGCGCGGGTTCTCGATGGCGGCAGGCCGCTGCTGATGGTGACGGACCCGCCGTATGGGATCGATCACGATACAACTTGGCGAGAAGACGCCGGTATTTCTACGGCAGGCCCACAGTCGGCGCACGATATTGAATGGGACGGAAACGCCGATTGGCGGGAGGTGTACCAACTGGCTGGCGTTGACATCGCCTACGTTTGGCACGCTACGACATTTAGCCGAGTTGTTGCAGATGGTTTAGAAAACGCTGGGTTGATCGTCAAGCAACAAATCGTCTGGAACAAATCCGTCGCCGCGTTTGGGAGAAGCCATTACAGTTATAAGCATGAACCGTGCTGGTATGCAGTACGGAAAGGAAGAACGTCGCGATGGTGCGGACCAGCCAACGAGGTAACTGTTTGGGATCTTGCGTCACCTCGTCACATCATAGGAGGAAGCGACGAAGAGAAGCAACCACATAGCACCCAGAAGCCCCTAGAATGCATGGCCCGCCCGATCCGCAACTACGACGCGCCGGAAGTGTACGACCCATTCCTCGGCAGCGGCACAACCCTAATCGCCGCTGAGAATCTTGGGCGGCGGTGTTTTGGGATTGAGATCAGTCCGGCGTATTGTGCCGTGATTTTGGAGCGGTACGCCGATGCGTTTCCTGGCCAGGCGATCAGGCTGGCGGACTGATGGCGCGGCAATCGACGAAGCTGCTGGAGTTGAAGCGGTGGGCTCGGCGGCGGGGGTGGTCCTCGTGGTTGCGGAAGGGGGAGGGGGAAGAGGCGGACGAGCGGGCGCTGCTGTCTGGGCACTGGTTCAATCCCGAGCGCGGGGAGCACGCGGTCAAGTGGATTGAGCGTTACTGCAAACTGGTCGAAGGTGCTTGGCGTGGGCATGAGTTCCGGCTGCTGGAGTGGCAGTGGGACCTGCTGATGCGGCTCTTCGGCTGGGTGCGGTGGTCGAAAGAATGGGAGCGGTACGTCCGACGATTCCGCTGGCTGTATCTGGAGGTTCCGAAGAAGAACGGCAAGTCGCCGATGCTGGCGGCGATTGGGGCGTACCTGCTCTTCGGCGACGGGTGCCACTCGGCACGCATCTATTCCGTGGCCACGTCGAAGAAGCAAGCTCAGATCGTCCACGGGGCGGTGGTCGATATGGTGCGGGCATCGCCGGAGCTGACATCCGTATCGCGGATCCGGATGCAGGACGGCTACCTGGTGGTCGAGTGTCCGAAGACGGGCGGCAAGTGGTCGATCGCCGCGGCCGACGCGAAGACGGCGGACGGGGTCAACGGGCACTGTCTGGCCGACGAGTTGCATCGCTGGACGGATTGGGAATTCTGGAACACCCTGCGATGGATGCTCGCCGCGCAGCCGGAGGGGCTCTTCGCCGCGATCACGACGGCCGGGGCGGATATGCAATCCATCTGCCGGACTCAGTACGAAAAGACGCTGGCGGTCAACGAAGGGCGAATGCAGGACGACCAGTTCTTGGGGAAGATTTTCGCGGCCGGTGTGAAGGATGATCCGCACGATCAACGGACCTGGTTCAAGGCCAACCCCTCGCTGGGCAAGACGCGGTCGTCGATCTTGAAGCTGTCCGACTTTCGCGGCGACTATCACGCGGCCACTCAGGACCTGACGCAATGGGACGAATGGAAGCGGCTGCGGCTGGGGGTCTGGAAGACGGCCGAAGCGGCTTGGCTCGCACAGATGGGCGGGATCTCGGCCTGGGACGCCGGAGCCCCGGCCAGGAAGGATCGGACGGAGCGGATCGACTGCCACGAGACCTTTACCCTGGCGGGGCTGCGAGAGCGGGGGCTCGAATGCTGGGCCGGCTTCGACGGCGCCACGCATCACGACACGACGGCCTTCGTCCTGGTGTTTGCGGACCCGGCCGCGGAGCCGGCGCCGGCCGGAGCGACCGCCGAACAGGTGGCGGAACAAAGCGAGATCGTTCGTATTGTTCCCTACTATTGGCTTCCAGAGGCCGAAGCGATGCGGCTGGGCGCGAAGGTCCCGTACCAGTTTTGGTCGGACGCTGGGCACATCCGGCTGACGGCCGGGGACGCGGTCGATTATTCGCGGGTGAAGGCGGACATCCTGACGATTTGTGACGGGCTGAAACTGCAGGGGATCGCCTTCGATCCGCTGTTTCAATCGGAGCAACTGACGCAGGAAATCTCGGCCGAGACGGGCGCGGATCGGCATGAGTTCCGGCAGGTGATTACGCAGTTCTCGCCGCCGATGAAGTCGCTGGCGAGGCTGATCGCGGAGAAGAAAGTCAGGCACAACGGGCACCCGATCTTCACTTGGCAACTGGGGCACCTGGCTTGCTACGAAGACTGCAACGGTAACCAGCGGCCGGTGCGGCAGAAGCAAGGCGACTGCCGGACGATCGACGGGCCGGTGGCCGCGATCATGGGGCTGGGCCTGATGCTCGATTCGCAGACGGCCGCCAAGCCCACCTGGTACGACGACGACAAAAATGAAGTGGAGTTTCTGTGATGTTTGGATGGCTTCGGAATCTGTTGCAGCGTTCGCTGAGCGACAACAAGGGGCCGTTCTACATCACGGACCCACGATCCTGGGACACGTTCTTCGTGGGGCAATCGACGGACGCTGGCGAGCAAGTGACGGCGGAGAAGATGGTTGGCGTGGCGGCCGTTTGGCAGGCGGTAGGGATGATCGCCGGCGACGTGTCCAAGCTGCCGCTGAACGTCTTCCGCCGCCGTGGCAAGGACCGCGAAGAGGACCGCACGCATCCGGCCAGTTGGCTGATCCGGCCGGACTGCTGGGCGGGCCCGGAGCACGAGCTGTCCTCGCTCACTGTCTGGCGGCGGCTGATGATTCACGCGCTGATCTGGCCGCGGGGCTACGTGCTGATCGACCGTGACGAGCGGGGGAATCCGATCGGGCTGAGCAATCTGCTGCCGGACCGCACGGAGCTGAAGACCACGGAGAGCGGCCGGCTGGTGGTCGTTTCGCAGATCGACAGCCGATACTACGGCTTCAATCCGACCGACGTAATCATGCTCGAAAACATTGCCTTCGATTCGGGCGAGTGCGATTCATTCGGGCCGCTGAAGAGCGCGAAAGAGAACATCGGGATGCAGCTCGCCAAGCGGAAATTCGGCGGCAAGTTCTACTCGCAGGGATGCCACGCCGGCGGCTGGCTTGAGGTCCCGCCAGGTGCAAGCGACAAGGCTCAGAAGAAGATGGAAGAGGGCTTGAAGAAGAAGAGTGAGCCGGAGAACTGGTTCCGGGCCCTGGTGCTGCGCGATGGGTTCAAGTGGCACAGCACCATGGTTGCCCCGGCCGAAGCCCAGTCGTCGGAACTCGATGAGGCGGAGGTCCGCAACGTGGCACGGTTCTACCGAATGTCACCGTCGCGGTTGGGGGTCAAGGAATCCATTTCGTACAACAGCGAAGAGGCGGCACGCCGGGCGTATCACGACGAGACGCTCTCTTTCTGGTTGAAGCAGCTCGCCACGGAATGCACGCTCAAACTGCTGACGGACGTCCAGTATCAGCGTGATACGCATTTTATCGAGCACAACATCCATGCTCTGAACTGGGCCGATACGCAGACGCTGATCAGTGTCGGCGTGCAAGGGGTGACGAATGGCATTTGGTCACCGGACGAAGTACGGCGCTGGTTCAATTACTCGGCCTGGCCGGGCGGGATTGGGGACAAGCCATTCCAGCCGCTGAACATGCAGCTGCTGGGCGAAGAGCCGGAGCCGCCGCCCGAGCCGGCGCCCATGCCGGAGCCGGACGACGACGACGACGAAGAAGAAACCGAAGACGAAGGGAATACCGATGGATCTGGAACGGCGAACGATCAGCAGTGAGCTTTCCCGGCTGGAGATCCGCGAGGACGGCCAGCCGCCGCGGATCGAGGGATACGGGGCGGTCTACTTTCGGGCCGACGATCCAGGGACGGAATACCGACTGTGGCAGGACACCTACGAGCGGATCATGCCCGGCGCGTTCGACGAGGCCGTCAAGGCCGATGTTCGGTCACTCTTCAACCACGATCCGAACATCATCTTGGGGCGCAATCGTGGCAACGCAGCCACGCTGCGATTGACGCCGGACGCGACCGGGCTTCGCTATTCCGTCGAGCCGCCGCAGACGGCACTGATCCGCGACCAGGTGCTGGAGCCGATCCGCCGCGGCGACGTGTCAGGATCCTCCTTCATGTTCCGTCCGACGAAAATCGTCTGGGTGGAAGAAGACCGCGACGGCCGGACGGTGGATGTGCGCGAGTTGCACGCGGTGGAATTGTTCGAAGTGGGGCCGGTCACCTTCCCGGCCTACGAAGCGACCTCGACGGGCGTCCGGTCTGCGGAGCGGGCAGCGATCGAATCCGAGCGGCGGGAGTGGCGAGAGCAGCGGCAGATCGACTTGCAACAGGAAGCGGCGCGGCAGCGGAAGGTTCGCGAGACGGAGGCGGAAGTCGCGTTGACCATGGCGCGGCTGTGACGGCGTGAAAGGTAGGGACGTGGATCGGTTTGCCGATTGGACGTGGATTGTGTTGGGATGTTCGCCGCTGGCACGCGAGGCTTACGCTACGGCGCGGCGGGACTTTCCTGGGGCGCCTGTCATCACTTGCAATCGGGGTTTGCAGGTCGAACCGGATCCGGATTTCTTTTTTCTGTCCGATCAGGTCGCGTGCAAACTGTTCGCCGAAGGCGGCAAGCTCGCATCGAAGCGGGGCAAGACGAAACGGATTACGCTCCGCCGCGATCCGCAGGCCATGAAGATGCGGACGGTCGACGATTTCGAGATCGTTTATCGCGAAGGCTATCCGTTCGAGCCGTTTCAGACGAGCGGGATCTGGTGCGTCGAGTATGCGATCCGCGTGGGGCTCGCCCGGCGCGTGGTGCTGTGCGGCATGGACGGCTACCGGCCCGGCTGCCCCGGCCAGGATTATTTTCCAGGGGCGTATCACTACGAGCCGAATGACGGGCTGCAGAAGGACTTGACGAAGACCGTCGTCGAGCCGCTAACAAATCGGATCGCGGCGAAGTATCCGGAAATCGAATTTATTCAGGTGGGGGAGCCATGTTACCAAGTCAACAGTCCGAATTGGCACGTCGTACCGCCGCGGCCGTGATTCCTGCCCGTGGCGGAAGCAAGGGGATTCCGAGAAAGAATCTAGCTCTGTGTGCCGGGAAGCCACTCCTGGCCAGGGCGATCGCAACGTGTCAGCAGTCCCGGTTGCTGCGCGGGGTCTGGGTTTCCACGGAGGACGACGAAATTGCCGCCGTGGCTCGGGCCTGGGGTGCGGGGGTGATTCATCGGCCGGCTGAGTTGGCGACAGACGAGGCGTCGAGTGACGACGTGCTATTACACGCATTGGACTTTCTCCCGGACGATCTGACGACGCTGGTGTCCGTGCAATGCACCGCGCCGCTGCTGACCGCGGCCGAGTTGGACCTGGTGATTGAGCGGCGGGAATCGCAGCGTGCCGATACCGTGGCGGCCGTCGCCTCGGCCCACGAATGGCAGGTTGCGATTGTCGGCGATCGGCTGCAGGGGCTGGGATACGTGCTGTGCGGCGAGAAGTCGAAACGCCGGCAGATCCTGCCGCCGCGCTACCGGCTGGCCGGTTCCGTCGTAGCGATCGAAATCGAATCCTTCCGTCGCCGCGGCTACAGCTTCTCGGCCGACACGCTGCCCTTCTTCGTGGCCGAGACCGTTGACATCGACACGCCGCAGGACCTCGCCCTGGCTGATGCGATCTTGCGCCAGCGAGAGGGGCTTTCACCGCAAGCAACAGAGCGCGCCACTTCGCCAGCAATCCAATATCCGCTGTAAAGGCGGAGATCGGTTTGCGGTCCCCGCGGAAACCAAACATCCAACGGGGACGGAAAAATGCGGAAGCTCATTCTCAGTGACGGTGAATTCTCTCCCGCGAGCATCAAGGAGCTTCGCGAAAAGATCGGGCAAGTCGACGACGGAATTGCGGAACTCGGCAAGTCGTTCGACGGGCGCAAGGCCAAGCGGGACGCGGGCGAAGACGCGCCGGTGTGGGCAGACGGCGAAGAGGCCCGGTTCAACGGGCTGAAGGCCGACAAGGAAATCGTGCAGGCTCGCATTGCCGAAGAGGAAACCGCGCTGCAGCTGGAGGCGGCCCGCACGGCCGCCCGCGGCAACGATCGCCAGCCTCGGCCGGTGGGACGCGACACGGCCGAAGGCCGGATCGACGTCCCGTATCGGTTCCGCCGCCAGGCGGAGCGGTCCGTGTTCCAGGGCCCGGACGCGGCCCGCGATGCTTACGAGGCCGGTCAGTGGATTCTTGGCGTGCTGTGCGGCCGGCAAGACGCCATGCAGTGGTGCCGCGACCATCTGCCGGAAGAACATCGCGCGATGGCCGTGGGCGGCTTCGGCACGGGTGGCGCCTTGGTGCCGGACGCTTTCCGCGACACGATCATCGACCTGGTCGAGCAATACGGCGTGGCGGCGGCCGAGTGCGAGATCGTGCAGATGGCCGCGGATGTGGTCAACTGGCCACGGGTGACCGGCGGCGTGACGCTGTACGCGATCGGCGAGGCGGACACGCCCACCGAATCGACGCCGAGCTTCGACGGTCTCGGGCTGGTCGCTCGCAAGTGGGGCGCGCTGGTGAAGTACAGCAGCGAGCTGAACGAGTCCGCCGTGATTTCGATCGCCGATTTCCTGGCGCGGAAAGTCGCCGAAGCTTGGGCGTACAAGCTCGACCAGTGCGTCTTCTTGGGTGACGGCACGAGCACCTACCACGGAATCGTGGGCATCAAGAACGCGTTGGCGGACGGCTCCGAGGTTACGGCCATCACCGGCAACACGGCCTTCTCGACGCTCGATATGGCCGACTTCGAGAGCATGATCGGCAAGCTCCGGACGTGGGCCGAGCGGAACGCGAAATGGTACATCAGCAAGGCCGGCTGGGCGGCCAGCATGATGCGACTGGCGGACGCGGCCGGCGGCAACACGGTCGATCACGTCGCCGGCGGTCCTTCGGTGCGGACGTTCTTGGGTTATCCGGTCGTGCACACGCAGGTGATGAATTCGACCCTCACCGTGCAGACCAGTACGGAAGGGCTGTGCTACCTAGGCGATCTCCGCGGCGGTGTGGTACTGGGCATGCGCCGCGACATCCGGATGCGGACGCTGGGCGAACTCTACGCGGCCAGCGATCAGATCGGCTTCACCGCGTTCGTGCGGCACGACGTGAACGTGCATGACGTCGGCACGAGCACCGTGGCCGGCGGGATCATCGGACTCGAAACGCCGGGCAGCTAACCCCGACGATTGCTTTGGTTCACCTGTTCACTAACTGAAAACCAGATCATTAGGGGAAAAGAAAGATGCTTGGCAACCCGCTGCAGCAATGCAAATTCATCAACGTCCTTCCGCCTGTGGCGATCAAGAACAACGCGGCCTGGACGACCACCGAAATCGACTGCAAGGGCTGGGATTATCTCGTGATCGTCTTCGCCCTGGGCGCTACGGACATTGCGCTCGCCGCGCTGAAGGTCCAAGAGAGCGACACGTCCGGCAGCGGATTTGCGGACGTGACGGGTCTGATCGGTGGCACGTCGACGACGATCGACGCGGCCACGTCGGCACTGATGAGTGCCACCGACGACAACAAGCTGACCGCGTTCGAGATCGACCTGACGAAACGCAAGCGGTACATCGACCTATCGGCGACGGCTGGCAACGGCACCGCGGGCAGCTACGCCGCAGCGATCGGCATCCTGTACCGCGCGAAAGACATTCCGGTCAGTGCCAGTGATCGCGGCTGCGACGAAATCTTGCGGGTGTGATTCGGACCTGACGCGCTGTGGTGCAGGTCTCCTTGTAGGGCCGGACGGTCGACTGAGCCCGACCGTCCGGCTTTTTTTGAACTCTGACATTCTGGGGGCGGAATGGCAAAGGTGCGACTGCTGAAACATTGGCGAAACTTCAAGCCGGGGAAAATCTTCACGGACCTTCACGAAGGATCGGCGAACGAATTGATTCGGCGCGGCCGGGCCGAGCGGTTGGACGACGGGCCGGCCGAGTCCGACCAGGCGATGACGCCGGCCAATCGTGACGAGGTCGAGACGGCCAGCCGCAGACCGGGGCGGCCGCGTAAGCTGGCTCCCAATTGAATCGAGGTGAGCCGTGGGCTACGCGCTGAAACTCATTACCGCGCCGGTCGAAAGCCCCGTCAGTCTGGACGAGGCGAAGAAGCAGGTTGAGATCGCTTCGGCGGTCGAGTATCACGACGACCACCTGTTGCGACTCATCAAGGCGGCGACCGAAGCGGCACAAGTGCGGGCCGGCCGGCAGATCCTGACGGCTACCTATCGGCTGACGGTCGACGAATTCCCGACTGAGACGGACAGCCGGATCCTCGTGCCCATGCCGCCGCTGCAATCAGTGTCGTCGATTGCGTACCTGGATTCCAGCGGCGTTTCGCAGACGCTGGCCACGACCTACTACCGTGCGCTGACGGACCGGGAGCCGGGCGAGATCATCCTCCGCTACGGCCAGACGTGGCCTTCGACCTACGACGAGCCGCAGGCCGTGACGATCAACTACCTGGCGGGAATCGCCGACACAGCGGCCGAGCTGGGGGACGCGGACGAGTGGATCAAAGAAGCAATTCTGCTTCTCGTGCAAGCGTTCTGGCTGCGAGACTTCGGCCAGGTGAACGGCAAGATTTTCGAGCGGGTCGATCAGATTCTGGAAGCGCATCGGTGTGGGGACGATTTTTTTCAATACGGGGAAGAGTGATGGGTAGGGCATCTGTTTTTTTCGTCGCGATGCTGGTCGCTGCCGTTGCGGCTGCGCAACCTCCCAAGGCCGTAATTACCGGGCCGAAGGAATCCCGTTGCGGATCGCTGGTGGTCCTCGACGCGACAGAATCGGTTGGCACTAGCCGGCTGTGGCTGCTGGCCGTGTCGCCGGAAGAGACGTCGTTTTTGCCGGTGGAGACCGGGCTCAAGTGCATTTTCGCCAGCCCCGTACCAGGCCGTTATCAATTCGTCCTCGTGGTCGCTGGCACCAATGCCAACGGGGGCGCGGTGGCGGAAATGACCACCCATATCGTACAGCTAACCGGCGGCATTACGCCACCCGATCCGCCACCGGATCCTCCTTCGGACCCTATCAAGCCGCCGCCGCAGATCAAAGCGACGGCGGTTACCTACGTGTACGAGAAAGACCAGACCAGCCCGCCGCGAGCCGTCCAAGCAGCCCTGGACCGCATCAACGCGGCTGGCTCCGTCGTCGCTAGCGTGTTTGAGCAGGACAGCACATCGGGGACCGGCGCCGTGCCTGCCCAGTACCGTGTCGCCCTGGCGGCCGCCAAAACTGCCGGCCTGCCGTGTCTGGTCGTAATCGCCGATGACCAGGTCCTGCGCGTTGTCAAAAATCCCCAAACTGAATCCGAGATTTTGGAGGCCGTAAAGTGAGCAGCTTTGCCCCGGTGGACCAGCGCCTGATCGACGTCCAGCTGCCAAGCCACGACGGCTATCCGGATGACTGCGCGGCCGAAGACTCCCACGACACCCTCTGGGACGCCGCCGGCGACGCGGCCCGTGAGTTTCCACAGCATCTATGGATCGAGCCGAAAGACTGGGCCGAGGCCGCTAGGCGAAACGACGAATACAAGACCTGGCCAATCAACTGGCTGGACAGGTTTACAAACCAGAGCCCGACCCACGAATGCACCTGTCACGCGTTGCGAGCCGTGGCCGAAGCCTGCCGCAATCGCCAACGGGCCATGATCCTGGGGCCGCCCGTGGCCGGCCAGCGGCTGCCGATCAGTGCCAAGTCCGCCAGCGTTTGGTTGTCGCCGCTGAGCATCTACTCCGAGGCAAACCCGCGCATTCGCGGCGGGGCCTCGACGCGTGGCGTGCTGGCGATCGCCCAGCGACGCGGCTTTCTGCCGGAGACGATCCAGCCGCGTGATTACGGATTCCGCCATGCGATTGTCGGCACCACGGGCAAAGGCGGCGTCAACCAAGCCTCCGGATCTTGGGTGCCAATGTCAAAATTTCCCAGCGGCTGGGAAGACACCGCGCGGCACTTTCGGCCGCTCGAGATCATCATTCCCGAATCGTGGGAGCAAATGGTCTGCCTGGTCCTGGCCGGATACGTCGTCGGCGCCGGGCGATCCAAACACGCAATCCCGTACGCGATTTGGAATCCGACCCAGGAACTGCTGGGCTACGTCGACAGTTACGACGTTGTCCGCTGGGACAGCACGCGCATGGTACGATCCGCAGTCGGATCCGCCTATGCAATCGCCTCTATGACCACGCCGGATGACTGGCTCAGGCCGGCCGGCTAACTCTGTTCGAAAGGATACGTCGATGGGTTTGTTACAAGATTTTTGTGGTTCCGTCCAAGGTCGCATGAAGCGAGCGGGGTTTGATTGGCTGACGCTAATCACGACGTTACTGCCCGTGGTGATTGAGATGATCCAGAACTGTTTCAACCAAGCGAGCGACCTGGAATCGTTCGCCGCCGGCAAGCGTTCGCCGTTGCAACTGGCGGGGCTCCGGTTGCGCTGCCGTCGCGTGGTCCAAGAGCAAGGGGTGCGCGGTGTCTTCCGCGTGGCAGCTGCGGCCGACGCGTTGCGTGATGCGGTGTTGGCCGAGCTGGACGCACGGGCCGCCGCCGCGGCCGGTGGGATTTGGCAGGACGCGATCGACGAAGCGTCCAGCGTCTAAGGCACGCTCGCGAAGCGAAAATCAGAAGGGTGACCTATGGCACGACGACGAGGCGGCGGATTACGCGGCCGATTAGATCGGCTGGAGAACGACGCTCACGCGACGATGGGCCAAGCCCAATTCACGCTAACGGCGATTCGGGAAGCGGCGCTCGGGCTGCTCGAAGAGCTGCAGGACGGGGTTACGATCGAAGTCAAGAAGACCGGCAATCTGATGGACTTCTTCAGCGGCAAGACGGACACGCTGCCGCTGAGCTTGCGCATTGTGCCGGAGGAAACGGACGAAGACGAAACGGAATGAAGTCGTTCATCCACCCTTTGATTCCGACGATTCTCGTTTTCGGATCGACCGGAAAGGAGTATTTTTGCCGTGGTAATCTTGTTCACAGACTGGATGTGGCCATGATCCTGCCCAAGCAATCTCCGCCCGTGATTCGCCAGCCGTCCGGTCGTGCCGCGACGCCGAGAACCGCGACAGCGTTCGATCGGCAGTTTGACGACGTACGGCTCGTTTTCGACATGAACCGCACCAGTGGCCCAGCAATTCGGTATGAGCCGGTAGAAAGAGTTTGCAATGCCTCCGCATAACGACAGCCCTTGGTGGGCGCGTGAACTGAAAGAAGCCCTCAAGGGTTACGGGCTTGCCGTCGTGATCGTGCTTGTCGGCGTGGCCTGGATGTGGATGCACGGCGGAAAACTTGTCGAAGCAAAAGCGACCGCCGACGCAAACCAAGCGATCGTGACGGCTCAGCTCGCCAAGGACTGGAGAGAGTTTCAAGCTCAGGTCCAAACCGAGCATCGTGAGTCGGCTGACGTTCTGCAAAAGATCAGCGTAGCGATGGATCAGATTGTGTTAGAACTGAAGCAACTACAGACGGCAAAACCAAAAAACGACCCATCGTCCCCGACGAGTTGAGGGGACGAATCGAGGATGCAATCAAAAAACTCAGTGAGAGACACAATGAAAAAGACCGCTACAAAACAGCCGTGCAGTACCTGCAAGACCGGCAGCGTATCCTTGACGCTGAAGGACGCAAAGAAGTACCTACGCCAGCGGGATCGGCTGTTCCGGAAGGCGGTTCGCGACGGAATCAAGCGCCGTCGCGCGGAACGTGACCTACGGACATCCAACGTGGTACTCTCGGCAATCATGGATGACGTACTGCCGGACGACGAAGTACCCGGCGATCCGCCGAGCCCGACGAACATTTGCACGCCGCTGTTCATCGCCGCCGTCGAGGCTTTGGCGTGGTCCGATACGTGCTGGGCAGCGTATTATGCCTGCGCCGGCGGGCAGGTGGAAGTATGAGAACCAACCAAGGACACTCGCAACACGGGTGACACATGCTCACCGCGCAAAACTTATTGACGCTTGACGAAGACGAGATCAGGGCGCGGCTGCTGTGGATCGAGGAGCTTGACGGGATTGGCGACAACGAAAAACTGGAGGCGTTGCAGCGGCTGGAGCACGTCCTGCGGGCGATCATGCTGACGGTCGCGGGGCGTGGCGGGGTGAGAGCGGCGGGGAGTTGACGTGGTGCTAAGGGAACGCAATACGGAAAACATCGAGGAACTTGGACAGCGATTCAATGCGTGTCCAGAGGCCGTTGCCTGGGCAAGGTCCAACTGCAAGAATGCGCAAGAAATTTGGCAGAAGGCCGACGATGAGTATGTAGTTTGGATTGCTTGTCAGCGTGGGATTTTAACCAGTGATGAGCTGAGGAAGTTCTCTGAATGGTGTTTGAAAAACACGCCAGCCGAAGAGCCTATCAATGCTCGCGTCAGAAAAGCACTCGACAATCCAAATGGGTTAAGTTACCCGCCAGGTATGACGGCTGAACGGTGGTCTGCATTGGCGATGGCCCAGCGAGGTAGGGTAGAGGGGGACGCTAAAGATGCTAGAAGACAACAAGCTAAGTTTCTGAGGTCTCTCTGTAGGCAGCCATTTGCATGACGGTTGAAGTTTTTACCGCAAACGGTATTTGGTATTGCCCCACTAACGTCACGAGCGTCCAAGTGGAGTGTTGGGGCGGCGGCGGGGGAACCCCTCTCCCTAAATTCAGCGCGATGGGAGGCGGTGGTGGTGGTGGATACGCTAAAGGAACATTCAATGTTACAATTGGCCAAGAGTGTACGATTACTGTAGGTGCTGGCGGTGGTGCAGACAGCGCAGGTGGTAGTTCCAGTTTTCGCAATGAGAACACCTCAGACACTATTTCAGCGTATGGAGGATCCCCTGGTGCTGGTGGGCTTGGTGGGGCTGGTGGAGGTTATTCTTCTGGCGTAGGTTATACAGGCGGTGCTGGTGGGGATGTTGTATCTGGAGGTCGTGGTGGTGGCGGTGGATCATCTGCCGGATACGCAGCGAATGGGGTGGCAGGAGATGCTGGATCAGATGGTGGTGCAGGTGGAATAGCTCCAAGTGGTGGAGGTAACGGAGGGGATGGTGGTGGTGATGGGGTGAGTGGCAGTAACGGAACGTCACCCGGAGGCGGTGGAGGCGGGTGTGGGTCGGATGGTCCAGCTAGTGGTCTGGGTGCTGACGGTCAAGTTGTACTGACATATACTGCGGAAGAGCTACCAGCTGGCCACCCCACAATCAAGCGTTTCGGCGACATTGGTTCTCGTCTGGCCGGGACGTTTTGGCAACCAAGAAGCACTCTTATCGGGAGATAAACATGGGACGCATGGTAATCGCTCCGTTTCGGTCTGTAACGATCGGCTCGGACGCAACACAAGACCTTTGGTCGTTGATGGCAGCGGCCACGAACAAACTGATTCTGCACGGCTGGGAAATCACATCCGATGCGGTTGCAGCGACGCTGCTGGAATGCACGCTGCTGCGACTGTCCGCAGTTGGCTCTGGCGGGGCAACCGCGACAGAGGTGATGCTCAACACTGACGACGGGGCTATCACGGGGTCTGTCCGCACGGGCGACACAACGCCTGGAACGCCCGGCGATGTGCTGATGGGTTTCGCATGGGAACAGCTCGGCCCGCTGGGCATGATCTACACTCCAGAAATGCGGCCCGTCATCGAAGTCAGCACCGGGATTGCTCTTGTGTGCGACACGGCCGATGCGTTTGAGATGTCCGGCTGGGTCTGCTGGGAAGAGATCTAAATGTCCTACGTGTTTCGACGCCCATTTACCGGCTACGGGTTGCGACGGCTGACAGCCCGCGAGGCGTGGCTGCTGACTAAGAGCAGCAGCGTGTCGCTCGTTGTCGGCGGCGTGAATGTCGCTGTCGAAGTCGGCAGCGTTGCTCTCGTCCAGCATCAAGCCGTAGCAGTTGGCGGTTCTCAATGTGTCGTCAGCATTGACGCCGCCGCACTGACTCAGCATCAGGCGATAACCGTTGGCAGCCTGGAAGTGCTGGTTCAGTCGGGTGCTGTCGCGTTGGCCCAGCATCACGTCGTAGCGGTCGGAGAATCACAAGCCGTCGTCGAGATCGGCTCGGTTGCCCTCACGCAGCATCAAGCGGTGGCCGTTGCTGGGGACGAGATAGCCATCGAAATCGGGCAGGTATCCCTTGCCCAGCATTACGCCGCCATTGTCGTTGGGGACAGCGAGGCGACGACTGAGATCGGTGCGGTTGCCCTGACTCAGCACCAAGCCGTGACCGGGGGCGATTGCGAAAGCCTAACGACCATCGGCAGTGTGGCGCTGACTGCTCACGCTGCGGTCGAGGTCGGCTGGATAGAGTGTGTTGTCGAGTCCGGATCGGTGTCGTTGACGCAACACCAAGTGATTGTCGTTGGCGATTCGGAAGCGTTGGTTCAAGTCGGCAGCGCGGCATTGACTCAGCACCAGGAGACGACCGCGGCCGGGCTCGAAACGCTTGTCGAGATTGGTGCGGTATCACTGACTCAGCACCAAGCCGTCGCGGCTGGCGAATTGAACACGACGGTCGAGATCGGCAGTTGCGACCTGATTCAACACCACGTCGCGGCTGTCGGCAGCTCGCAATCGACGGTCGAAATCGACGGCGTGATTCTGACGTACCATCCGGCCGGGGCCGTCACGGTCGGCGGTCTGGTTGTGTCCGTGACGATAGACGCGGTAAGTCTGACCCAGCACCAGACGATCACGGTTGCCGATTCGGAAATCGTGGTCGAGACAGCCGCCGTGGCATTGGTCCGCCACTACGTCTTGACGGTGCCCGATACCGAAGTGCTGGTGACGGTCGAATCTGTGTCCGTGACGCAATCCGCCGTCGTCCATCCAGAGGACGTGGAGTGCGTCGTAACGTGCGGTGCTGTGGCTCTGACCCAGCATCACGTACTGACAGTAGCCGGTCTAAGCGTTAGACCGGAGATTGAATCTGTAAGTTTTGCAAGTGGAGGATCGTTGATTATCTTCCACCAGTCACTTTTGCTCGCGATTTAGGAGAGCGACAATGGCACGATTTGTGAACGACAATGTGTTGGACGACGGGCTCGATACCTTGAAGTCCGAAGTAGACTCGGTGACCGGGGAGATCGTCATCTGTGAAGGCACGCCGACCACCTACGAGCACGCGAACAGCGACAAGGGTACGGGGGACGGCAAGGTCTTGGCCCGCAAGGTCAACCCGACGCTGACGATCGCCGACGGTGGCGTTGACGGACGCAAATGCACCGTCTCTGAAGAGCTGGCGATCGACATCGACTTCAGCGGAACCGCTGATCACATTGCCTTGACCGATGGCGTTGACACGCTTTGGCTCGTGACGCCAGGCGACGGGCAAGCCTTGGTCGCTGGCGGTACGGTTGACATTCCCGCGTTCGTTATCACCGTTCGAGACCCGACCGCACCTGCGTAAGCGAGACAGCCATGCAAGTACCAGCCGGTTCGACAAACGTGCAAGTCCCGATCTACGCCCGCGCCACAAGCGGCGCAGCGTTGACTGGAAAAGTTGCTGCCGATTTCGCTCTTTCGTATCGCCGCGACGGAGCGGCGGTCTCAATCGCGTTGTCGAATTTGACGGCCTTGACCGATGCGCACTCAGACGGCGGGATCAAGGAAGTCGGCAACGGAGAATACCGGCTGGATGTTCCCGACGCGGCGTTTGCCGCCGGGGCAAGCAAGGTCACGATCGGCGGAACGGTTGACGGGGGCGTGGTGTTGGGCTATCCGATCGAGCTAGCTATCTCGGCGTGGGACGAGCTAAAATCCGAACACACGACAGCCGGCACGTTCGGTCTGTGGCTCGGAACGGATCTGGCGGCGCTGATCGAGGCGATTTCTTTGGATGGTGTCTGGTCCTACGCTACCCGCACCCTCACCCAGACGGCCGCGCAAGTTGCCGATGCGCTGGACGGCGAAAATCTGACAATCCATCGCGGTGATACGTTCTCCGCAACTTTGACTGGACTTGGAAGCCTGACGGGCAGAACGGCGCTCTGGTTTACGGTCAAGCGCACTCCAGCTACAGACCTTGACGCGGCGGCAAAAATTCAGATCGAAGAGACTGACGGGTTGACGATCCTCAACGGGGAGTCCTATGCCACGGCTGTACACGGTTCCTTGACGGTTGGCTCTGGTACGGTCGCTATCTCGATTCACGGTCTGGCGACGGCACAGCTTTCGCCCATGCAAGGGCTGTACTACGATCTGCAGGTCATTGATGCCGATGGCGATCCGATCACGATCGCAGAAGGACGGGTTGATGTCGATGCCGACGTAACGCGAGCGACGGCCGCCGCCTCTTCGCCGGGCGCATAGGAGGATTGATCGTGCTGAAGATCCAGCCAGGAAGAGTACGGTACCAAGTCGATGTGTACCTGCCGGCGACGGGGCTCGACGATTATGGGCGCCGCAGCGGAACCGATACGCTGGTCCTTGCTGCTGTGCCGGCGGCGATCGAACAGCTGACGGCGCTGGAGCTGATCCGGGCCCGGCAGATTTTCCCAGAGGCGACGCACCGCGTGCATTTGACGCTTTATCCGTCGCACGGGCTCACGTCGAAACACTACCTGATGTTCGGCACGCGAAAGTTTCACATCGGGGCTGTGATCGACGGCGAGAACGTGGGGGTGGAACTGGAGCTGCTGTGCAAGGAAGAGGTGTGACGTGGCGGGACCTGTGGCAGCGATGAAGCTGGAAGGGCTTCCCGAAACGCGGCGGCGGCTAATTCAGTTGCCGGACCGGATTCAGAAGCGGTGCATGTCGAAAGCGGTCCGGGCTGGCGGGGCGTTGTTCGTGAAGGCCGTCAAGCGGAACGCACCGCGATTGACGGGGCTCCTCAAGCGGTCGCTGGCCCAGCGGGTGAAGTCGTATCAGGCAGGCAAAGTGGTCGTGTCGATTACGGGCCAGCAGAACATGGTCCGCAATCGTCGCAAGCTCCGCCGCGGGCGTGGCGGGATTTCCGGCCGCGGGGATCTGGTGCCGATTCATTTCGTCGAAGAGAACACGACGCCGCATCGAATCCCGAAGGAAGGACGCGGACCGTTGGTGTTGCGCAGCCGCAGCGGGGCGTCCGTGATTGTCGGATCGGTTTGGCATCCTGGCACGCGCGGCCAACATCCGATCCGCCGGGCGGCCGACTCACAGGCGGGGGCGGCCGCGCAAGAGCTGCCAAAAAAACTGGCGATCGAAGTTGACACCGAAGTCGCTAAGCTCGCCGTGGGAGGTTAGTCCGTGTCACAATTCGCCTCTGATTTTCGCTCGTTTCTGCTCGACCAGCCGGCGATCGCCGCGGCCGTGGGGACGCACGTCCACGTCGGATCGGTGCCGCAGCCGACCGATCCGCCTTACATCTGGCTGGGTAGAGCCGGCGTATCGTCGGAGCGGACGCTCGACCAGGCCCAAGGCACGGCGCCGGACGAAGAGCGATGGGATCTTGAAGTTTGGAGCGACGACGTCGGCGAGGTGCAAGACCTCGCGGAATTGATCCGGGCCCTGGATTGTGCCAAAGGCACGTTCGGAGACGGCACGATTCAACTGCTGGTCGTCGAGGATCACGCGGATGATTACGTGCCGAAGGGAAACTTCGGCGATGAGGGCTACGATCTGGCGGCGTTTCAAATCCAAATCCTGATGTACTCGGCCGCGGCTTCGTCCTCGTCCGCGTAACAGAGCGCGCTACCCGTTGCGCTGGGCAATCTTGGGACTGTGAAGCAACAGCCTCATTTTTGAAACGGGACGCGAAACATGACCGCAGTCAAACAGATCGCCCACGGGACCGTTCTCAACGTCGCCACGACCCCCCATGAGCTCGTGATCGGCATTACGCCTCCGCCTCGCATCCGGCAGGAAATCGACGGCACGGCCCTGGCCGACACGCTCGAAGTGCCCTTGCTTGGCATCGAGCAGAAGAGCGAAATCGTCGTCAATCAATTCTGGGACCCCGGCGACGCGAATCACCACGCGCTCGATACGGCCTTCGACGCGAAAACGAATCTGACGCTGCAGATCGTTACGCCGCACACGGTGCCCGTCACGGATGAGTTCACGGCGAAGGTGACGAAGCTGGAGCCGGAAGAGCTGACCGTTGGCGGGGCGTTCAAAAGGAAGGTGACCCTCGTCCGTACCGGGGCAATCACGCGCACGGAGGGCTCGTCCAGCTCGATTACATAACGCACTGACTACCGCGGACTCGAACGATTCAAGGGGCGAATCGTGAGCGAAACGAAAACTGAAGATCGCGTTCTCTCCGAACCGGCCGCTGTCCCTGTGGACACGCGGCCGCGTTTTTTGTGGATTGCCACGCCGGCCGGCGTGCGGCGGATTCGACGAATGTCGTCGCCGCAGCTGTTCACGCAACTCCACAACTTCCGCGAGCTGGGGCTGCTGAGCGAGTCTGGCGAGTGGCAGGCGGCAAGGACGGCGGGGCAGTTGCTGGAGTTGTCGAAGTTTTTGCAGCGGTGCCTGGTGGTCGAAGAGGAAGACATCCTCGCCTTCCCTGGCCAGGCGGGGTTGCAGGTGGTGTTGACGTGGTCCGCCGATCGCCGGCGAGAGATCGCGGCGACGGCGGCGCAGTTCATGGAAATCTGAAATCTCAAATCTCAAAAGGGTAGGGCATGAGCGAAAAGAAGATCCTGACGGCGGTCGAATTGATGTCCAGGTCCCCGGCCACGGTCGATGTGCCGTGTGCGGCGTGGGACGGCATGGTCCGCTTGCGACGATTGGACGGGCCGCAGAAGCTGCGGTTTGCGCTGGGGGCGGATCGGATGATTCGTGACGACGCCGGCCGAGTACAAATGACGGAGCCGGCGAACTGGCAATATGCGGTCGAGCTGTTGGCGGCTTCGATCATCGGCGAGGACGGGGCGCTGCAGTTCGACGGCGATGAGGCTCGAGCCTGGCTGGGATCCGAAATCTCCGCGATCAGTGAACTCGTGGCCCATGCCCTGCGGCTCAATGGCATGGTGTCGGCGGCCGTCGAGCGGGCGGAGATCGACGCGGCAAAAAAAGATTGAGCCGGTCTGAGCGGTTGCAGTTCGCGCACCGGATGGCGGCGCTGCTGGGCTGTACGCTGGGCGAGCTGCCGGGCCGGATCGGCTGGGACGAGTGGATTGAGTGGCGGGCTTGGTGGGAGGTCGAGCCGTGGGGCGAGCTGCGGGCGGACCTGCGGCAGAGCGTGGCACTGGCGTACCAGCTGGCGCCGTACCTGCCGGCCGGGCGGCCGCTGCCGGGTCTCTGCTGGCCGTACTTCGACGCGGCGGACGAAGTGAGCGACGAGGAGATGCAAGCCGCCGCTGCAGCCGAGCGGCAGCGGTGGGCGGATTGGGAAGCCGAGCGACAGCGACAGCGAAGGGAGAAGCGGACCGATGGCTAAGACAATTTCGACGCTGGCGATCAAGCTCACGGCATCTTCGGTGACGCTGCAACAGGATTTGTCCAAGGCCGGCGGCGCGGTCCAAGGCTACGCGGACAAGGTCTCCGGCGTGGCGATGAAAATCGCCGGCTCACTGGCGGGGATCTTCGCCGTCTCCAAAATCACAGGGGCGGTGAATGACACGATCAACGCGATTGACGACCTCGCCAAGAGTGCCGATCGAATGGGCGTGGCGACGGAAGAGCTGCAGACGTTTCGCCTGGCGGCCGATCTGGCGGGGATCTCGTCCGAGTCCCTAACGACGGCATTTCGCTTCTCGCAGCGGGCGCTGTCCGAGGCGGCCAGCGGCACGAAGGAATATGCGGACAGCTTTCAGATGCTGGGGCTGAGTACCGCCGCACTTCGGCAGATGGGGGCGGCGGAACAATTTCAGGCGATCGTCACCGCGCTGCAAAAGGTCACCGATCAAACGGACCGCACGCGACTGGCGATGGAATTGTTCGGCCGATCTGGGACGCAGATGTTGACGTTCGACGCAGCGTCAATGGCGGACGCGGCGCGGACCATTGACCAGATGGGCGGAGCGATCAGTCGCATTGACGCTGCGAAGGTCGAAGCGGCGCAAGACGCGATGACGCGGACGAAGGCTGCGGTGTCGATCCTGTGGGCGGAATTGACGATCAAGCTTGCGCCGGCGATCGAAGGCCTGGCGGACAAACTGACGAATCTCATCGCGTGGTTTGGCGGGCTTGACGCCGGCGCCGTCAAGGCGGCTGCCGAGATGACCGCGTTTGCCGTCGCCTTCGGAACGGTGCTGTGGCTGATTCCCAGAGTTGTCGCCGGTGTGCGGGCCGTCGTTTCGGCCTTGCAGGCGATGGCTACGGCGCAAGCGATCACGACCGCATTGTCAGGCCCTGCCGGCTGGGCACGGCTGGCGATCGCCGCGGGCGTGGCGGCCGGGGCGGTGGGGCTGGTATCTGAAGCCTTCGCCGGAATGAGCGACCAGGCGGGGCAAACTTCCGGCGCGGCGGTTCGCGTCGCTGATTCCGTGGCGGGGATCGACGCGGAGCCGTTGAACGAGCTGGCCACAGCCGCCGACGGCGCGGGGGATGCTCTCGGCCGTGCGGACCGGGCAGTTCGCCGGCTGAGCGATGGCAGTATTGCGCCGACTGCCTATCGGATCACGATCAACGGCCAGGAGCAAATCTATCGGGCTCGTGACGCGTTGCAGGCCGTCAATCAGCAGAGTTTCGACGGGCTACATTCCGGGCTACGGGAAGCGGACGTGCTCGCCCGGCGGACTGCGACGGTCCTGGAAGACGTTGGCGCGGGCGGGCTCGACGACACAACGGAATCCGCCAAGGAAACGGAATCCGCATTGCGGGCCGCAGCCAAAGCGGCCGAAGAGTTTTGGGAGAAGCACGATCGCGGTGCTGACAAGTTGGCCGAGGCCCAGCGGGCGGCCGAGCGATGGTCGAAAGAAGTCGAGTCGCCGGGCGAAAAGCTGACGCGGCAGCTCAAAGAGCTGCAGGGGCTGTGGGATCAGCGACTGATTTTGGAAGACGTGTTCGAGCGCGGCAACGCCAAGATCCGGGAGGACTACGAAGCCGCATCGGAATCCGCGAAGGAAGTCGAGCGGACAATCGACCGCATCGAAGGCACGCCGGCGATCCTGAAGGGCAGCGCGGAAGACTTGGCGATGATCGACCGTGCTCGCCGCGCGGTGATGGAAGCTCGCCGGGCCGGAGGCGAAGCGATCGGACCGGAAGCGGGCAACGTCCATCCGCCAGTGATTCCGGCTCCGGACACCGAGCCCGCACTGGCTGCGATGCGTGGTTTGCGAGACGCCGGAGAGCAAGCGGGCATTGACCTGGGAACGGCGCCTTTCGGCCAGCAGGTCGAATTGGAAGCGGCGAAAATCGACGCGACTATTAATCGCCTGCAAGCCCAATGGGAGAAGCTGAAGGCGGCCGCGGAAGTTCCGCCCGTGGAAGTGGCGACGACCGTCACGCCGCCGGAGGTCCCGCCGATCGCGTTTCCCGCGCCGACGGTTCCGCAGGCCGAGATTCCTATACCGGAAGTCCCGCCGATCTCGTTTGCGGCACCGACGATCCCACAGGCTGAGATTCCCGCGCCGGAGGTCCCGCCGATCGCGTTCGCGACGCCGACGATTCCGCCACCGAAGATTCCGCCCGTGCAAGCGGACGTTGAGATGCCGAACCTGGGCGAGCCAATTCGCGATTGGGCCGGCCGATCAATGGCCGAAATCGAAAGCATGATGGGGGCGCTGGAAGGCCAGCAGCTGCAGCCCTACGTCGAAGACATCGAGCCGCCGCAGCCCCGCAAGCTGGAACCCTACGTCGAAGACATCGAGCCGCCGCAGCCGGAGCCGGCCGCATCTGACCTGGCGGGGCGGGTGCAACAGATCCAAGACGCGGGCAAGAAGATGCAAGAGATGACGCAGGCACAGCAAGCCCTGCTGAAAATCCAAGAGCGGCAGGCGGCGACGCTCGAAGCGATCGAAAAGAACACCAAGGAAAAAACCAAGGTGACGGAAACGAAGATCTGAGATGGCTTTCACTTCACACGAATTGGCGGCGGCCGGCCCGAGCGGCCAGCAGGAAGACGGGCAGTATTCGTTCACCGTCGTGTGGCGGCTCTTCGCCGCGCTGGGCACCGACGGGCCGGACGCGGCGCTCGATTACGTGGAGGCCCACATCGCGCAGCGCAAGGACACCTATGTGCTGGAAGCGACGTCGACGTCAAGTCCGAGCGGCAGCGTGGATGCCAACAGCCGGGCCGAGCTGAAGACGGTCAAGGTGGATCGCGAGAAGGGCAGCGCGGACCCCTGGGTCTGGCTGGCCACGCTCACCTACGAGGAGCCCGAAGGCGGCGGCGACGGAGAGAAGCCGGACGGCAGCAACACCGGGGATCCGACTGAGTTTGCGGCCGAGGTCGAGATCAGCACGGTACAGCTGCAGACGTTCGCCACGCGAGCGATTTACAAATACGGCTTCAGCGGGATCGCAGAAACAAAGGTCAACGATACGACCAAGCGGCCGATCGTCAATTCCGCGCTGTGCGTCTATGATCCGCCGCCGGAAGTCGACGACCATCGTTTCGTGATCCGGATCAAAAAGAATGTCGCCACGCTCGATTGCGACACGATCCGCTGCAACGTGGTCAACAGTTCGGCGGTCAATATCAGCTATCGTGGAATCTCGAAAACGATTCACGCCCTGGGCGGCAAGACGCGAGACGTGACGGCGACGCCGGTTAAGCATCCGGTGATCGGTTGGTATGTCCAGGTGCAGTTCTACATCGACGTGCTGCCGTCCGACGAGACGTGGCGACTCAATGTGCAGGATCGGGGCTTCTCGGCCCGCGCCATGCTGGGCGATCCGGACGGGCACGGCGGCGCGATCTATAACGACAGCCGGGCATTCGTGACGGACCTCGCACCACAGCGGCGACTGACCGATTCGGAGGGGATGCCCTGCAGCGAACCGCAGCTGCTGAACGGCGACGGACAGCCGCTGTTGGACTTTACGAAAGTCACGGGCGCCGTGACGCCGATTTACTCGACCTGGCAGTATTACACGGAAGAGGATTTCGGCTCGTGGGCGATCCTGACGGATTTGATCGGTAGCTAAAGCAGCAGCTAATGGCAGCGGAAATTCTCACCTTCGACCAGGCCAGCGTGACAAAGATTGCCTCCGTCGTGCGGCGACTGCTGGCCGAGCCCCGCAACGATCCGGGGCGAGACCGCCAATGGCCGGGCTATCTGAATCGCGCCCAGATGTTCGGCACGACCTCGACGTGCCAAGAGTTCCCGACGTACCCGGAAGAAGAAGCCAACCCGGACACCTATTGCGTCTGTCTGCAGGAATGGCACTTTACCGAAGAACCCGGCCAGCAGGAAATCAGTAAGATCAGCTGGGCTCAGTACGTCGTGGCCCGACTCTGGAACGCGGACGACGACACGGAGTATCTGCCGGAGGGCTCGCCGGTCAAGGTGTGGCCGGTCCCCACGCGGCGCGGAATCCGCTGGTGGATGGAGGGCACGCCGGGCAGCAGCAGCAGTTCACCGTCCGAGTCGAGTTCGCCGTCCGAGTCTTCTTCGAGCGAAAGCAGCTCGTCCGAATCGAGTTCGTCCGAATCGTCGGAATCGTCGGAGTCGCCTTCGTCGTCGGAGAGCAGCTCGCCGTCCGAATCGTCGCCGTCCGAGTCTTCTTCTCCGTCCGAATCGTCGCCGTCCGAATCAAGCTCGCCAAGTGAAAGCAGTTCGGCAGAAAGCAGCTCATCTTCTCCGCTTGGGCCGTGCGGTGATTGTTGGTGGATATTCACCGATACCGGCGAACCATGCACGCAGGGCGGCGGACTGGAAACGGGAGAATGGGTCTTGGTGGACAATTGCACCGGCGAGTGCATTTGTCCCAGCGGCGGTCCCGAACAATGCGGAACGTACTACGGCGAAATTGGAGGAGGATCTGCCTGTGAGGAACCGTAATGATTTGTGAATATCGCGCAGGCTCAGATTGCAGAATCGTTGCCGCATTGTCTGGACTGCCGACCGTGGACACGGTCACGGACAGAGCCTGTGCCGTTTGCCAGCGCAGCACGCCGCCGCAAGCCCGAAACAAGGTGACCGTCGACCTGGCAATCACAGCCTTGCGACGTGCCAATCAACCGGACGCCGCGCGGCAACTGATGGTCGCCAATCCGGAATTTTACCCGCCGCCGCGGGATCAATCCGGCCGTCTGGCAACGATCGAATCCGGCCGCGGTGTCGGCTCGCAAATCTGGCGGCTGCTCGCATCGCTGGGGATCAAACATACGGCCGCCTGCCGCTGCCTCGCCGTGGCCGAAGAAATGAACGCCCTAGGGCCGGACGGGTGCCGGTTGCATCGCACGCGGTTGGCAGCGACGATGCAGGAAAACGCCGCGCCCTATGGCTGGGGTGACGTGGCTCGTGCGGCCGGGCTGGCACTGCTGAAGGGGCTGGCCTGGCGGATCAATATCCACGATCTGTACGGCTCACTGATCGACGAAGGAATTAATCGAGCCAAGCGGGCCGGCGACGAGGCCCCCTCCGCGATCGCGGCGACGCAGCCGCCGGCAACGCCGCAAGCGAAGCCTCGACAACAGCTGCTGTTGACCTGCAAACTCTGCCCCGGCGACATCCTGACTATGACCGCCGCGGTCGAATCGTTGCACCAGACGTACCCCGGCGAGTACGTGACGGACGTTCGCACGCCACACCGCGAAATCTGGGCGAACAATCCACGGATCGAAAAGCTGAGCAACGCCGCGCCGGTCCGCACAATCGAAATGCACTATCCCAGCATCCAGCGGTGCAACCAGGAGAGCATTTCTTTCCTGGCCGGGTACACGGAATATCTCGGGGAACAGCTGGGTCGGCCCTTGCGCCTGCGAGTGAATCGCCCCTACCTTTTTCTCTCGCAGGAAGAGCGGGGCCGGCCCCTGTCTTCACTTTGGCCCGGTGCTCCAAACCTGGAGACCATCGCCTGTGGCCGACAAATCTGGCTGGTCAATTCCGGACTGAAGCCGGACTATACGATCAAGGGCTGGCCGCTGGAATACTACCAGGAGGTCGTCGACAGGACGGAGCATCTGATCTGCTGGGTACAGATCGGGCTGCGCAAGCATTCGCACAGCAACCTTCGCGGCGTGGTCAACCTAATTGACGGATCGCGCCCGGGCCCGCCGATGCGCGAGACGATCCTACTGGCTGCCCGTACCGCCGGCGGACTCGGCCCGGTGACGTTCCTCCAGCACCTGATGGCCGCCTGGCAGCGGCCGTATATCTGCCTGGTCGGCGGCCGGGAGCCGGCGCCCTGGGTGCAGTACCCGCATCAGCATACGTTGCACCAGGTGGGCCGGTACGATTGCTGCCGAGAGAAATCCTGTTGGCGGGCTCGCGTCGTCCCGTTGAGCGACGGTGACGCGAAGGATAAGTCGCTGTGCGAGCATCCGGTGACGGAGGGGCTGCAACGGCCGGCCGCAAAATGTATGGCAGACATCCTGCCGTCCGAGGTTGTGCTGATTCTGGAAAGGGTGGTAGGGGTATGATCGCAATTACGATCGCCGTCGGCGCACAGTACGAGGCGGCGGCGAAGCTGGCCGTCGAGTCGTGCGAAAAGATGACCGGACTTCGAGCATTCACGATTCACAACACGGGGGCGTGTCCGCCGGCGAAATTCAAGTTGCGGCTGCTGGATCTCTTTCCCCTGCAGACGATTTTTTATTTCGACGCCGACGCTCGATTTTTGCAGCCGTGGAACCCTCGCCAGTACGAGGACTCGCCGGCCGTCGTGACGGTCCTCGATTGGCCGTCTGCGGCCCGCAATGTCGATTGTGACGCGTTCGGAATCGACCGGTCCCGCTACTTCGCTTCTGGATTCTGGATCGCTAATGCGCGGCATCACGCGGCAGTTTGGGCCGAGGCCCGCAAGATCGCGTTCGCCCCGGACTACAGGACGACGTTTAAATTCGAACAGACCGCGCTCAACGCTGCTGTTCAGAGGGCCGGACTGCCGGTGACGAATCTCGACCGCCGCTATTGGTGGATTCCGACACGCGATCACCAGGCCCCGCCGGACGTGGTCACTGTGGCCAGGGGCGGCGACGCGCCGGAGGATCAGATCGCCTACGACGAGGCCATTAGAAACGCGAGGGCCGCATGAGCGATGCGACCAACACCACGATCTGCATGGTCACCTTCCGCCGCACGACGCAACTGGCGCAAATCCTAACGGCCCTGCGGCGACAGCAGCCGCCCGTCCGAATCTGGCTCTGGAACAACAACCCGGAGCCGTTGCGGCCGGACCTGGCGGCCGTGCCCGATTGGCTGGTCAACTCCAGCCAGAATCGGCTCTGTCCGCCGCGCTGGTGGCTCGCCGGCCAGGCTACCACCCGTTACGTGCTGATCCCCGACGACGACCTGTTGCCAGCCACAAAAACGGCCGTCACGTCGCTGGTCGCGCACTGCGAACCGGGCCGGCTCGTGGGGCCGTTCGGCGCAACGCTGCGGGGCCGCTATCGCGACCGAATCGACGTGGGCAGCAAAGATACCCCGCAGCTCGTGGACGTGATTAAGGGCCGCTGCATGGCCGGACTGACGAACACGATTCGCGAGGTCCTGCCGTGGTCTGGAGTGTTGCAGGCCCGCATCCGCTCACTGGCTGATTACGACGACGGCTGTGAGGATGACCTTTCGATGTGCGGCGCGGTGTCGGAAGGGCACTTCGGCCGCCACCTGATACCAGCTGGGATCGCGTCCGACTGGCGGGATCTGCCAGAGGGGTCAGAGTCGCTGAGCCGGCGAGCGGATCATATCGCCCGTCGCGAGCGGGTGGCGGAAAGGTGGTTCCGTGATTAGAGCCGAGCTGCCGCTGATCCAACAATGGATGACCGGGATCCCCGGTCCGATCCTCGACGTGGGCTCGTCGTCGCTCGCCTTCCGCCAGCGCGAACAGCTGCCCTATGACCTGGCGGGACTGTTGCAGGCCGAGATCGTTTCCTTCGACTCGAAGGCCGAGCCGGGCGTCGACATCGTCGGCGACGCGGAACAACTGTGTGCCTTCCTGGTTGGCCGCCGATTCCACGGGATCATCTGTACCAGCCTATTGGAACACGTCCGCCGTCCGTGGCGAGTGGTCCGTCAATGCTATCGCGCCATGCTGGGTGGCGGCCGCATTTTCGTTTCCGCGCTCTGGGTCTACCAGGACCACCCCGATCCGATCGACTGCTATCGCTTCAGTCCCCTGGGGCTGCGGTCGCTGTGTGTCGACGCCGGATTTCGCTGTCTGGTAGACGGCGAGCGCCCGGAGGGGAGAAATCGAATCAGCTATTTCGTAGGAGAAAAATCGTGCTCGATATCATTCATGGGTTGACGCTGGAAAACGCCGCCGCGGCGGCCGAGCAATGGATCGCTGAGCAATTGCCGCGGCGACGGTATCCGGAAGGCAAGTTCACCGGCCGAGGCGTGGTGATCGCCGCCGGTGGTCTGCGCTACACCGTGCCGGCGTGGGTGTGCGTGCGGGCCCTGCGGCACGTCGGCTGCCAGCTGCCGATCCAAGTCTGGCATCGTGGGCCGGCCGAGCGGGTGCCGGCGATCGAAAGTCTGCTGGCGGACTACGACGTCGAATTCGTCGACGCCTACACGGTCCGCGATTCCGGGCACCCTCATGCCCGGCTGAATGGCTTCGAGCTGAAGTCCTTCGCCGTCACCTGGTGCCCGTGGGAAGAGGTGCTGTTTATCGACGCGGACAACATGCCAGTCCGCGATCCGACTTACCTTTTCGATTGGCCTACCTACCTGCAGGCGGGCGCCGTCTTCTGGCCGGACTATCCGGATTACACGCCCGACTCAACAATCTGGCGATTATACGGGCTCACCTATCGGCCCATGAAGCGGCTGGAGACCGGTCAGATGCTGATCGACAAGCGGGCCTGTTGGCCGGCCCTCCAGCTGCTTGATTGGTACTTGCAGCGGTCGCTCTTTTTCTTCCGCTACGGCCTGGGGGACCTTGACCCGACCGCCGCCGCGTGGCTCAAGCTGGGCTACCGCTGGGCGCAACCCGCGCGCGGCATCCACACGTTGCGGAATCGTGCCGGCCAACACCGCACGATGTGCCAACACGACTTCGACGGCGAGCGGATTTTTCAGCACCACAACACCCGCAAATGGTCGCTCGACGATCCTTGGGAAGAAGTTCTGGACCTGCAGCTATCCGCACAGATCCGCAATTGGCTGGCCGAGCTGCGGGACTGTTGGAGCCCGGCCGCCGCCGGTTTTCTCACGCCGGACGATTCCGCTGCCACGCGGGCGCTGATCGGCCAATCGTACCAGTACACGCGCATGAAGCCGGATGGCACGACCCCACGCGACAGCCGCCGAATCGTCCTTGGACCAAGTGGACTCATCGGTGAGGGGGCGATGGCCTGCGAGTGGTTCTGGTGCGTCGAAGGCGGCCAGCTGAAAATCGCGGACCGCGGCGGCACCCTGCTGATGAATCTCGACGCGACGCCGGCCGCCGGCTGGGCAGGCCGCTGGCTGCGGCACGAAAAGATGGCCGTGACCCTAGTTCCGATCTGCCAATCCAGCGACCAAACGATAGACGGTGAGCGAAATCCACAGCAGCCAGAATGCTTGAGCAATGCCGAGCAGCCATGCGACGACGGCCAAACCGCGCAGCAAGCTGAGCGGGATATTGCCGCCGTCGATTAGCGACATCGCCAGCAGCCACCACAGACCCGCCACGAAGCCGAACCCCGCCGTCAACGCCCACGCCACAGCAATCCGACTGGAGGCGATCCGCGTCTCAACGGTCCGCACCCGTCGCGATTCATGTGGCGAGTCGGGGACTGAGATCAAATTTCCGCAATGGGGACACGCGTAATTCATGCTTGTTCTCCTTGCTGCGAATTTCGCGGTACCGGTGGCAGAACGCCCCGCGGCCGGTAGTACCGCCGATCCACGTAGCAGCGTATCATTTCCTGACTGCGGTGTCCAAGATACCCGCGTGCCGCGTCCAGCCCGTCCCTGACCGCGATCCACGTCGCCCCCGTCCGCCGCAGCCGCTGGCAACCGCCCCGCCCCTCGACGCCCGCCAGCTGCCGCAGCCGAGCCCACAGCCGCCGATATTTGCGCGGCCCCCACGGACACGCCAGCGGGTGCGTCCCTTCCCTAGCCAGGATCGCCGCCACCGTCTCCGGCCGTAGCCGCGGCTCGTGCGGCCAAGCCGTCTTCGACATCCGGTAGCCGCTGATCGTCTCGCCGATCTGATCTCGCCGCAGCCCGTGTAGGTCGCTCTTGCGGATCCCCGATTCATAAGCTGCGGATATTTCTGTCCGCAGATAGTCACCGTCCGCCCCCAGCCGATCGCAGGCCGCCAGCAGCCGCCCGACATCCTCGACGGTCCAGGCTTCCGGTTGCGGCTCCGGCGCCCGCTCCCGCCGAATGTCCCCCGGCGGCTGGCAGTACCCCTGTCGGGCCGCGAACCGCCAAAGGCTGAGCAAATGCGTCCGATGCTCTGCCCGCGTGGCCGGGGCCGCCGTGCTGGCCAAACTAGCCAGCCAGGCCGAGACCGCGCCGTCGGTCAGGTCCGCCGCAGTTGGCGCGCGCCCAACGTGTCGCCCGAACGACCGGACCGACCAGCGCATCAGATACGCCGCCCCCCGCGAAAGGCTACGAATTAAGATATATTGATCCGTAATCTCGATGAGTTTCATGGCGCCCACCGCAATCTACGTCACGGTTAGGCATCCATGCGGTTTCCGCGTCGGAATCCCCCGGCGGAACGGACCCTACCCTCACACGGTAGAGGTCACTGGTTCGAGCCCAGTAACGCCCACTTGTCGCAAGGCAAAGCTGAAACACAACTTGCGTTACCTTCCGATGGTCGGAAGTGCAGCCGGTTCCCAGCTACCAAAACGGGAAATACCGTTTTAAGAAGGGGGGAGGTTGCACATGCCGACGCTCGTCCGTCAAGTTCTACCGTTTCCGAGTTCTGTGCGGCGTTCCTGAAACACGCCAAACAGTACTACCGAAAAGACGGAAAGCCGACAGGGGCCGCCGACGTGTACCGCCCCGTCTTGAAGTTGCTCAAAACGATCTTCGGCAAGACCCGCGCGGCCGAATTCGGGCCGCTAGCAGCAAAGGCCCTGCTGGGCCGAATGCTGAGTGAGGGTGCCTCCAGAAGCAGAATCGGGGCTCTGGCGATCGGCAACTGACCACTGACAACGGACGGCTGGCCGGGCGACGAAGCCGTATCTGTCTTGTGGGGGAGATTGCGCGGCCGCGTCAATTGGGGCCGGGGCCCGGATGTCCTTCCGAGAGTCCGCGGACGGTTATTCCGGCGGATCTGCCGCTTTGACAGCGGCATCGCGCGGCACTATGGTGAGGGGCAGGTTCGGACATCGTAGAAAGGGCAAGGGCGGACACATGGCCAGCGGTCAACCTGCGAAGGTGTTCATTTCCTCCACTTCCGAGGATTTGAAAGGGCACCGTGAGGCAGCGCGTGACGCGGCCCTCGCCGCCGGGATGCTGCCGGTCATGATGGAGTACTTCACGGCGAGTGGCGCCAGGCCGCCTCTGCCGACCTGCCTGGCCAAAGTCTCCGAGACGGACGTGTTGGTGGTGATCGTGGCACATCGGTACGGCTGGGTGCCGCCCGATCAGCCGGAAGATCAGCACAAGAGCATTACCTGGCTGGAATGCGAACAGGCTGTGTCGGACGGCAAGGAGGTGCTGGCTGTCCTGGTGGACGAGAAGGAGCCCTGGCCGGAGGCGGGTCGCGAAGAGTATCGCCTGAATGAGGCGATGCGAAACGGGGTAAAGGATCAGCCGTATTGCGCGACTCGCCGGGCGGCAGTCTGTCTGTCATCACCTTGAGCAAGCGCTGCGAATGTGGTAACAACGGAACCGCCGTAGCAGCTACGCAACTCGAACTCACCCTTGACAGGAGACCAGCGATGAACACAGGCAAGCTTTCGCGCCGGGTTCTCATCCACGGAGCTTCGCTCGCCGGCGCCGGAGTCTTCGCAGCCCGCGTTCTGGCCCGAGACACCGCCGCGGAGATCAAGCGCGTCGTCAAGAAGGGGCGGATCAACCAGTCGGCCAGCCGCTGGTGCTACCGCAAGCTCTCGCTCGACGAGCTATGCGAAGCCGGGGCAAAGATCGGCCTGAAAGGCATCGACCTGCTCAAACCTGATGACTTTCCGACGCTGAAGAAGTACGGCTTGGTCTGTACGATGACTTCCGGCGGTGGCGCTGTTAATGACAAGGCAAAGCACGACCAGGCGATTGCCAGCATCCACGCCGCGATCGAGGCCAACGCGGAATACGGGTTTCCCAACGTCATCGCCATGTCGGGCAACCGAAATGGAATCCCCGACGACGTGGGAATTGAAAACGCCGTTGCCGCGCTGAAACAGGTCGCTCTCTTCGCGGAACAGAAGAAGGTCTCCGTTTGTATCGAGTACCTCAACAGCAAGGTCGACCACAAGGGCTACATGTTCGACAACATGGCTTGGGGCGTCGAGGTCTGCACGCGCGTCGGCTCGCCCAACGTGAAAATCCTGTACGACATCTACCATGCCCAGATCATGGAGGGTGACATCATCCGCACGATCCAGACTCACAAAGACCTGATCGGCCACTACCATACTGGCGGCAATCCGGGCCGACACGAAATCGACGAAACGCAAGAGCTGTACTACCCCGCGATCATGCGGGCCATCGCCGAGACCGGATTCACCGGCTACGTCGCCCACGAATTCGTGCCGACACGGGATCCACTCACGTCGCTGGCCCAGGCCGTCGAAATTTGCGACGTTTGAATGGGCGGATGTCACCCAGACACGGGCGAACCGGGGGCGAGGGGGAAGTGGGCGGCCGTGGCCCCCACTTCTCCGATGGGTACGACAAGAGCTACTACCATCAGTACGCGGGGCAGATGGCGGTTGACCCGACTGAGCGTGGGCGAGATCAGGGCGGGATAACCGGCAGAATCTGCGCAAGTTGCCTGATGGGCGCGAAAAAATTC